>ERZ802822.200-NODE-200-length-44413-cov-30.387383_pt1 | contig 44413 bp, 44 predicted proteins | sample MGYA00345649_ERZ802822 | MGnify/ENA primary metagenome ERZ802822 (study PRJEB30503, sample SAMEA104212359) | marine metagenome | biome: Westerlies Biome; feature: [SRF] surface water layer (ENVO:00010504) within the epipelagic zone...; material: water...
TTATATGAGCTTTCTGATGGGAATATGCCACACATATTCTGGGATGGAATTGTTCCTTTACCTCAAATATTATTTGGTCAGCCGGACGAGGATAAAATTATTTTAGGTGATAATGGAGATGCTTCATTTCTAACAATAAATGCTCTCAAATACATTCTTCCATTCTTTGATCCAGTTGATCAAAATTACGATAACTATAGAGGAAAAATTAAACCTCTATCTCCAGTGGTTTTTAGTGACTGACTTTAAGAAAACATTAACGATTATGTTTTTTGTTCTTTTTAGCACAAATGTAACTTTTGCGAGCGTTAATGATTCAATAGTCCTTCAAGATAAGACTGCCAAAAAGCTATCAGACTATGGTTTTTTTTCTGATCTTGTTGCTCAATATCCATCCAAAGATGTACTGCCATACGAACTTATAAGTCCCCTTTTTTCTGACTATGCTGATAAATTAAGATTCATATACATGCCCTCAGAGGGATTTGCTGAATATAGGCCTAATGAAGTTTTTGACTTTCCTGAAGGGACTGTTTTAATTAAAACATTTGCTTATTTAAATAACCATGAGAAATCAAACTTAAATAAACAATTACTTGAGACAAGACTTTTGATTAAGAAAAATGACGAGTGGAAAAATGTTAGCTATATTTGGAACGAAGAACAAAGCGATGCATTTTTAAGCGTCGCAGGTAGAACTATAACAACACAATTTGTAAATAATGAGGGTGATATTCAAGATGTTAGATACAGAGTCCCCAATATCAACCAATGCAAGGAATGTCATCAATTAAATAAAAGTATTAGGCCTATAGGACCTAAGCCTAGAAACTTGGATAAAGAATTTTCCTATGAAGATGGGGTCATGAATCAATTGGATAAATGGCATAAACAAGGTTGGATTAAAAAGGATATAAAGGTAAAGGCTATGACTGATTGGACTAACACACTTGCTTCAATGAATAGCAGAGCAAGATCCTACTTAGATATTAATTGTGGGCATTGTCATATCAAAGGTGGCTCAGCAGATACTACTGGTCTTTATTTGGATTTTGCAGAAAACAGAGAAATACACTTAGGTTTTTATAAAAAGCCGATTGCAGCTGGAAGAGCTAGTAATAATTTAAAATATTCGATTGTTCCAGGTGAACCAGATAGCTCAATACTTGTTTATAGAATGCACTCTCTTGATCCTGGAATAATGATGCCAGAATCTGGGAGAGCCTTGGAACATAAAGAAGGTACTGAGTTGATTAGAAAGTGGATTGAAAACCTTTAACTCCTCTTTAAATTTGTCTTTATGACCATACCTATCTAATATAACCTCTAATTATGGAGAAAAAATTACATGTCTAAACATTCAGCATTAAATACTTTTGGCAGATCAGCCAATCCAGCTTTCACTAGAGGTTTTGAAGGTAACTCAGAGAGCCTCCCTTTAAGCGAAAGAATGACACTTGATGGAACTGTTAATAAAACAGGAATACTTTTAGGTCTTTGCTTTGCAGGAGCTGCAATTGGATGGAATATACCATCACTTGCTCTTCCAGCTTTAATAGTAGGTTTTATTCTTGCAATGGTTACTATATTTAGAAGTAAAGAAAAGGCAAGATCAACAGCACCTTTGTATGCGTTAGCTCAAGGAATAGCTCTTGGAGGCATAACTTTAATGTACGAAAATCAATTTGATGGTATCGCTATCCAGGCAATAGGTCTTACATTTGGTATTCTTGCATCTTTATTAGTTTGTTATAAAAGTGGCTTAATTCAGCCGACTGAGAACTTTAAACTTATGATTTTCGCAGGTATGGGGGGCATATTTATACTTTATTTAGTGAGTTTTATAATGAGCTTCTTTGGATCTGGTATCAGTCTTTTATCACCTACTAATGGTTCTTTAATGAGTATTGGCTTGTCCTTATTTATAGTTTGTATTGCCTCTTTATCTCTAGTTTTAGATTTCGATTTTATTGAAGATGGTGCCGAGAAGGGTTTACCTAAGTATATGGAGTGGTATGGAGCCTTCTCATTAATGGTTACATTAATCTGGCTTTACATAGAAATACTTCGTCTATTATCAAAAATCAGAAGTAGATAATGAATTCAATAATTTTCGGTGGTCTTGCCATATTGTCTCTTTTTGTCTTCTTTAACTTAGGGAAAATAAAAGCTTCAAAAAAACAGACCGACAGACCAAATCGAATTAATAGATTTGGCAACCGCCCTGAAAATAATATCATTGAAGGAGAATCAAAAGAGTTAATTGACGATGAAAAACAAGACTAGTAAATATATATCAGTACTGGCGTTTGCTTTCCTTTTCATAAATATTATTAGTGCAGATAATAATCAAAATGGCGCTCCAATTATCCAACCAGGAGCTCCAGGAGAGAATTCTAAAATTCTTGATCCAGATATTGCTGCCAATATAGCTGGGGCTAGTTATGTAGAGGCAGATGTAAAATTTCTAAAAGGAATGATCATTCATCATCAACAAGCTATTTTTATGTCCAAGCTTGCAAAAAAAAGAACTAATAATAAAACAATTGTTGATTTGGCGAACAGAATTGATGTGACTCAAGAAGATGAAATAAATTTCATGGATAGTTGGCTACAAGATCGTGAGGAAATTATGTCTGCTTCCTCTCATAAGCATCACATGCATATGGATATGTCTGGTATGGCTTCTCCTAAACAACTTAAAGATTTAGAGAATTCAGAAAGTACTGATTTTGATAGATTATTTCTTCAGCTGATGATAGCTCATCATGATGGTGCCTTAGATATGGTTGAAGAGTTAAAAAAATATCCAGGCTCCGCTAATGATCCATTACTAAATGAATTTGTTTCAGATCTAATTAATGATCAAAGTGTTGAAATTGAGAGGATGAATTCTATTGCTGTAAATTTATCTGATGATCCAAGATCTGGCCTAGCACCTGGTTTATTTATAGCAGATGAAGCTATTTTAAATCTTGAATTAGTAAGTTCTTTAAGAAAACCAACAGGTTTTTATGATCCAGATAATCCAGGTTCTAAAGGTGAAGAAGATCCAACAATAGATCTAGATGAAGATAAAGAGCTTACAACTATAGAAAAATCGCGAGCACTAAAATCGCCTATTTTAAGTTTTGCTAATACCGATATGGCTTTTAGAGATGACCTATTGGTAGCAGGTAATTATCATGGTTTTAATATGTACTCTATTGATAAGACTGGAGTTCCAAGCCTTATTTCTTCAGTAGTATGTCCAGGGGGTCAAGGAGATGTATCAATTGTAGGAAATTTATTAATAATGTCTGTAGAGCAAATCAGAAGTAGAATTGATTGTGGTTCCACTGGAGTTGGAAGAGATGCAAGCTCTGAGAGGTTTAGAGGTATTAGGATCTTTGATATTACTGATTTAAAAAATCCTAAACAGGTAGGCGCTGTTCAAACCTGCAGAGGTTCACACACTCACTCAGTTATATCGGGACCATCAGAAGATGGAAAAATAATTGTATATAACTCTGGCACAGGAGGCGTTAGAGATGAAGAGGAAATGGAACAATGTATTGGTAATGTTCCTGGTGATAATAGAACTGCTTTATTTAGAATTGATGTAATTGAAATTCCTATATCTGATCCCTCTAAATCTAAAATAGTTAGCAGTCCTACTGTATTTGCCGATCCTGAAACTGGAGCACTTGGTGGTCTATGGGATGGTGGTGATCATGGGGATGATACTCAAGATACAAAGAGAACTGATCAATGTCATGATATAACTGTTTTTCCCACAGCAAATATTGCTGCAGGTGCATGCTCAGGAAATGGTATCTTATTTGATATTAGTGACCCATATAATCCAGAAAGGTTGGACGTAGTTACTGATGTTGGTTTTGCTTATTGGCATTCAGCTACGTTCAATAATGACGGTACAAAGGTTATCTTTACTGATGAATGGGGTGGTGGTGGAAGAGCAAGATGTAGAGCATGGGACCCACTAGATTGGGGTGCTGATGCTATTTATGACATTGTGGATAATAAACTTGAGTTTAGAAGCCACTATAAAATGCCTGCTCCCCAAGTAGAAACAGAAAATTGTGTTGCTCATAATGGATCAATAGTTCCAATACCTGGTAAAGATATTTTTGTTCAAGCTTGGTATCAAGGTGGTATATCTGTAATGGATTTTACAGACTCGACGAACCCTAAAGAAATTGCATATTTTGATAGAGGTCCTATAGATGAGGATATTCTTGTAACTGGAGGTTATTGGTCAGCTTATTATTATGATGGATTCATTTATGGTACAGAAATTACCAGAGGCCTTGATGTATTTAAGCTTCTTCCAAGCGAATATTTAAATCAGAAAGAAATAGATCAAGCTTCTAATGCTACTCCGGCATTAGGACCTATGGTTTTTAATCCTCAGCAACAGATTCCAATGACGTGGCCTGATATTGATACAGAATCAACACTTTGAATAAATTAATTTTTTTAATACTATGATTATTGGCATAGATTTTGGAATTACAAATACTGATATTGTTGCGTGTAAAGAAAATAACTACGAATTCTTCTCAATAAAATCAGAAAAATTAAATACAAATTTTTTAGAAAAAATATTTGATTTTATTAATATTGATATTAATGAAGTAGAAAAAATAGCTATTACTGGAGGAAAATCTAGTGACCTTTGTGATTTATATAATAATGTTCCGATAATAAAAGTTAATGAGGTCAAAGCAATTGGCTGCGGTGCAAAAAATTTATATGAAATTGAAGAAGCTTCTTATGTCGCAATAAGTGCAGGAACTGGAACGGCATGCGTTGCATGTAATGACAATGTATTCAGTCACCTTGGAGGTATTTCTGTTGGTGGAGGAACTTTATTAGGTTTATCTAATTTAATTACCAACATAAATAGTGCTGATAAATTAGATAAAATGGCCTTAGAAGGTAATAGAAAGAATTTAGATGCTCTAATTGGTGAGGTTGTGAATGATATAGGTTCTCTATATCCTGATATTACAGCATCAAATTTCGTAAAGTCTGTTGATAATACTTCTCATTCTAATGAAGATGTTCTTGCATCGATATCAAATATGATAGGAGAGGTAATAGGAACAATTTCATATCTAAATGCATTATTGATGAATGTTGATAGAGTTTATTTCGTTGGCAGAGTTACTTTAATGGAATCAGTTAAAAAAGGCATTGATAAAAGATTAAGTCTTGCAAATATTACTGGTATTTATAAGGAAAATCGAGAGTTTGGTAACGCTTTAGGTGCTATTGCTTACGCCAACGAAAATAATTAATATTTTTATGAAATTTGAAATTAATGATAAGATACCGACATGATAATTACTGATGCATCCATAATCATAGCCTTTGCTGTCCCTGCATTTTTTCTACTAATATTCATAGAGTATTTTTATGGGTTATTCGTTGGTAAGAATACTTATAGATTAAATGATACCTTCACCAGTATTTCCTTGGGAATGATCAGCAGATATCCAACCATGCTTAATCTTGGAATGCAAAGCTTTATTTTTATATATATTAGTAAGTATTTTAATGTTGGCCTTTTGTCCATTAAGAACCCTTTTACATGGGTTATTGCTTTTCTTCTATATGACTTGTCATATTATTGGATGCATAGAATGCATCATGAGATAAAGATTCTTTGGGCAACTCATAGCGTACATCATCATGGAGAAGACTTTAATCTTGCAACAGCATTAAGACAGACTAGTACTGGTTGGCTTTGGAAATGGGTATTTTTCCTTCCAATGATTTTTCTTGGTGTTCCTGGTGAGGTTTTTGTTACTGTTGCTGGTATTAACTTAGTTTATCAATTTTGGGTTCATACAGAACACATAGGTCATTTAGGTTTTCTTGAAAAGATATTCATCACACCAATGAATCATGGAATTCACCATGCTAAGAATGAAGAATATATTGATGCAAATTACGGTGGTGTTTTTATAATTTGGGATAGGATGTTTGGAACATACATCGCCAGAAAAGACGATATCAAACCAGTATATGGAACTGCATCTGCTCTCAAAAGCTTCAATCCAATATTTGCTAACTTTCAAGTATTTTCAATCATGTTAAAAGATTCTATTAAGACTAAGAGTTTAAAAGATAAAGTAAGAGTATGGTTCTCAAAAACTTATTGGAGACCTGAAGATTGTATTGAACAAAAAGATCCACAGGAATTTTATGTAAAGTATGATCCCGTGATAACTAAAGATATTAAGATATTTAGTTTCTTTCAAATGTTCTTCACTATTGGAGTATCTGGCTCTTTATTATTCTTTGTTAAAGAACATGGCTATAATGAAATTTTAGCTTTTGCCATTGCTATAACACTTTTAAGTACATTCACAGCATCATTGTTGCAAGGAACAAAATATATGTACTTTACAATTCTATGTTTCTCCATTTTTGGAATTATAGGAATTGAATATTTTGGGCTTCTAAATATTGAAATATTATCTACCCAACTAATGCTAGGCCAATTTTTGGTTAATATTTTGGTAATAAGTTTGATACTAATTTACCAAGGTTATCAGTCCTTAATCTCAACTAGAATTAAAGAATTTTCTTAATCTTTAGTACTTTTTGCAGGCACTCCTGCTACAGTAGTATCTCTGTCTACATCCCTTAAAACTAAGCTTCCTGCAGCGACTATTGAATTTTCACCAATGATGATATTTCCTAGTATTGTGCTTGCAGCAAATATTGAGGCTCCTTTTTTTATATTGGGGTGTCTTTTTCCAGAATCAAAACCTTTACCACCTAAAGTTACACCTTGAAAAATTGAGACCTCTGTTTCTATTTCTGCAGTTTCACCAATAACAACTCCTGTTGCATGATCAATCATTATCCCACCAGCTATTTTTGCAGCAGGATGGATATCAACACCAAAAACCTCTGAAGCTCTATTTTGAAAAAATAAAGCCATTGTATGTCTTTCATCATGCCATAAACAATTAGCTGCTCTATATGTTGCAAGGCCGAGAAAACCTTTATAAAAAAGCAAAGGGGTTGAATAATATTTACATGCAGGATCTTGTTCTTTAAAAAATTTTAAATCAGCTTCAAGAGCGGGCTCTATATCTTTACATTCTCTATAAACATCTAAGATAAATTTTTTAACATCCATTGCTGACAATGCATCACTATGAAGTTTTGAAGCTAAAATTGAAGCTACTGCAGCTAGTAAATCTTTTTGTGAAAGTACCAAAGAGTGTAAAAAAGAACCTAGGGTTGGCTCGGCATCTACTCTTAAATGTATTTCATCTTGAATATTTGTCCATAAATCTTTATCCATAAGTACAGGATTATAAGCTTATTTAAAATTTATAAAAGTTTAGGATGTTTTTATGAACACCCTAAACTATTTTTAAGATATGTCGAAACGGTCTGCATTCATGACTTTATTCCAAGAAGATATAAAGTCAGCCACAAACTTATCTTCAGCATCGTCAGAGGCATAAACCTCAGCTAAAGATCTTAATTGTGAATTGGATCCAAATACAAGATCTGCCCTAGAGGCGCTTCTTATTTTTTCACCAGAAGTTCTATTAAAACCTTCATATGAATTACCTGTTCCGTTTGGTTTCCATTCTAGAGACATATCTAACAAGGTCTTAAAATGATCATTGCTCATAGTATTAGGATCATCTGTATAAACGCCGTATCCATTTGAACTAATTCCTAAAGACCTCATACCTCCGAGTAGTACTGTCATTTCAGGAGCAGTCAAGCCTAAGAGTTGTGCTTTATCAAGCATCATTTCTTCAGGTGTTACATTTATTCCTGCTTTATGGAAATTTCTAAAACCATCTGAATGTGGCTCTAAAACTGCAAATGATTCAGCATCGGTTTGCTCTTGAGAAGCATCACCTCTTCCTGGTGTAAATGGTACTTTTGATCCTGTTGCCATTTCAATAGCTACATTACCTGCTAAGACAATGATATCAGCTATTGAAGCACCTGAATCTCTAGATATATCTTCATAAACACTTAGAACTTTTTGAAGTTGGTCAGGTTTGTTAACTTCCCAATCTTTTTGAGGCTCTAGTCTAATTCGAGAGCCATTTGCTCCACCTCTCATATCAGATCCTCTATATGTTGATGCACTTGCCCAAGCTGTTTCTACCATTTCTTGAATTGATAAATTAGTCTCTTTTAAAGAATTAGAAACTGCATCAATATCATAATCTGTATTTCCAGCTGGAACAGGATCCATCCATATTCTTTCTTCACTTGGTACTTCTGGACCCATATATCTTGTTTTTGGCCCCATGTCTCTGTGAAGAAGTTTAAACCAGGCCTCTGCAAAAGCATCTGCAAACTCCTCAGGATTTTCGTGAAAATGTTTAGATATTTTTCTATATTCAGGATCTTCGCGTAATGCTATATCTGCTGTTGTCATCATAGTTGGAACTTTTATAGATGAATCTGCTGCATCAGGAGCCAAATCTTCTTCTTTAACATCTATTGCATGCCAAACTTTTGCCCCAGCAGGAGTATCAACAAGCTCCCACTCATATCCAAATAGAAGATCAAAATAACCGTTATCCCATTGGGTAGGATTTGCAGTCCAAGCACCTTCAAATCCACTGGTAATAGTATCTCCACCTTTTCCTGAAGCAAATGAACTAGCCCAGCCTAAGCCCATTTGCTCTAAAGAACTGCCTTCTGGTTCTACACCAACGCTTTCTTCTGGACCTGCGCCATGACCTTTTCCAAATGTATGACCTCCTGCAACTAATGCTACAGTTTCATAATCATTCATTGCCATTCTTCCAAAGGTAGTTCTCACATCATGAGCACTTGCTAGAGGATCTGGATTTCCATCAGGACCTTGAGGATTAACGTATATCAATCCCATTTGAACTGCTCCTAATGGCATATCTAAAGACTCTCTGTTTTCATTGCTTTCGTATCTATTATTTTCTAGCCATTCCTTTTCAAGTCCCCAATGAATATCTTCTTCGGGAGCCCAAATATCTGGACGACCACCGCTAAAACCGAAAGTTTTTCCACCCATAGATTCTATGGCAACATTTCCTGCAAGAATTAATAAATCAGCCCAACTTATTTGCTTTCCATATTTTTGTTTGATTGGCCAAAGCAATCTTCTAGCTTTATCTAGATTACCGTTGTCAGGCCAGCTGTTTAAAGGAGCAAAACGTTGAGCCCCAGTTCCACCCCCACCTCTTCCATCAGTACTTCTGTAAGTTCCAGCCGCATGCCATGTTAATCTTATAAAGAAAGGTCCATAGTGACCGTAATCGGCAGGCCACCAATCCTGAGAATCTGTCATTAAGTCGTTTAAATCTTGTTTGAGCGCATCGTAGTCAATTTTTGCAAATTCTTCCTGATAATCAAACCCTTCTTCCATTGGATTAGACTTATTATCATGCTGATGCAGAATATTAAGATTTAAATTATTTGGCCACCAATCACGAACTGAAGTGCTATCAGCACTATTATTTGTTGTTGCAGCACCATGCATGACCGGACATTTACCTTGATTTTCACTCATTTATAACTTTCCTCCTACGAATAAGTAAATTTTAAAAAAAATTGTTAATACAAATATAACAAAAAAAAATTAAAAATAAACATATGAAATCTATATATGTTTTGTATAAAAAATGGTGGAGCTACGCGGGATCGAACCGCGGACCCCCTGCTTGCAAAGCAGGTGCTCTCCCAGCTGAGCTATAGCCCCATAATTCGAAATTATTGTACTTTATTAGAGTTTAATTTGCATTCTAAATTAAAACATTAAACAAAAAAAAGGCAGGCATAAACCTGCCTTTTTTATTCTTAGTTGAATTTAGAATTTATATGAAAAACCAACTTTCATTGTTCTAGGTTTTTGCGATCTAGCACCCTCAGATGGAGCTCTTGATATAATATTCTCATCATCTGTAATGTTTTCAATAATTAAATAGACATCCATAGCATCATTTAAAGCTTGTCTTAAATTAATATCAATAATCGTATGGGATTCTATAACATTGTAAGTACCACATGCTGCAAGAGAACATGAGTCACCAATATCAATTAATCTTACATTACCGCTTAAGCCTGAATCAGCAACGAAGCCAGCAACAAGTGACATTGAAGAATCAGATATATAAGGTAACTCATCACCTGCAGCAACAGTTCCAAAATAATCACTATCAGAACTATTCTGGAATTCTGAATCTGTAGATGTATAACTTAATGCTATTGGATAAGTAACGCCCTCTCCCTCAAGAATCCATGATGCACTTATCTCAAGACCACTTACATCAGCAGCTCCTCCACTAAAAACAGCAGATTCATTTGCATCACATGATGCTCCACTGACTAGCGTACATTCTGCAGATAAATTTGAGTATTCACTTAAAAAGTAAAAAGCCTCAACATTTGTTGTGCCATCTGAATATCTCATACCAAGTTCCATATTGTCTGCTTTCTCAGGTTCAGCTCCAAACATAGGAGTCATACCTTCATGGAAACCAGCAACCAGAACAACATTATCGTTAAGCTCATAAGTAGCTCCAAAACTTGATGTTGTATGATCGTTTGTAGCAAAAGTATCTCTGTTATCAGCTTCACCAGTTCTAACTAATGTTAAATTTGGTCCTGCGCGGTCTGACCATCTTCTGTGACGTTGATCATAATCTTCTGATCTATATCCAACTGTTACAGCAAGCTTTCCAAAATCCATCGTATCTTCTAAATAATATGAAGTTGCATTTGATTCTCTCAATCTGTTATTGCTATTATTTAAACCAACATAACCATATAAAGCTGATAAAGAACCGTCTGCAGCTTGATCTGCATATTCGTGAGCCTGAACTCTGCTCTCTGAATCTTCCATATCTCTATATCCAAAGGTTAAAGCATGAATGCCCATTTGAGTTGAAATATTAAATTGATATCCTTCGTTAGTGTAGAATCTATTATTGTGTTTATATTCTATTTCAACAGCAAGTTGACCATCTAAAATTGCTTGAGCATTAGCACTTCCATTGTTAGCATCGCTAATTAGTTCATTAATGTCATCTCTTTCGCCATGTTCAGAGTCATTATTAAAATCACTGACTTTAAACCAATCTCTGTGATAATCGTTCTGCCATGAAGTAAACACAATATCAAAATTATCAAAATCACCAACATAAGTTAATGAAGTTTGCTCACCATCATTCATCATTTTGTCGTAAGCTGTAGCTCCATATCTCATTCTTGGGCTTGCTCTGAAGCTTGCTTGAGACAGCCCTACATATGATTGGTTAGAAGTTTCATCTAAATCAACCATTTTGAATGTTAAAGAATGGTTACCAGATTCATATCTAGCTTTAATGACGACATCAGACTTATCAAAACCTGTGTCTCCACCAACGTTTGCAATAGAATCAAAACCGTCACTTGAATGATCATGAATTTCAACAAGGCCACCAAAGATACCTGAAGTTCCACCATAATATGCATGGGTTCTAGTCATTCCATTTTCACCTAACTCTTGAATGAATTTACCTGAGTTAACTTCTGGTATTGGGGTACTAATTAAATTAATAGCTCCACCAATTGTTTGTGGTCCTTGAGATACAGCAGCAGGTCCTTTAAGGACTTCTACAGAATGAATTCTACCAGTTGTTGGAAAGTAATATGCAGCAGAAGACGTATATGGAGATGGAGCTACAAGAACACCGTCTTCCATAATAGTTACTTTTCCTGATCTTTCTATTGCAGTTCCTCTTATAGAAATGTTTGGTCTTAAGCCATAACCTTCCTCAGTTCTCATATACATACCAGGCACTGCAGATAATACTTTTGCAATGTCTGTATCCATAGCTTTTTCTAAATCTTGATTAGAAATAACAGCACCAGAACCCGCAAGATCTTTAAGATCATCTTTTGATCCAATAATTGTTACTGATTCAATATCAGAAGCATCAGCTGCATTTGCATTGAATGCAAATGAAGATACTACCAAGGCACCAATTAAAAATAATGCAGATTTATCCTCAATAATTCTATTTAATACCTTGTTCATTTTTTCCCTGTTATAAATGGTTCTTAAAAGTCGCTTTGCCTCACCTTTTGTTTTCTTGATTTTCGTAGGAGGAAATAACAAAAAAACTGCACACTTTCAGGGGATAAAAATAAAGCGACCTTCAAGATTTGTAAATGATAATGATAATGATTCTCATTTGCAACTAAATTGTTGCAAATAATTAAATTAATTTTAAAAGATAGTTATATACAAAACATAAAAAAATTCTAGAGATATTAATAGTAGCTATAGAGGTAGCATTTTATTAAGAGCAGAATTAGTCGGCAGGTTCTTATATTTCTATAAATATATTTAAGTATGAGAATTTATAATTTCAAGAAATACCCTTCTCTTACAGAAGATAAAATTAATTACTTATTGCCTCTGATTGTAAAAAATAATCCAAGAACTAATAAAAACATTTGTTCGCTGGTTACAAATTTTGTACTTAAGGTTGTAAACCAATCAGCATGAGCAATATATAAAGCACAAATCATTATTATTACCACAAGTAATCCAGATAATCTTGTTAATAAATGTCCTAATTGCGATGCAAATAATCCAATAATGCCACCAAGAATAATTCCAATACCAGCTAGCATTTCTCCAAAAATTACCATATTTACAAGTAGTTCAGGCATTGGCATAAATATGCTTTCAAACCAAGTAACCATTCTATGCTGCTCTTCCATCATAAAAGGAGCTGGTAATTTTCCATAACCATGAAAAAAGAAAGCTATGCCCAAAGCTAGCCTTGGCAACCAAGGTACAAGATTCATAAAAGGTTTTGTTATTGTATCTAATATATTGTTTAGTTTTTTCATAATTAATTTCCTTATATCTCTAAAAGTATATCTTTGTCGTCGCAAAGAGCAAATCCATTGATTCCAACAAAATTATTTAACTCATCTCTGCCAATATTAATATGTGCAAAAATTTTTCCTGTAGGTGATATTTTTTCTTCATTAATGCACCCCATCCTAAATAATTTAGCTCTAGTTTTACCAAGTGAAGCTTCAAGAGATATCCAACCTTTATAGATGCCATTAAATAACTCAATATTTATTATCTTTCTTAAGTCATCAATTCCTATTTTTTTTTGAGCTGATATCCACACCTCTTTTGCTTCTTCACATATAGCTCTTGATTTTTGTTGTTTTAAATCACATTTATTATTAACTCTAATCTGAGGTATTGATTGGAGGTTTAAATCTTCTAATATCTTATTAACTTCGATTTCTTTTTGATTATTATCTTCATCAGAAATATCGACAACATGAAGCAATAAATCTGCTGACTTTAATTCATCAAGTGTGGCTTTAAATGATTCTATTAGCTGGGTAGGCAGCTGAGAAATAAATCCAACTGTGTCAGAAAATAATATTGGTCCTAATTCAGGATCTATATTCTTTCTGGTGACTGAGTCTAAAGTTGCAAAAAGTTTGTCCTCAGCATGTTGTTTACTGTTTGTGAGAGTATTGAAAAGGGTCGTTTTACCTGCATTAGTATATCCAACTAGTGCTACCAGTTTATTTCTGCTTTTCTTTCTTGAGTAACTGTTTAACTGTTTTTGTTTATGTGCCTTATCTAGTCTGCTTTTAAGTCTTTTAATTCTGTGTCCAATTAACCTTCTATCTGTTTCAAGCTGAGTTTCTCCGGGTCCACGCAGTCCGATACCACCCTTTTGTCTCTCCAAATGGGTCCAACCTCTAATCAATCTTGTAGAAAGATGATTTAATTGAGCTAGCTCTACCTGAAGCTTTCCTATGTGAGTGGTTGCTCTTGACGCAAAAATATCAAGAATTAATTCAGTTTTATCAATAACTCTAACTTTAAGTTTAAGTTCTAAATTTCTAGCCTGAGATGCAGATAATTGATGATTGACTATAACAAGTTCAGCGCAAGAAGATTCAACAAGATCTTTAATCTCATCAAGCTTACCTTTGTTAATAAAATGGCTTATTGAAGGATTTTTCTGTCTACTAGAGGTCTTGCCAACAATTTCAGCACCAGCTGAGTTTACAAGATCATAGAATTCTCCATATATGTCATCTAACTCTTCACCCGTTCTTAAAGATTCTACATCTAAGAAAACTAGTAACGTTTTTGAAATTTGTTTTTGCTCAACAATCATATATTTATGATTATTGTAGAGATTTTATAAAAATTTGTTACTATTAATTAGTATCTTAAAAATTCTGTAGGAGAGTATTTATAGATAAAGGAGTGAGAGCAAAAAACTCGGTTGTCGCAAGTTTAAAAAGGAAAGCTGTAAAAAAAATTAAAAAACAGAAACTTAATAAAATTTACAGAGAATTACGAAAAGCTCGAAAAAAATAAAATAAACCTTTAAGATTTGCACCTATTTAAAATACTAATCAAGTATTAAGGATTCTTTAAATTAAATGTTACGTAAAGTCATAAAAAATTTGGTTTCAAAAATTGATAACTATATTGCAATAATTTTATTAATTTTAACTTTGTTAATAACTGCAATTGTTTAATCTTTAACTAAATTAAAATTTCTTTTTTTGTGATTCACATTTCCCTGAAGCAATAATTTCAACTTTAGGATTTTTATTCTTAGTGTCATCAATTTTTTTTAACCAAATATCTCCAGACATTTGACCCTTACCGGTATACCAATTAAATGTATTGGATATTCTATAAACATCAACAACATAGTCAGGAAACAAAGGATGCGTCTCACCTGACTTCATGCTGTGAGTAACAGTTATTCCTGTATCAGTTTTTTTTGAAGTCCATGAGGCATCAGGATTAATCCAGGCCGGCGATGGATCAAGAGTATGAATAAGAGACTTGAAAGATTCTTTATCTGTATCAACTTCCCAATATTGAACTATATAAACCTTATCTTTTTGCCAGTCCTCTTCTGCAAAATTAGTTTTAGCCCTTTGTAATAAGAATAAAGATTGTTGAGTTTGCCTCGCTAAATTTTTAAACAGCTCTATCCCTTCTGATAAATATGATTTCTTAATATCTTTATATGTGACTGAATAAGTACCATCAAGTTCACAAAGGATTTTCGAATTTTGAGAATATAGTGGAAGTGTTAAAAAAAATATAAAAAGAATTCTCATATGGGCATTTTACATTGAATTAGATTGATTGATTTTTAATTTAAACTAAAAGATAATAAATTTCTATTTTATAAAAGGAAAAATCTTGAAATACCTAACATCTTTACTACTTTTTACAGCTGTCTCATTTAACTTAAATGCTCACGGGGATGGTTCAACTCACTTACATTTTGATTCTGCATTAGGATTTATAATAGCACTCGCATCTTTAATTGTTCTTTATATTTCATCGCAGTTAATTTCATCAAAGGAGAAATAATATGTTTAAGATAGAAAAAGTCAGCGCTCATTGTGATGTACCTTGTGGTGTATATGATCCAGGTGAGGCTCAATATGCTGCATTAAGTGTTATTAGATTTATGGATCTAATTAATGAAATGTCAGATTCAAATAATTTTAATAAGGATGATTTAGCAAAATTTACAAGGCTAGTTCAGCAAAAAGAAGAACACTCTATAATAGCTAAGAATGCTGTAGCAGTTATTTGGGGCGACTACTTTAAGGAACCCCAAATAGAAAAACACCCTGGAGTTCATGATTTAGTTCATTCAATAATGATGGATGGTTCTAAGTGCAAACAAGGACTTCATAGAGAAGACGGTCTGAGTCTTCTGTCTAAAATTAATGAGTTTGCAGAAATGTTTTGGGCAACTAAAGAAACAGAAACAGAGAAGAAAATATCTCCATATGCTCCTAACTTAGAAGTTGTAGTTCCGGTTCTTAAGTCTGCTTAAAATCTTTAAAGTGTCGGGAGTAAGCATGCTCCCGACATTTAAACCCAATAATTACGTTATTTGTCTTAAATCAAAAAGAATTAAGGTTAATGATGTTGTTGTATTAAAAGAAGCAAATCTAGGTAAAGTTTTAAAAAGAGTTACTTTTTTTGATGGGGTTTCATTGAGCCTTGAAGGAGATAACAAAAGCTACGAATCTGAAGTTTATAAGAAAAGTTATAGCATTAAAGATGTCTTGGGCAAGATAATATTTAAGTTTTAAGCTTTTATTTTTGCAATAACTTAGTGACAAACCTTCCTATTGCCAATGAACTTGTTACTCCTGGACTTTCAATTCCTTGGAGATTAATTAATCCCTTAACACCATGTATTTTTGAATCAAGAATAGAAAAATCTCTCATTTTTTCATTTGGGTTTTGTATTTTTGGTCTTATGCCTACGTAATCAGGCTGAAGTTTATCTGGATTCATATCAGGCCAATACTGTTGTATGGAGTCTATAAAATTATCTTTTACCGACTCATCAAACGAAAAATCTAAATTTGATATCCAATTTATATCTGGACCAAATCTTAACTGACCTGATAAATCAAATCCTGCATGAATTCCCTGACTAAATTCATTAGACAGTGGATAAATAAGAGTATTAAAAGGATGTTTACCAGAATATTTAAAATAGTGTCCTTTCGCTAAATTAATTGGTAGATTGTACTTGTCATCAAGTGAAAAAATTTTTCGAGTATTTATTTCAGAATTTAATCCAGATGAATTAATAAGCATTTTAGAATTAATTTTAAATTCATTTCCGTCATTACATGTAATCTTAAAATTGTCTTGGGATTTGGTTGCAGAGATAAATGCAGTGTTTAAGGATATGACTCCTTTGTTATGTTGAATATCTCCTTCTAGTGCCGTAACAAGCTCAGGAACATCAATGATACCGCTTTCTGGTGAGTAAATTGCTCCAGCTAAAACTAGATCTGGATATAAATTTTGAATTTTTTCTTTGGCTATCATTTCAAGCGAAACTCCGCTAGATAATCCTTGGTTATATAGCTTATTTAATTTCTCTAGCTCATCTTCTTTGGAGGCAATAATATATTTACCTATTTTTCTGCAACTTATGTTTTTAACTTTTGCATAATCATAGAGCAATCTATTTCCTTCAATACATAAGGCACTTTTTAAAGAGCCTGTAGGGTAATACATGCCTGCATGAATTACACCAGAATTTCTAGAGGAGACACCCTCTCCTGATCTTGATTCTTTTTCAAGAACTACAACTGATTTGCCTATTTCACTATAAAATTTGGCAATGGATAGTCCTACAACCCCTGCACCTATGATAACTGCGTCAAAAATTATCTTCTCCTGCAACCAATTAAGTTTGTTGAGCCTCTGGCATTTCTTGCGATCTGTTTATAAGTGGTAAAACTAGTAAATTAATTACTGAGTATGTTAAAACGCTAATAGCAATTGGTATCAAAGAAATTTCAAGGTAAGCATACATGCCGATGAATAAACACATAGCCAGTCGTATTATTTCAATTCTAGTTATTTCTTTTCCATCAAACCACATAGTTGTGCAATACATGGTAAACGTCATCATAGTTATTGTTATCCATAGTTGAAGATAATTTAAATAGCCACTTTGTATAAAAGCTAGAAAAATATAAGTTATGAATAAATACTGGAAAAGCGCATATATTTTATGGCGTTTACTGATAACAGGATTGTATTTTTGAAAAGTTTTAGGATTGAAATTATCTTTAGGAGCCTTTATTGGAAAACTTTCTGGAGACCAATTTGTTCTAGCAAATGGAGCATATAGCTTATCTTTCCAGTCTCTTGATAACCACATCTCTTTTATTATTTTTACATAAACATGGAGATTTGCCCAAACAGGATTGAAAGTGTTTAGAGTACTTCTAATCCCATATATACAAGCTTCGTTTTCATCTTCTACTTTATGAGTTCCAAACATTCTGTCCCATATAATAAATACTCCACCATAATTTTTATCAATGTATTGCTCATTTTGAGCATGATGCACCCTGTGATTTGATGCAGTTACAAAATAATTTTCATACCATCCAAGCTTTGGAATATGCTCGCTATGAACCCAAAATTGGTAGATAAGGTTTAAAGAAGCAACACTAACAAAAATATAAGAAGGTATTCCTATTGCAAACATAGGAATATAAAAAACCCAACTTACAAATGCTCCAGTTCCCGTTTGTCTTAAAGCAGTACTTAAATTGTAATCTTCGCTTTGATGATGTGCTGCATGTGATGCCCAAAAAATTTGTCTTTCATGACTAATTCTATGAAACCAATAGTAGAAAAAATCATAGATAACAAAAGCAAAAATCCAGGTGAATGCTGAGGTTGCATCCATGCGCCATAATGCAAATTTAGTTTCAACAATATAAAAAACATAACCTGCAGCACCAATAATAATTAGTTTATTTGCAGTTCGAAGGGTTCCCATAAATAAATTGCTAATAGCATCATTTAATCTATAGGTATTCTTTTTTATTGCTATTCCATAGGCTAGCTCTATTAGCAAAGCCAATAGGAAGAAAGGAACAGCATAAGTAATGTAATCCATGGTTCATATTACCTTATTAACGAAATATTTTTAATAAGCTGGCTCGAGAGATCTCGAGCCTAGCAATAGAGAATTATTCTAGTTTCAGGTTCTAGTCAGCAAAGTCTAAGCCTTTTGCAGCCTGAACTTCTCGTTTATTAGGATTTACTGACTCTCTAAATGGAACTTCAACAATTTCTGCCTCGACAGGAACTCCAGATGTTATGGAATACTCATCGGGCAGCCTGACTAATAATTTAGTTCCAACCTCAGAAGAAGCCCATGGAACCCATGCAAGGGCAATATTAGTTGCCAACTCTGGAGACCACCATGGAGAAGTAACATAACCCATATCATTTCCGTCAGTATCAGCTACTAACCAAAAATCAGGAGCATAGTCAGTTATTTCTTTTCCACCAAGTGTAATTCCAACCATTTTCATTTTAAATGGATGCTTGCCTTCATCTATTATCGAGCGTTGTCTTTCAAGCTCTTCTTTTCCAATATAGTCAGCTGTTTTATTACGAGGAACTTGGTAACTTAAATTAACTTGAAAGGGAGATGTTTCATGGTCAAGGTCTTGACCCCAAGATAAGATGCCAGCTGCGATTCGACGATGATGAGCTGGGGCTATTACCATTAATCCAAATTCTTCTCCAGCTTCTAAAACTGCATTCCACATTTTTTCAGCATTTTCATGTGCATCACGAACATAAATCTCATATCCTTTTTCACCTGTGAATCCAGTTTGGCTTATTACACAATCAGCTCCACCAATTTTTGTTTCTAAGATTCCATAATAAGGAACATCTCTGAGCTCTTCGCCTGCAAGCTTTGCCATAAGATCTTCAGAAAGTGGTCCTTGGATTTGAACAGGACAAACATCAATCTCATCTATTATTACGTCAAATTTTTTGGTGACGTTAACTCCTTGAAGCCAGAATAATAAGTCGCTGTCTGAGATAGAAAACCAAAATTCATCATCGGTTAGTCTTAATAAAACAGGATCATTAAGCAATCCACCTTTTTCGTTACATAAAATTGCATATTTACCATTGCCAGGCTCAATTTTAGTTGCATCACGAGTTATAACGTAATCAGTAAAAGCTTCTGCATCAGGACCTTTTACTCTGATCTGTCTTTCAACAGCAACGTTCCACATAGTTACTCGATTCACAAGCGCCTCGTACTCTACCATTGCTCCGCCGTCTTCAGGCCTCACATATCCTCTAGGATGATAAATACGGTTATAAACAGTTGCTCTCCAGCAACCAGCTTCATGTGAAAGATGCCAAAATGGTGATTTTCTTACACGAGTAGAAATTAGTAACTCAGTAGGAGTTCGGCCACTTTGCCTTAGATTTATTGGAACAACGCGATCGCTTTGATCAACATCAGGATGATTTGGATTTGTCATATTTACTCCCCCGTAATTTGTAACTTATAACTACTTTATATATCTATTTATATTAAGCTTTCCAGTAAATTTACGCCTTTTTATTCTATTTGTAAATCAAAATTTTACGCACTTAAAAGAGATATTAAAAATAGTAATTTCACAAAATATATATGATTTTTTAGTCTTAAATAATGGAAGTAAACTTATTAATTTTTTTTTAATTATTTTGATATTCTTGCACAATTAGAGATAATATCAGAACTTATAAATTAACAAATATGAATATAAAATATCTACTTATAATAATTTGCTCATTAGCAATTCCAGTATTTTCCTCTGAGCTAGAAAATGAAAATTCTAACTCTGGAACTATGCTACTTGTTCATAAAACTCCTACATGTGGTTGTTGCAAAATGTGGATGAAACATCTTGAAGAGAATGGGTTCAATCCCTATCCACAAGACCATCAAAATCTTAAAGAAATTAAGGATATGTATAACATCGATCAGAAATATCAATCATGTCATACTGCAGTGTCCTCTAATGGCTTCGTCTTTGAGGGACATATTCCTAGTAAATTTATAACTCAATTTCTTTCTGAAGATCACCCAAATGCTATAGGTTTATCGGTTCCTGGAATGCCGCTTGGCTCACCTGGAATGGATGCTGGAGATCTCTTTATGCCTTATCAAGTTCTTATTCTATATAAGGATGGGACTAGTAAGGTCTATGCAGAAGTTAATAAAAAATAATCTCAAAGAATAATGATCCTTTTCCTCCATGGGAGGAAATGCATTAGATTAATTCTCAAGATAATCTTTTATCGCAAGTTTATCGGCTTTAGAGTCAGCTCGAAATGCATTAAAAAGTTTCTGTTTAAGATTTGGCATATTACCTTTTGCCATCTGTTTAATTTGTTGATAAAACCAGGCCATAGCTCCAAAGGCATTTATTGCTTGAATAATTGTTACGGGGCTTGAAGGAGAAAGAATCCATGGGCCTAACGATAAAGTTTTTTCATAACTGGGCAATGTTTGTATCTCACCATCAATCATTTTTTTGATACAAAAAGGATCTGCACATAAAGGTCTTCCTACACCGACAATTTGGCAAACATGACTGTCAAGTGCGTTCTCAATTCCTTGCTTACTCCTAAAACCACCAGTAACCATTAAAGGTAAAGATACTGCTTCTCTAATATTTTTTGCATATTCAAGAAAATAAGCTTCTCTTGCGATGGTACTTTCTTTTCTTACCTCACTTCGTTTTGGGTTAATGCTAATATTGTCAACTCCAATTAACCTAGGTTGTTCATAAGTGCCGCCAGATATTTCTATAAGATCTAAGCCTGCACTCTCAACCATTTTTGCTACTTGAATGCTTTCATCTGCAGTAAATCCACCTTTTTGAAAATCAGCTGAATTTAACTTCATTGAGATAGGAAAATCTGATCCCACTTCTGCCCTACATCTTTTAATAATCTCTAAATGAACTCTTGCTCTATTTTCTATACTGCCTCCCCAAGCGTCATTGCGAGTATTAATATCTGGAGATAAAAATTCAGATAAAAGATATCCATGAGCTGAATGGAGTTGAATGCCTGTAAAGCCTGTTTCTCTTGCAATTTTTGCTGTAAAAACGAATCTTTCAATTAAATCTAAGATATCTTCCTCAGTCATAGGCTTTGGGATTCCATATTTTTTTCCAGGAATTTTTAACCTCACATTAGAGGGCGCTAATGGAGATGAGTTAACTTCACCTGGAGTTTGACGACCAGCATGAGAAATTTGCATCCATAATTGAGTGTCATGATTGGTACCAGCAGAAGACCAAGCCTTGAGAGTTTCAAGTTGCTGTTTATAATTTCCCTCCTCGATCACAACATTTGCAGGACCTTCAACATGTCGACGATCAACTTGGACATTTCCTGTAAGTGAGATTCCAATATTACCTTCTGCCCATTTTTTGTATAAATTAGCGTGGCCTTGATGAGCTAAGTTATTACCTTTGGCAATCCTTTCTGTCATTGCAGCTTTGCAAATACGATTTTTAATAGTTTGCCCGCAAGACAAAACAAGAGGTTGGTTCATAAGATTAGACATAAGTATGTGCTCCAAAGATTAACTACTTAGATTTTACTCTAAAGATCTTGATGAGTTTTATTATTTATTGGCGCAAGTTTTGAAACTCTACTTGATGGAGAAATATCATTTAATCTGCCAATTCCACTTAATATTCTCTTCTTCTTATATTTATTGAAAAATTCAAACAGTAAGTAAAACCAGATACCATTTATTATAGGCTCAACAAATGCATCTATGACCGCAAGATTCAAAGGCGCCCCTGTGAGCAATCTATTGCATGTCATAGCAATAAGAATATGCCCAATCGTGTAGAAAAATGCTAATAAAAGACCAATCTGATTAACATTTATGAATGTCGAATTAGTAGATTCAATTTTATTAACAAATATTTTTTTTAAATAAACTAATAAAAAATAAAACCAAAATCCGTTGATTATCGGTTCCACAAATGCATCAGCTGCTGCCATATCCAAAGATGCACCAGTAATAATTCTGTTACATGTCATGGCAACAAATATATGGCCAATGGTATATATTATTGATAAATAAAGATTTTCATATTTGAAAATTTTTACATCATCATATTTTAAGTAGTTTTTCACGAAATAAATGTAGCAATGGCTACGGATGATGTCAAGGGTATAATTTATTTAAGGTTAATTTTTAAGAAAGGGAGAGAAGTGAAAGATAAGGTTAAAGCGCGTTCGGTACCCTTTTCACAAACTAGATCGCGTCATGCCAGTGAAACAGCTGAGGATTATGTTGAAGCTGTTATGGAATTAATTGAAGAGCTAGGCGAATGCCGGGTACTTGACCTAGCAAGATATTTTAACGTTAGCCACGTCACTGTTTCTCGGATTGTAAAAAGGTTACATGATGAAAAGTTTTTATATACTCAACCCTACAAACCAGTAGAGCTTACTGCTAAAGGCACTAAACTCGCAAAGCGAGTAAAAGAGCGTCATGAGGTTGTTTTAGCCTTTTTAATTGCGATTGGTGTTGATAAAACTAATGCTGAAATTGATAGTGAAGGCATTGAGCATCATGTAGGATCAAAAACACTCGCTGCTATGAAGCGATTTTTAAAATAATTTTATACTCAAAACTTTAATTTAAATGGTGGGCCCGGGAGGACTCGAACCTACGACCAATGGATTATGAGTGCATAGGTCGGTAATATTAAGCTACATCATAGAATTGTTAATATAGGTTTTTACAATAGTTGTTGTTTCATTGTTAAACCAGCCCTGACTGATCTGTTTATTAAGTAACTTTAGATAAGTCTCACCACCTAATGAATTTAATATCTCAAAAGGCCCTGAAGGTGAGGTCATTGCAACCTTCCATGTATTGTCAATAATATCTGGGCTTGAAACTTCGTTGACAGCCAATATAACTGCAGCATTAATTAGCGCAGATCTCAATATTGAATAATTACACTCTTTCCGATCATCTTCAACAGACAAAAAGTATAGCTGTGCATAGTCCGGATTTGGGTAGCTATAAAAACCTTTTCCCTTTTTTACACCCAACTCATCTAACTCAATATAAGGTTTTAACAATGTCATTATCTTTGCTTTATTGATTTCATAATCTGATATCGGCCGTGGATTCTGCCAGCTTTCATAAACAACATTGAGACCAAATAAATCGATCAAACCAAAGGGACCAATTTTAACAACTTGTTGGCTCATCCAGGCTCGATCAATTTCAACCACTGTCGCATTACCACTTTGACATAACAACATAGAGGTTGTCAGCACAGATCCTAACATTGCGTTAAGCACATAACCCTGCGATTCTTTTTTAAGAATTAGAGGAAAGGCATTAAGGCTTAAAACATAGCGCTCTAAAATATCTATGGTACCTAGAAAGGTTCTTGGTCCACCTACAATATCAACTAAAACTGAACCAAGATGAGAGTGCAATGCAGCAAATAAACGCCCACGATCATTACTGACTACATCCTCGATTTCAGACACAAGAAAGCTTGAAGTATTAGTGGTGATAATTGTATGAGGTAAACACAGCCTATCCAATTGCTTATGAACTTCACGCTTTACATCTAAGTTCTCAAATACTGATTCACTTACCAGATCAGCATGAGCGGTCGCCAAAACCAGATCATTAGTAGTTTTTATTTTACTTATCACATTTTTAACTTCAGACTGAAGGACTAGTCCTTGCATAGCAAGGAAGTCACCTATCTCTTTAAGACGCAACGGTACCGAGTCAAGACTGTTAGTACTGATATCAAAAATTATCACCTTATACCCAGCAAGACCTGCAGTTATTGCATTAGCACAGCCCATAGTGCCAGCTCCAATAAAACAAACGTTATTGATCTCAGTTATTTTCATTTTGGCAACCTTTATCTTAGAGCTCGGGGCAAGCGGTCTAAAATCATCAAATTAGTACTTCCTTTTGTCATAATAGCGTGTGAATATTCAATATTAGGTAAATCTGCCAATGCATTAGCAATATGATATTGAGTAGGATTCTGCTCCCAGGTAAGATGATTCCAGTTCACCTCGCCAGCACCTATTTTCACCTCAGTAAATTTATTTTCTGAGGGAAATAAAGTTGGTTGACCTTCACCAGGACCCCAACCACCTATGCTTGGCATATACCTGAAGCCCATGGGATTATCTGTAGCCTTATTAGTTTCTTGCTCTGCCTCTACATCCTCTAATGAAACCTCAACTAAATTGGTCAGCGACATATCCAAAATATCATGGCCAAAATGATGGGCCTTAGTGCGCCAAACATCATTAACCATAGAGTGATCTGGTATGTCAGCATAAATCTTTGAAATACCTTGCATCTCTCGGCCGGCCAAAATTGGATCGGTTAAATTTTCCCACATGACCAGTGTATAACTGCCAACCATCTTCTCTTTCTCACCTTTATAAATAACCGAAGCATGCACTCCAATTAGGTTATATCCATGACCAGCTAACCAATCTATTTTTTTGTTGCATGCATAGGCAACTGTGATTATTGGCATCTCCGGAACATCAAAACAATCTGGTAATAGCTTTAATAATGCCTCTCGATCAGTGACATAGGAAACCATCATTGTGGTAACGTCATGGTACCAACCAGACGTTTTTTTCCCAGTATATCTTGGACCAAAATGAGCAGGCATCAGGTAATTTTTATTAGGGTCTAGTTTCGTCATTATAAAATCTCCTTAAGAATGTTTTTTATTTTTGAAGTCATCTTGATAAATTAAGTCGGTTCGTCACTTTTTGTTTCCGCTATTTTATCCAAGATTGTTCGCATGCGGGCATGATCAGAGCGACTCAGATGCAGTTGGTTAACAAAGAAAAATCCTATTAATGCAAAACCAACTGTAATGATCATAGTGAACCATCCTAATGCTTGCAGAACATCAGCAGATACCTGTCCCGGCAATGAGGTCGACTCTATACCTACTAAATCAATCGCTATTCCTGCAAGCAAAGCCCCTGCACCAATAGTGGACTTGCTTAAAAATGCGCCTACAGAAAACAATACACCCTCTTGACGTTTACCTGTCTGCAGCTCAAGCTCATCGAGGATATCGGCGCCAAATGATGCAGAAAGAATTTGAAGACTGACAATCATTAAAACACCAACAACAGTGTTGAAAGCAATTAAAAGATATAATATCGGATCATTATTGTCAGGCAACAAATCAAATAACCTACCACCAAATAGCCATAGTGAATTAACCGCCAAAATTATACTGCAAACTGCCAGTAACGTTGGTTTATCAAAGCGACTACTAAGATTGCCAAGTACAACAAAGGCTATTAAGGTCGCGATAGCGGTGGGTACAACTAAGCCTGCTAATTGAGCAGTGCTAAGTTCCCAAAAAAAGGTCGCTAAATAGAGGCTTAGTGTGGTGTAAACACCTGTACTCATTCCAAAAGCAAGATTTGAACCTATCGAGATTCGGAAGTTGCGATTAATCATTATTGTCTTGAGATCATAGTAAGGATCACTCCAGCTGAAAATTTTGCTGGCATCGCCCAGCGGCAGCCTTGGAATAACAGAGCGAGTTCCAATTATACAAATTGCAGCTGTCGCTCCGGCAATCACTGCTGACAAAACACCAAAGCTCCAATAGTTATCTGCCAATAAACGTCCATCGATGCCATCTTGAGGTTTAAAAAAAAAGCCATAAGCAATAGCTGGTAGGGCCATGCCCGCTATCCAACCCACTGTAATTCTCGCTTTGGCAATAATTGTACGTTGATCATAATCCGTTGATAATTCTGCCCCCATAGCTGTATAGGGTATAAAATAGATTGTCATTGCAGTTCGTAATAAAATAGAAACAACCAGCAACCAAGTAAAAATACCTAATTCTGTTAAATGGGAAAGTGGAGCAAATAGACCAAAAAAAAGTAATGTTGTTGGAAGTGCACCTAATACCAAAAGAGGATGACGACGCCCCCAACTCGAACGAAAATTATCACTCCAGCTCCCGACAATTGGATCAGATATAGCATCCCAAAGTAATGAAATAAACATTGCCAGCCCTGCTAGACTACCACTCAGACCATTGACTTGTGTGTAATAAAAAATAACAAAGTTAGCATAGACAGCTTCTTTAACAGAGAAAGGGACATTGCCCACTGCATAACTCCATTTTTCTATAGCATTAATAGAGTTCATAGATAATTAACTCTTAAGTTAATAAGTTAATAAGTTAACTTAAGTACAACAATGGGTTGCACTTAAGTTTTTATAAGATTGACTAAAAAAACACAGCAATTTCAACCCCATAAATACGAGGGCTTATTGGACGACCAGAACGGCGAACGCCGTCAGCCAAACCACTGACTGAATAGTCATTTGCGTAACTAAGTTCGTCAGTCAAGTTTGAGCCATAGACTGAAATTTCATACTCCTCACTATTAGGTGTCCATGAAATACGTGCATTTAGTTGAGAGTAACTATCAATAGTTTCTATATCATCATTGAACACTGTCACAAACTGCTTTGCAACCTGAGTATAATTGCCTGTAAATAATATCGAGCCATTATCTATCGGCTGCAAATAGTATGCCGCTAAATTAAGTTTATTATTAGGGGAGCGATTAAGTTCATTGCCTTTAGCGTTGCGTATAGTGTTAGTTTTGTTATCAGAGACAAAAAAGTCGTCTGTATACTCTGTATCCAGATAAGAAATATTAGCCAAGATGGTTAATTTTTCAGTAGCTCTCCACTGAGACTCAACTTCTAAGCCAAAAATGGTGGCACTTGAGGCATTAGCCAATTTACTTGTTGCAATACCTGATATCGGATCTAAAATAGCAAGCTCGACTTGCAAATCACTGTAATCATAATAAAACGCTGCCGTACTTAGGGTAAAGGTATCGCTAAGGTTGCCTTTAAATCCAACTTCGTAAGCTAACAAATCTTCATTATCGACAATAGATTCATTGACAGGTGTTGCTGCAAGATCTTGCAAACCACCCAAGCGGAAACCACCAGGCTTATAAGCCGATGACAGAGTTGCATAGATCATGTGATCATCACTTAACTGATAAGTAGTATTAATTCGCCAATCTAATGAATCCCATTTAGCTTCGTGTTCTGCTGCGCCACCACCAACGATCATACCAAATCGACATCCCGTAAATGCGGGACTTATTGCCGCGAGATCTAAATAAGGGCCATAGGCCTGCACATATGGAAGTACCGCTTCGCCTCCGCAATAATCTACAACGGAATCGTAAATCTGCAGCTGAGTCTCAGAACCCTGTTTTTCGTCTTCGCTATAACGCAAACCAAAAGACATAGCTAATTTGTCATTAGCTTGCCATTCAACCTGACCATAAGCTGCTTTAGAAGTAGCATCTAATATGCCTGCCTGAGAATAAAAAATACCATCTGGGTTAGTCGTAGCATTAATCAGCCATGGGTTAGCCGCATCAGTCAACGTGTATGGCTGGTTAAGCTCAACATTGTAATAGAATAATCCAGCTATCCAACTAACATCGCCATCGCCATTAGAAATAAACTGGATTTCATGCTGCATGTTAGTCTCAAGCTGTCCAATTTTTTCGACATAAGACACTGGACTAGCCGTGCCATCAAAATCTTTCTCGCCATACCAGCTGTAATCCTGATATCCATTAAGAATCTTAATTTGCATAGCATCCATATCAATGGTTAGCGTTGATTGGTAGGTTTCTTGATCATCAATACCAACGAAACCAACCATATCCGAGCTTATTTCAAAAGGATCTGTTGGCACAGTAGCCAGTGGTGAAAAAAGCTCAGGATTAATAACTAGTTCGCCTAACTTAGACGGAGCGCCCGCTTCATTGCGATACCCATCAAGCTTATTAAGCTCTAGCGCTTCGTTGTCAAAACTAGAACTAAAGTAACGCATGTTCCAGTTAATGTTATCGGTGAAATCAACGTCCAACTGAGCCTCCACATATTCTGAATCGGTACCCTTTGGGTCTTGGCCAGAGACATTGGTGAAGAAGCTGTCCTGCTCAATCTGAGAATAATGAATAAGGTAACCAACATTATTAGTCAGCGGACCGCTTGAAGTAAAGTCAACATTTGACATGTCATAGTTGTCTCCTCTCAGGCGAACAATATTTTCCATTTTGTCACCAGGTTTTTTAGCAACAACATTGATTGCTCCACCAGTGGTATTACGACCATAAATAGTTCCTTGAGGACCTCGCAGCACCTCAATACGAGCAATGCGGTCAAACGATCCGCTCAATACACCAGCTTCAGTGGTGTAGAACCCATTGTTATAAATACCAACGCCAGGATCTGTACCTGTACTACTTGTCTCACGGCCAATTCCACGAATATAAATTCTGTTACCCTCGCCACCGCCAGCCGACTCCATGTAAGACATATTCGGCGTAAAGTTTGATATATCTTGTTGTGAATAAATATTTAAATCCTTTAATGTATCTGAGTTTATGACGCTAATTGCAATTGGAGTATCTTGCAAAGAAGCTTCTCTCTTCTCTGCGGTAACAATAACTTCTTCCACTAATTCAGCTTCAGCATTAAGTGTAGGAGCTCCCATACTAGCTAAAATAATTATAAAAAATGCGGATAATTTTGCTTGGTAAATACTTTTCATGATTAAACACCCCCAAGTGTTTTATTTTAATAAAGCTGCTTCTATTCGAACATATAATAACTAAACCTGTCAAGTGCCAGGTTTTTAGAAAGTAATTCAATATCAATATTTGATAATTTAAGAAACCTAGACCCATGCAATTTGAGACTATATACTCAAGATAATTTAAAATATTGTTTTTATGGCCCAATTAATATCAAAGCAAAAGCAAATCAAACCCACGGGAGTTAGGCGCGTACAAGAACGCACAGAAGTAGCGCGGTCTAAACTAATCAATGCTGGTGTGCCGCTGTTTGCAGAAAAAGGTTTTGATGCAGTATCAATAAGGGACATAGAAATTGCCTCAGGTGTTAAACGCGGAATGTTGATATACCACTTTGATAACAAAAAAAAATTTTGGAAAGCTGTCGCTGATTTCACATTTCAACAAATTGAATATCAAAGAGATTTACGCCTCGATATAATGAGAGATATTTCTGACCGGGAAGGTCTCGCACTAATGATACGTTTCTTTGTTCGATCTTATGCCCAGCATCCCGAGGTGAGTAGATTGATGGCGCAAGAAGCAAGGCAAGATAGCTGGCGCATCGACTATTTAGTTGTAACGCATATTCGACCCGGCACCATTGCACTTGAGAAGCACGTTAGAGAAATTCTCAATCTAAGCGCCCGAGAGTTTGCGCATTGGTATTATATTATGTTGAGTGCAAGCGCAACTATCTTTTCATTTCAACCAGAATGTAAACGCCTGTTTGGCTTTGATCCAAGAAATGAAGAAGTAATTGAAGCCCATGCAGATATGATTGTGAGAATGTTGCTAGACAAAATTAACAACTCTAACACCCTCTGAAAGGCTACTTTTTAAAGGTTTTTAAAAATGGTGGGCCCGGGAGGACTCGAACCTCCGACCAATGGATTATGAGTCCACTGCTCTAACCAACTGAGCTACAGGCCCCTTAATGAAATCTATCGAATTAGGAGCGAACAATTATATAAGAATATATGATTTAGGGAAGCTTTTATATCTTGAGACTTTTTTAAATAAGTTATCATTACATAATGATAAATTTAGATGGCCTACAACCTTTTGCCTTGGGAGGTAATAGACGGTGTTTTATCCATCCAAATAATAATTATCGCTGCCTTAAAGTATCCTTGGAAGAACAATCAAAAAAAGTAAAACAAAATGCTCCTTGGTATAAAAAACTTAGAAGTGAAAAAAGCTTTGATGATAACTTAAGAGAGCAAAAGGCCTATGATCAAAGAGCTTTAAGAAAAGATAACTCTGAAAAGTGGAAGCATCTAGCTAAATGGTATGGCATGGTTGAGACATCCATCGGGCCAGCATCTGAAACTGAACTTATTAGAGATAATCAAAATAATATTGCTTCAACTTTAGAGACCTATTTATTTTCATACGGCATGACTGATGAAATTAAAATTGCCTTAGATGAATTTGAGTCTTGGTTGCGATCATCGCTTGTTCTTACAAAAAATATTATTCCTCATAATGTAGTTTTAGGATACGAAGGTGAAAAAATTGTTTTAAAAATAATAGATGGTTTAGGCTCAAAATCTTACTTACCGCTAACCCAAGTTAGTGATGTTTTTGCAAAAAGATATGTTGAAAGACGAATAGAGCTCATGCGCTCAAGAATCAACTGGGATCTAACTGGCAGACAAGGAGACTGGAAGTAGTTTTATTCGTCTAAAAAACTTTTAAGATGGCTTGATCTACTTGGATGTCTTAATTTTCTTAAAGCCTTGGCTTCAATCTGTCTTATTCTCTCTCTGGTAACATCAAACTGTTTACCTACTTCTTCAAGCGTATGATCGGTATTCATACCAATGCCAAATCTCATTCTTAATACCTTTGCTTCTCTTGCTGTAAGTGATGCAAGGACGTCGTCTGTAGCAAAATGTAAGCTATCTTCAGTAGCATTTTCAAGAGGAGATTCTATGACAGTATCTTCAATAAAATCGCCTAAACTTGAATCTTCATCATCACCTATTGGGGTTTCAGTTGAAATTGGTTCTTTTGCAATCTTAAGAACTTTTCTAACCTTATCTTCCGGCATATCTAGCTCTTTACTCAACTCTTCAGGAGTAGGCTCTCTACCCATATCTTGCATCATTTGGCGAGAAACCCTATTAAGTTTATTAATCGTCTCAATCATGTGAACAGGGATTCTAATTGTTCTTGCTTGGTCTGCGATAGATCTGGTAATTGCCTGCCTAATCCACCATGTTGCATAAGTAGAAAATTTATATCCTCTTCTATATTCAAACTTATCAACAGCCTTCATTAAGCCGATGTTACCTTCTTGGATTAGATCTAAGAATTGAAGACCTCTATTTGTATATTTCTTTGCAATTGAAATCACTAACCTTAAATTAGCTTCAACCATATCTTTTTTGGCACGTCTCATTTTTGTTTCGCCCATAGACATGCTTCTATTGATTTCTTTAATCTCTTTTACACTTAATCCAACTCTTTGCTCAAGCTCGATGATATCTTTTTGAGCAATCACGACGTCTTGTTTAACTTTTTCAAGCAGATCTTTCTTATATTTTTTCTCTTTCATTAGAGAATCAACCCATCTAACTTTTGTTAAGTTATCTGTATAAGTTGCTAAGAAATCTTTTCTAGGCATGCGTGCGTTCCTAACTAATTGCTCTTGAATAAACTTTTCTTTTTCTCTTATTCTGCTTAGCCCAGATCTTGCAATGGCAGCAATATCATCAAACATTCTCGGACTATATTTTAAAAATTGGAATATTTCTGCAGTCTTTTTAAAGTCAGCATTCGCTTCTTTAGAATGTCTTCCTTTTGATTCTATAGTCTTAAGTGTCTTGTTATACTGTCGTTTGAGGTTAGTCATTCTTCTCTGAACCTCTTGCATGTCTGGACCTGAAGGCGCATCATCATCAGCTTCTTCAGCTGCTTCTGCTTCCTCTTTTGCTCTTTGACTACCAGGTCCTGCAGATGGAACTTCTTCCATTTCTTCTAAGAAACCTGTTAAGAAATCATTAATTTTTTTCTCACCATCTTTGACCATCTGATGATAGTCAATTACGAATTCAACAGTTCGAGGATATAGAACACTAGCAGCTAGTAGATCTCTCATACCTTCTTCAATTCTCTTTGCTATCTCAATTTCACCTTCTCGTGTAAGCAAATCAACAGTTCCCATTTCTCGCATGTACATACGAACTGGATCTGTTGTTCTTCCTGTTTCATTTTCAACAGCAGCAAGTGCTTCAGCCGCTTGCTCAAGAGCAATATCGTCTGAGTCTTCTGATTCAGCTAATAAAAGATCATCTGCATCCGGAGCTGTTTCATGAACCTGAAGACCTAAGTCATTAATCATTCCAATAATTTCATCAACCTGATCTGGATCAGATATATCTTCTGGTAAATGGTCATTAACATCGGCATAGGTTAAGTAGCCCTGCTCTCTTCCTTTTTCGATAAGCTCGGCTATCTTAGAACCTTTTTTACTTAATTTATCCACGAATTCTTGCACCTCAAATGTATTAGCTCTATTTGGTGATTAATTTTACTTTTTCAATCTATTTAGAACTTAAATTTTTCAATAAAGCCTGATCTTCCTGAGACATTACATCTTTTTTAAGGATGATCTGTTGTAGTTCTCTTTTTTCAGCAGACGTTATTTCTTGCATATTATACTTTTCTTTTAGTATTTCCTGTCTATCTTTTTCAGATTTCGAAATTAAGCCTATGCAATCAGTAAGCATAATACTTGCATCTTCATCTGAAAGCTTAATTTCAGACACCAATGCCTCTCCAAATAAATTTTTAATTTTCTCATTTTCAATCTGCTCAAATAAAATCGACGGAGCAGCTTCTGGGTTTGCTTTATAAAAATCTCTTACGTCGAGAAGGAATAAGAATCTTGAATCCCTTTTGATAAGCTCAAATGCTCTATTGCTAGCTAATCTTGGATATTGAATTAAAACAGTAAAGACTCCCATTACTGATTTTCTAATAACAGAGGTTGGGATTTTTTTCACTGGCTCATCTGAACCCGATTTATCTGGTGCTGAATTTACTCCACTATCAAGAAGTTTTCCAAAATCTAGATCACAAATATGACCAATTTCACTAATATAAGCTTCTTTGAGAGTTGGATTTGTTATTTTATCAACTAGCGGTATTGCAAATTGAGCAACCTGAGACCTGCCCTCTATTGAAGAAAGATCAGCTTGTTTCTTAATGGTCATTAAAAAATAATCTGAAAAAGAAGTGGCTTCATTTGCTAGCTTTAAAAATGCATCTTTACCTTTTTCTTTAATATAACTATCTGGATCATCTCCAGGTTTTAAAAATATAAAACTCATTCTTATATCTTCTCTCAGAAGAGGTAAAGCATTTTCAACTGCTCTCCATGATGCTTTTTGGCCTGCTTCGTCTCCATCAAATACAATATAAATATTATTTGTATAGCTAAGGATTTTTCTGAGTTGTTCTTGAGTAAATGCAGTGCCAGATGAGGCAACGGCATTTTTTATCCCATATTGATGAAGGCCTATTACATCCATATAGCCCTCAACTAAAAATAATGATTCCGGTCTCTTTTCAATTAGTCTTGCTTCATAAAGACCGTAAAGTTCATATTTCTTTTTGTATGTTTTTGTTTCTGGAGAATTAAGATATTTGGCTTGATTGTCTTTATCAGTGATTAATCTGCCACCAAAAGCAATATGCTCGCCTTTTATGTTCCTAATCGGAAACATCAACCTATCGCGAAAACGATCGTACATATCACCACTATCGTTAGATCCAAAAAGACCGGAATCAGCTAAATCTGATTCATCATAGTCTCCTGAAAGGATGCTATATAAAGTTGGACTTTTTTCCATTGAATATCCCAGCTCAAAAAACTTTGCAGTTTCACCACTTATTCCTCTGGCCTTAAGATACTCTATCGTTTCTTTTCCTGGATTTGATTTTAATTGCTCTTTAAAAACCTCTGTAGCTTTAGTATTAATATTAATAGCATCTGATAGGTCAACTGACTTTTCTTGTTTAGGCACCTCCATGCCTACATGAGAAGCTAATAATTCTACTGACTCCATAAAATCAATACCGTCATATTCTCTTAAAAAATGAATTGCATTTCCTGAAGCCTTACAAGCAAAGCAATGATAGGAACCTGTTTCTTCATAAACAACCAAAGATGGTGTTTTTTCGTTGCCATCTCCGTGAAATGGACATTTTGCCTTATATCTTCCACCGGTTCTTTCTAACTGAACTCTTCTATTGATAATATCAACGATGCTAACTGAAGTTAGTAATCGATCAATAAAGCTAGATGGAATAGACATATTTAGTTCTTTGTAAGCCATTGATCTATCAGTATTTTCGCAGCATGCGCATCAACAAGATCTGTTTTTATTTCTGAAAGATTTTGCCTTGCTTCAAAGCTTGTTAATCTTTCATCTACATATTCACATGGAATATTAGTTGTTTTATTTAGTTTTTTAAAAAAATTATTAACTGTCTTCATAATATCACTATCTGTTCCATCCATATTAAGAGGTTTTCCAACTAGAATTAGTTCGGGTTTCCATTCTTTAACTATTAAATGGATTCTGGTCCAGTCTGTTACATTTTTTTTATTAAAAATAACCTCTAATGGCGAGGAAGTATTTGTCTTTGTTTGGCCAACCGCAACGCCGATTTTTTTTGTTCCAAAATCAAAAGATAATATTTGCATTTACTTAGGTGAAAAATTCCAATCTCTAATTATTTCTAAAATACTATATTCATTAAGCATCTTTGGGTCAAAGGGTGCAAATGGAGCTGCTTCTGCCAATATATCTATTGCCATACTGTCAACATCAGGATTTCCTGAGGATATTAAGACCTCAGATTTAATTAGATTCCCAAATGAGTCTATGGTTGCCATAATCTGAACTCTGGAATCTGGGTAATTAATATCTTTTGATAAAATTAATTCATCCCCAGTGGACTCTATATTTCTTTGCCATAGATTAAGATACATAGCCTCCTCGGTGCTAACCAAGGAATTAGCTTCTAATTTTTTTATCTTTTGTGCCTGATATAGACTTCTGTTGGTTGTTTTATTAACTAAGCTGTCTTGAGATTGATTAATATTTGAAACTTCTGTCGATGATTGACCAACATTACCAAAAAAATCTTGAGATGAATTAGCAAATTTAACATTGATAATTGGTGAGTTTTCTATCAATGGTAATTTGTAAAAAGTTGTAAAAGTCACACCAAAAATTAATAAAGTATGAAAGCTTAAGGATAGAACAAATGATTTATTTAGAGTTAATGATCTTTTGCTTATTTTTTGGTTTAGTAAAATTGAGCTCATAGTCCAGATAAATATTCATTAATAGGATTTTTTCCTGACTGATCAAAGATTTCTCTTGCGCAAGTTGGGCTAGTAATATTTATTTCAGTTAGGTAATCACCAATCATATCTATGCCAGCAAAATTTATGCCCTTAGATAGTAGAAATCTACCGACCTCTTCTGCAACTTTCTTTTGATTAACATTAATATCTTTTACAACACCCTTTCCGCCTGCTGCTAGATTACCTTTAAAACTCTCTCCTTGTGGAATTCTAGCAAGCGTTTTCTCAAAAGGCTTACCATGGATAATTAGAATTCTAAAATCACCTTTATAAATTTCTGGTAAAAATTCCTGTACGACTATTTGAGTATTTTCATCCTCGGTCATATCTAGAAGAATATCTAGATTTTCTTCTTCCATATCTTCCATTTTAAAGATCGATTCACCTCCCATACCATCAAGGGGTTTTACAATAATAATTTCATGATTTGCTTGGAAATTAATTATCTTCTCGATATTAGATGTAATAAGAGTTCTTGGAATAAATTGTTTGAAGTGGAGAGCAAATATTTTTTCATTAAATTCTTTTATTGAATTAGGCTTATTAAAAATATTGGCTCCCTGGGTTTCGGCCAGACCCAAAAGGTGGAGTGAATTTAAATAATCTGAATCTACTGGCGGATCTTTTCTCATAATAGTATATGAAAAGTCTGAAACTTTATGGGGTTCTTTTCTAATTCCCTGAACCTGACTAGCGCCTATCTCAATAATGTTTCTAGCATCTGCAAAAACAAATCCATCATCTACATATAAATGTTTCATCTCTGCCTGAAATACTTTAAACCCTTTTGAAATAGCCTCTTCCATCATAAAAATAGAAGTATCTTTTTTAGGCTTGAGCTCTCTCATGGGATCGGTAATAAAGAGTATTGTCTTGCTCATAATCAAATTTTATCAAATTGGTTTTGAATAAGAGATGCTATCACAATAGGAGCCGTTTCTGCTCGAAGAATATTTTTACCTATTAATTTAAACTCAAATTCTTTTTCATTTAATAGATTAATTTCAGACTCAGAGAAACCAGACTCTGGGCCTGTGATCATGCAAACATTTGGTGAAGAAAGGTCAGCCGCATTGAACGACTTTTCAGCATTGATATCAAATACACAAACATCCGTATTATTTATTAAAGATAAGGCATCTCTTAGATTTGCAGCTATGTTTGTTAAGGGTATAAAGTTGGAGCCGCACTGTTTGCATGCTCCAGTAATGACTTCTTCTGCTTTAGAATAAATTTTGGCGGTATCTTTTTTGGCGATACTTTGATCTATTAGATCGGGTTTGTAAAAAATAAACTCTGAAATGCCGATTTCACATAGCTTCTGAACCATAAAATGAAAATTATCTTTTTTAATAAACGGGATAATGAAAATAACTTTTTTTGAAGGTGGCTCAGAGACTTGTAAATCAGAAACTCTTTTTAGGCTTACTGAATTTCTATCAGATTCTTCAATTTCGCATATAGCTGAAGCGCCATAACCATCAAACACTTCAACCTTATCTTTTTCTTTTAATCTCAGTACTTTTATAAGATGAATAGACTGAGGCTGATCTATTTTAAAGATACTATTATTTGCTGATACTAATTTACAATATATTCTATGGATTCTCACAACATCATTATAGCTATAGGATACTCATAAATGTCAGAGATAAGTCTAATATTCGTAAGGCACGGCGAGGCATCTGGAAGTTGGGGTGAGCATCCAGACCCTGGTCTTAGCGAGAGTGGAGTCTCGCAATCACAAAAACTAATTTCAAATAATTCACTTCAATTATTGGAAGATTACATATTTGTTTCTAGTCCTATGTCTAGAGCCCAAATGACAGCAGCTCCTCTGATTAAAAAATATAAAAAAAGTTTACTAATAGATAGTATTTTTTCTGAGATTCCTTCTTCAAAAGTAATCGCCTCAGAAAAAAAAGAATGGTTAAAGAAAATTATGACAATGAATGTTGATGTCTTGCCTCAAGATGTTGCAGAGTGGAGAAACGGAATTATTAGTAGAACATTAAGTTTTTCAGATAATACAATTATTTTTTCTCACTTTATGGTTATTAATGCTGTAGTGAGTGGCTTAATGAATCGCTCAGAAATTATGTTTTTTTATCCTGACTATACTTCTATTACAAAGATTACATTACAAAATAATAGAGTTATAAGTATTTCTTTGGGTGATGAGAAAAAAACCCTTATAAATCTTTAAAAACCTATTGAGCAATTTTTAAACAACTGTAAACTGATATTTCTCTTTATTAATTATTCATTCGTTTTGGGAAATAAAAATAAATCATTTGATAGCTACTCTAAGAAACCTCTTAAAGAAGAGGTAAGAAAGGCCATGAAGAGATATTTTGCCCAATTAAGTCAAAAAAATATGCCTATTGATGTGTATCAACTTGTTTTGAATGAAGTTGAGCCACCCTTGTTAAATGCTGTAATGAAATTTGCAAATAATAATCAATCTCAGGCTTCAAGAATCTTAGGAATTAATAGAACCACTCTTAGAACTAAATTAAAAAAATATAATATTAAATGATGCAATCAATTAAACCAAAAACAGCCCTTATAAGCCTTTCAGATAAAACTGGGCTTGAAGAACTTGTAAATTTTCTTGTTTCTGAAAATGTGAAAATGCTTTCAACTGGAGGAACTTTCAAAGCAATCAAAGGCATTACATCCGAAGTTATAGAAGTGTCAGACTTTACTGGTTTTGAGGAAATGATGAACGGAAGAGTTAAAACACTTCATCCTAAAATACATGCTGGTATTCTAGCAAGACGTGATCAGGATCTAGAAGTTCTAGAGGAAAGAGGCTACGAGCCAATTGATTTAGTAGTAGTAAACCTTTACCCATTTAAGGAGACTATTGCTCAGGGTTGTTCTTTTGATGAAGCAATTGAAAAAATTGATATTGGTGGTCCAACTATGATTAGATCAGCTGCAAAAAACTTTAAAGACGTTGCTGTAGTTTCTAATCCATCAGATTATTCGCAACTAATAGAAGAGTGGAAAAACAGCGATGGAATATCTTATGATTTTAGAAAAGAGCTATCTCAAAAAGTTTTTGAAACAATGGCAGATTACAATCTTTCAATTTCAAACTACTTTAAGGAAGAATCAGAAAATAATATACCTAGCTATAGTTTTGAAACAACCTCATCACTAAGGTATGGGGAGAATCCTCATCAAACTGCAAATCTTTTTACTTTTTCTGATCTTAAACATAAAAATATTGCGAATGCCGACATTTTACAGGGCAAAGAACTATCTTATAACAACATAGTTGATGCAGATGCTGCATGGGAGTGTGTAAGAGCATTTGATGACCCGGCATGTGTTATTGTTAAACATGCTAACCCTTGCGGTGTTGCTGAATCTGAAAATATTTTTGGTGCATACGATTTAGCATTTAAGACGGATCCAACCTCTGCTTTTGGAGGAATAATTGCTCTAAATAGAATCTTAGATACCAAGACCGCTCAAGAAATAAATTCAAGACAATTTGTTGAGGTTATCTTGGCAACAGATTATGAAGAAGGTGCTTTAGCTGAATTTGCTAAAAAGAAAAATGTAAGGGTATTGAAGGTTGATCTTGAGCAAGACAACCCTTATCCAGGAATGATAAAAAAAGTATCTGGGGGGATCTTAATCCAATCAGATGACACTTTTGCTGTTTCAAGCGAAGATTTAAAATGTGTAACAAAAAGACAGCCAACACCAGATGAACTAAATGATTTGATGTTTGCTTGGAGAGTAGCAAAGTTTGTTAAAAGTAATGCTATTGTCTATGTCAAAAATAGACAAACTATTGGTATTGGCGCAGGTCAAATGAGTCGCGTCATTAGTGCAGATATTGCAAATCTTAAAGCCAAGGAAGAAGGGCTTGAAGTTCAAGGTGCTGTTATGGCTTCAGATGCATTTTTTCCTTTTAGAGATGGAATAGATAAGGCTGCATCTAGTGGTATTGCTTCAATTATCCAGCCAGGCGGTTCAATGAGAGACAATGAGGTAATTGCAGCAGCTGATGAAAATGATATTGCTATGGTATTTACAAATACACGACATTTTAGGCACTAATGCAAATACTGGTAATTGGTTCGGGTGGAAGAGAGCATGCGCTAGCATGGAAGGCAGCTCAAGACATTTCAGTTTCAAAAGTTTATGTATGTCCTGGTAATGCCGGTACAGCATTGGAAGATAAGCTAGAAAATGTTTCTCTTGATATTAATAATTTTGAAATTATTGAAAATTTTTGTAGAGAAGAAAAAATTAAATTAGTTATTATTGGTCCTGAGCAACCGCTTGTTATGGGAATGACTGATTACCTCCAAAACAAAGGGGTGCAAACCTTTGGTCCATCTCAAACTGCTGCACAACTCGAAGGTTCAAAAACTTTTTCTAAAGATTTTTTTATTAAGTATGGTATCCCTACTGCAGCTTATGCTGCTTTTGACTCTTATGATGAGTCAATCAATCATATCGAGACTATTGAATATCCTACCGTTGTCAAAGCTGACGGACTTGCTGCGGGAAAAGGCGTTATTATTTGTGAGAATAAAGATCAAGCCATTGCAGCGCTTGATAGTATTTTTAAAGATCAAGCATTTGGGGAAGCGGGTAGCAGTGTTGTAATTGAAGAATTCTTGGAAGGTGAAGAAGCTAGTTTTATAGCTGTTGTTAGTAAAGATAAAATTATTCCTTTGGCCACCAGTCAAGATCATAAAGCTGTTGGTGAAGGTGATGTTGGTCTAAATACTGGTGGTATGGGCGCATACTCTCCTGCTCCAATTATAGATGAGGATATTCATCAAAAAATTATTAATGAGGTGATGGAGCCAACTATGCAGGGACTAATATGTGAAGGCTCTCCTTATCTTGGTTTTTTATATGCCGGATTAATGATTAAAAATGGCGAATTAAAAGTTCTTGAATTTAATTGCAGGTTTGGTGACCCAGAAACTCAGCCTATTCTTCTTAGGCTCAAATCAAGCCTAGTGGACTTATGCTTAGCTGCTATTAAGAATGATCTAGATTCATATGAAATTGAGTGGACAGATAAACACTCATGTGGAGTTGTTATAGCCTCTGAAGGATACCCTGAGAGCTATGAATCTAATAAAGAAGTTACCCTCCCTGAGCACGAAGAAGCCGAAACAAAGCTATTTCATGCTGGAACAAAATTAGTAGATGGCAAAGTTCTTACTTCTGGAGGCAGAGTATTTTGTGCCACAGCACTGGGTGACAGCTTGAAAGAGGCTCAATTCAAAGCTTATAATCTCGTTGATAAAGTGTCCTTTGATGGAGCTTTTTGTAGAAGAGATATAGGTTTTAAAGGAATTAAATGAGCTTTTTAAATAATATTGTTAATGAATTTGATATTGCACTTAAGACGTTATCAAATAAAAAATCTGGAACAGGCAGAACATATCCACCAGAGCCTGCAGAAAAAAATTCTGAAGAATTAACAGCTGAAGAAAAAAAACGTTCTATTCAAATGATGCGAGTTAATCTCGCTGGCGAAGTAGCGGCTCAAGCACTCTACAGAGGTCAGTCACTAGTCTGTAAAGATCTTGAAATTAGAGAGCATCTTATTGAAGCTGGAGACGAAGAAACTGATCACTTGGTGTGGTGTAAAAAACGTCTTGATGAGCTCGATGGAAACGGTTCTGTTCTGAATCCTATTTGGTATGCTGGTTCCTTTGCTATTGGTGCAATCTTTGGAAGGTTTGGAGAAAAAGTTAGCTTAGGTTTTGTTGAAGAAACTGAAAAACAAGTAGTAGCTCATATCGATAGACACCTCGATAAGATTTCTCCTAAAGACAAAGAAACAATTGAAATATTAAGAACTATGAAGGAAGATGAAGACCTTCATGCTCAACAAGCAGTTGATAAAGGTGGCGAAGAGCTAAATATTCCTGTTAAGCAAATTATGAAATACACTGCAAAAATGATGACCTCTACAAGCAAATATGTATGATTCGATCATTATTCTTAATTTGTCTTCTTAGTTTTAATTTATCCGCAGAAAATAGCGAAAAAGCTCTACAAGATAGCCTTCTAAAATTTTGGGAAGCAAGAAACGCTCGTGATTTTGAAACGATTTTTTTCTACGAAAGCAAAATCGGAGCAATTACAGGCTCGTCATCTGAAAATCACTTTTATGAAGATCCTCCACCTGACTTCGAATCAGTTATAGACTATTACTCTAGAGTCGAATCAAATGTAGTTCCTTCAAATGTAAGAATTATTAAGCTCTCTGAAAAAGTATATTTAACTTTGTACTACCTTACCGGAAGTTATAAATACTCGAATGGAAAAGTGAATAATGAATATCAGGCAAGGGTGTCGAATATTTGGTTATACGAAGATGGTGGATTTAAGTTGTACTATAAGAACTTTAATAAGTTAAAAAAAGATCTCAAGCCTATGGACATTATTGCCTATCCAATGGATTAAAAGTTATTTAGTCCTTACTCCATTCTTTTCAAATAAATCTATCCATAAAAGCGTTGATTTTTGATCTTGTCCGGTAGTAACACATATCGTTTCGTCAGAAAGTTCTATGACTTGATCAGGATTCATATAATGTCGTCTTCGGTCTCTTTCTTCAATTTCTTTTGCCTTTTTTATAGGCACCCATACATCTTTTCTAAATTCAGTTGTATGAGGAATTACTTTTTGAAAATCCTCTAATGATAGTCCAGGATGACTATCAGCATAATTTTTTATAACCGTAAAAATGTATTGATTTTTAGGATAGGACTTGCCATCAAACTCAAATTTAGTCATATCTCTCTTTTTCTTTCCAGTTGAAGAGAGAGTTTGAACTGTTTGTGCAATAATTTTCTCATCGACTGCATCCTCTGAGATGCCAAGGTCTTTTCTGCATGTGCCTGCAAATTTTGTTAATAGTTGATAAATAGAATCCTTGTCCTCAACTTTAATTGTTATTTCATCTCCATCTTCGGAGCTATAAATTTCATTTAATTTGTTATTCACTTCTTTAAACGCATTAATGGCATCATCGCCACCCAGCATTGCAAGTCTTATTAAAGGAAACGGTAACCTATTAATTTCCTTATCAGTTATTTTTCCATCCATTAACATATCTCTAGTTATGTCCAATATGGTTTGATACAACTTTACTTTTTCATCAAAAACTCTTTCACTCTTTTTTGACTCTTGTTCGATTTCAGTTTGCTTGTTAAGAAGATACATAGTCAAAATTATTACAAAAATTGCCCCAAAAGAAGAACTTACTACTGATTTTGCAACACCATCAGGCACAAATCGCATTAAAGGCTCAAACCCTATATATACAGCAACTGCAATTACAGCAATAGCAAATAATGTCTTATATCCCTTTTTTTGTGTTTCCTTTAACGTCTTCATAAAAGATATGCCCTTTAAAAAAAATCTCAGTGTGATTTAATTATAAGTAGATGTTTGATCCACTTACAAGAGAAAAACTAAAGTATTACGTTTATGCTTTGATCGATCCTAAAGATAATAAACCGTTTTATATAGGAAAAGGGAAAGGTAATAGGGTTTTTGAGCATGTTGAAACTGCTTTAAAAAATGAAACAGAAAGTGATAAATTAGAAAAAATTAGAGAAATTAGAGCTAGTGGAAGAAAAACAAAACATATTATTATTAGGCATGGCCTTGAAGAAGATGAATCATTTTTGGTTGAATCTTCTTTAATTGACTTTATGAGGTATTTTAATACTAATCTTACTAATGAAGTTTTTGGTCATAATACATCTGAATTTGGAGTAAAGACTGCTAACGAAATTATAAGAAAATATAATGCAGAGCCACTTAAAAAACTTTTACATAATATCGTTATCATAAATATTAATAAAACTTACGAAAGGGCCAAAGGTGGAGTAAGTATCTATGAGGCAACACATGAATCGTGGATAATTGCAAAAAAAAGAAGAGACATTTTAGAATATGCATTGAGTGAATATCGGGGAATAATAGTTGGAGTTTTTAAAATAAATAATTGGTACCAAACAAATCTTGGATTTGCTGGAAAAGAAAAAGTATCAAACCGTTGGGGATTTAATGGAGAAGAGGCTGAGGATCAAATTAAAGAAATATACTTAAACAAATCTGTAAAACACACAAAAAAAAGAGGGGCTGCAAATCCAATAAAATACATATTGTAGGTATAAAAAATGGCAAAAATATTTGAGACAGATAAAGAATATAAAGCTGATATTAAGGTCTGTGAAGTTAAAGAATATAAAGCAGATATGAAGTATTGGATAACTGATAAGGAGAACAAAGCAAAGCGTGATGACTCAAAATGGTTCTTTGTAGACAGAGAACATAAAGCAGATAAAAAAATTTATTGGGTAAAAGAACATAAAGCTGATTTGAAGGTATTTAAAGTTTCTCAAGAATATAAGGCAAAAGGATCTTTTTAAGATGGGTATTTTCAAGGATCTTTTAATCGGTGGTGCAGCTTTAAAGGCTCTCAAACAATCAAATAGACCTGGTGTAGTTCCTCCATCATCCTGCACTGTAATAGGAATGAAGCATATTGGATTTGGTAGAACTTGGAAAATAGATTACATAGAAAATAATAGACCTAATATTAAATTAAATTTTAAGATTTCACCTGGGATTACAAGTAGATCAGCTAAAGGTAGTGGTAATTGGAAATTTCATTGGAATTAAATTTATTTCATTTTTTGCCATCTGATAGGAACGTTTTCTAGCTGATATCTATTAGATTCCTCTTTTAACTTTACGTATTCAGTATTAGAGCTGTAAACGGTAACTATTAAAGCATTTTCTTTATTGGCAGTTATTCTAAGCACCCTCCCCATTCTCTGAATTCTTTGTCTTTTAGATGAAGAGGCGCTAAGTATCATTGCTCCATCTGCCTCTGGCATATCAAAACCTTCATC
>ERZ802822.201-NODE-201-length-44345-cov-19.803199_pt1 | contig 44345 bp, 54 predicted proteins | sample MGYA00345649_ERZ802822 | MGnify/ENA primary metagenome ERZ802822 (study PRJEB30503, sample SAMEA104212359) | marine metagenome | biome: Westerlies Biome; feature: [SRF] surface water layer (ENVO:00010504) within the epipelagic zone...; material: water...
AGCATTAAATGCAAGACCTCAACATGTTTTAGATGAATGGATTGTAAGAATTAAGACTGAACTTGCTGAATACCAAGAACAAAATCCGGATGCTAAAGTTGCACCATTTGCAGTTAACCAAATATGTCATGGCTCTAATGACAGACTGATGCAGGATATGGAAACATGTGTAAAGCATGAAGTTCCAATTATTATTACATCATTAAGACCACCATCTGAGGTCGTAGAAGCTGCTCATAGTTATGGCGGCTTAGTTTTCCACGATGTTATAAGCGTACGACATGCTCAAAAAGCTGTTGAACAAGGAGTAGATGGATTAATTCTAGTTTGTGCTGGAGCAGGTGGACATGCTGGAGCATTATCGCCATTTGCTTTATTGAGAGAAGTTAAGCAATGGTTTGATGGGACTTTAATATTATCTGGGTCAATTGGTGATGGACACTCTGTTGCCTCTGCTATTGCTTTGGGCGCAGATTTTGCTTATCTAGGAACAAGATTTATTGCAACTGAAGAGGCAAATGCAGAACCTGAATATAAAAAAATGTTAGAAGAGAGTGCTGCTAAAGATATAGTTTACTCATCCTTATTTACAGGAGTTTTAGGCAACTATTTGAAACCATCAATAGAGAATGCGGGTATGGATCCAGACAACCTGCCTGATGCTGACAAGACTAGTATGAATTTTGGATCTGGAGGTAATACAGATTCAAAAGCATGGAAGGATATCTGGGGATCTGGCCAAGGAATTGGAGGTATACAAGACTCGCCCACAGTCAGTGAGCTTGTTGGTAGACTCAAAAAAGAATACGAAGAAGCCTTCAATGAATTTAAATCAAAAATGGGAGTTTAAATTGAAAAACTCACTAGCAAAATTTTAAAAATGGAAGTTTATATTTTAATACCAATAATGTGGATAGTTATGTCAGCTATATATATGCTTTTGTTAAAAAACTTTGAAGGAACCAAAGGAATAACTTCCGAGTATCAAACCAAGGACGGCATCAAAAGGACTGCAAAAAAAGACAGAGAAGACTTTATTGTATGAGTAAAGCCATTGGCTTTATTGGACTAGGTGTCATGGGATTCCCCATGGCCGGACATTTATCAAAAAACCATAACGTTTTTGTATTTAATAGATCCTCTTCAAAATCCAAAGATTGGATAAATAAATATCAAGGCACAGAATGTCAGTCCGTTCAGGAGATAACTAAAAAATCAGATACATTGATTCTTTGCGTCGGCAATGATTTGGATGTTAGAAATATTATTTGTGATGATGCTGGAGTGCTTAATAATGCAAAGCCTGGATTGGTTATTGTTGACCATACAACAACTAGCGCAGATTTACCAATAGAGCTAAATCAAATACTCAATTCGAAAGATGTTACTTTTATAGATGCTCCTATTTCAGGCGGTCAAGCTGGAGCAGAAAATGGAAAGCTATCTGTTATGGCTGGTGGCGACAAAGAATCATTTGAAAAGGTAGAAATAATATTACAAGAATATTCTAAATTTATTAAATATCTTGGCCCAAGTGGATCAGGTCAATTAACAAAGATGGTAAACCAAATATGCATAGCTGGATTGCTTCAAGGATTATCTGAGGCTATGAATTTTTCAGACAAAGTTGGCCTTAACACAAATGAAGTTATTGAAGTAATATCAAAGGGTGCAGCACAGTCATGGCAAATGGAAAATAGGTGGGAAACAATGATCGATGATTACTACGATCATGGCTTTGCTGTTGATCTTATGAGAAAAGACCTTGATATAGTCATTGATAAGGCAGAGAAACTTAATATCAACTTAGATATAACTAAAAGCGTCAATGAATACTACAAAGATATTCAAAAAGCTGGAGGCGGCAAATGGGATACTTCTAGTTTATATAAAAGATTAAAAGATATTATCTAAATTATTCTAGAAAAATATACAAATATTCCCATTACAATAACTATCATTGAAGTCGCTATCTCAAGAGAATCAATATCCAAAGTAGCCTCTTCTGCCATTGAATAATAACTATTAGGATTCGTAACAATCCAAATAACACCCACAACGTGGAATAACATTATTAAAGCAACTATCCAGTTTAGAGGTTGTGAGGTAAAAACGACTAAAGAAGTAAGGATTATGAATATGAGTTCAATAGATAACTGAATATTAATATTTTTTCTCTTCAAGAGATATCTTAGCAAGCTATAGCCCTTTATATATGTATAAAAAAGGACAAAACCATAAAGGAAATATAAGGATGATAATAGTATTAACATATATAGTTTATTAAAAGCTCAGCTATAGCAATTTCTTTATAAATCTCCTTCTTTTCTAACTTCACTTCTTCCAACTTCAAACTTTTCTCCATATCTTGCAGCTAACTTCTCTTGGTTCTCATTTATGACCTCATAAGGATCAAGATCTAGAGCAGCACATGCAGTAACCCAATACCACATAATATCTCCAAGTTCTCTTTTCATATGAAAGATATTATCTTCAGATGGCGGCTTGCCTTGTAAAAACATTTTTTTAACAATTTCAACAAACTCACCTGTTTCACTTCCAAGACCTAGAGCAGCGGTAAGAAGACGCGGCGTTTTTATGCTTGAGTTTGCTTCTATATCATCAAAACTTTTTTTTAAGGTATCTAAATCAATACTAGGATCACTTGTTACCTTGGTAACAAAGTCTGTGTAGGTAGTAAAAAATTTTTTGATTTCTTCGCTCATTATTTCTCCATTATTAATTATTTAATTTTATCACTTTAAAGCTTTTGCTTTAAAACCAACTAAATCTAGCTATCAACTTTTAAAGATCTTTGGCTATCTGCAATATTGTATAAGTGATCTTGTGCCTCAGGTTTTAATTGAGCAACACCCATTGTTAAAACATCTATAACAGCAGTGTAAGCAATTCTAGAAGTAACAGGTTTTGAAATTCTATTGTTAATGCCAACATCAATGGTTAAAGGAAAGTCACAAATATTTGCAAGTGGAGTATCACCAGGCATTATACCAATCACTTTCACGCCATTTTTTCTAACAATTTTTACACTATCTATCAGCGCAGCAGTAGTTCCAGACTGTGATATAGCAACAACAACATCATTTTTTTCAAGAGAATTGGCAGACATGAATTGAAGATGTGGGTCAGAAATATTTGATGAGGGTATCTTCAGCCTAAAAAACTTATGTTGTCCATCCATTGCAACTGGAGCAGAGCCACCGAAGGCATAAAATTCTACTCTATCAGCATTTACCAATGTCTCAATTGCATTTTCAAGAATCTCTTGATCAATCTGAGATCTAACATTTAAAATTTCACTTATTGTTGTATCAAATACCTTCTCACATAATTCATGAATTGAGTCATCCTCAGTTATCTCATACATTACAAAATAATCATCTGCAGCAAGTTGCTGAGAGAGATTAATTTTAAGCTCTTGAAAGCCTGAAAACCCAATAGCTTTGCAAAACCTTATTAAGGTTGGCTCACTTATACCCATAGCTTGTGAAGCTTCAGCTGTTTTCATGGTGATTATTGATTTTGGGTCTTTTAAAATAAATTCACCAACAGTCTTTTCAGATTTTCTTAAATCAGGAAGTGAATTTTTAATTAGTCTCAATAATTTCGTCGACATAAGGTTAGAATATCTAACTTAAACATAAAAATGAATCCCTAAATGGATGTATCTCATATTTTAGATAATTTAAACGAAGACCAAAGAAAGGCTGTCACTTCCGAAAAGCAACATCTTTTGGTTTTAGCTGGTGCAGGCTCAGGAAAGACCAGGGTTCTTGTTCATAAGATTGCATGGGAAGTAGAGGCGCTTGGTAGAAATCCATCTTCAGTAATGGCAGTTACTTTTACAAATAAAGCCGCTAATGAGATGCGTTCTAGAATTGAGTCATTATTACAAGCACCTATTATGGATTCTTGGGTTGGAACCTTTCATGGCTTATCGCATAAACTTTTAAAAAGATTTTATAAAGAGGCGGGGCTATCGAGTGGTTTTACAATTATAGATTCAGATGACCAATTAAGAATAGTAAAAAGAATCTCTAAAGAATTAAATTTAGATGAGGCTACTTGGCCTGCAAGACAAACTCAATGGCAAATAAATACCTGGAAGGATGACGGATTAAGATTCAAAGACGTTGATGATAAAGGAGATTTTTATACCGAAACTGTTAATAAAGTATACAAAGAGTATCAAGAAGTTTGTGAAAGAGACAACTTAGTCGATTTTGGAGAACTTTTATTAAAATCATATGAAACCATAGCAAGTTCACCTTCTGTAAAAGCTTTCTTTCAGACAAGATTTAAATCCATCCTAATAGATGAATTTCAAGATACGAATACCATTCAATATAAATGGCTTCAAGAAATAGCTTCTGATCAAACCAATGTTACAGCTGTTGGAGATGATGACCAGTCTATATATGGATGGAGAGGAGCAAAAGTTGAACATGTGAACTCATTTACTGAAGATTTTAAAGGCACTGAGGTTATTAGACTTGAACAAAACTACAGATCGACAAATATAATTCTAAATGCCGCAAATGCGCTTATTGATAATAATAAAGATAGACTTGGAAAAAATTTATGGACAGAGAAACTAGAGGGAGAACAAATAGTTCTGTTCCAAGCTTACAATGAGCAAGATGAGGCCAGATTTGTTGCAGATGTTTTAAGCGACTGGATGAATAAAGGTGGTTCTTATGAAGAGGCAGCAGTTCTTTACAGATCAAATGCACAGTCTAGAGCAATAGAAGAGGCATTATTAAGAGTTAGTATTCCATACAGAATTTATGGAGGATTGCGTTTTTATGAAAGACTAGAAATTAAAAATGCTATAGCTTATTTAAAAGTTATTTTTAATAACAGCGATAATCCATCTTTTGAGAGATCAATTTCTAATCCCACAAGGGGAGTTGGAGAAAAGACTCTTGCAAAGATTAGAAATGCTGCAAAACAATATAATATTTCCTATATCAAAGCTTCGGCTAAATTAATTGATGAGGGCTCAATTTCAGGCAGGGGAGGATCTGGACTTAGAGATTATTTAGAATTTATTGCAGGTTGTAAATCCTTCATAGAAGAGAATTTATTATCAGAACTAATGGAATTGATTATTAAAGAATCTGGTTTATACGCATATCATGCAAAAGAACCAGGAGAGAAAGGTAAAACTAGAACAGAAAATTTAGAAGAATTAATAACTGCTACCAAAAACTTTGAACAAAGTATTGAAGAAGAAATATCAAATATTGAGGTAGCCGAAAAATATCTAGATATTATTTCTTTAGATTCTGGTGATAGACAGGCTTCAGAGCATGATGATGCAGCCCAACTTATGACCATGCATTCTGCTAAAGGACTAGAGTTTAAATTAGTTCTTCTTACAGGTCTTGAAGAAAGTTTATTTCCACACGGAAGATCAATGGAAAGTGCTTCGCAATTAGAAGAAGAAAGAAGGCTCTGTTATGTTGCAATAACTCGTGCAATGGAAAAGCTATATATCACTCATGCTGAATCAAGAAGACTTCATGGCACAGATACATTCAACCCTCCATCAAGATTTCTACGTGAAATCCCTAAAGATCTTATTGATGAAATAAGGCCTAGAGCACAAACTAATATTCCTTATAATAGAAAGGACTTTAAAGAAACAAAAATGGAGTTTGAGGAGGAAATAGGTATTGCGTTAGGTCAAAAGGTTCAGCATAAAAAATTTGGTGAAGGTATTGTTTTAAATTATGAAGGATCAGGTGAATCTGCAAGGGTTCAAGTTAATTTTGATAGTTCTGGAACAAAGTGGCTTGTAATGGCTTACGCAAATCTTGAAAAAATATAATGAAGAAAATAATCTTTTTACCTCTAATAATATTTATAACTGCTTGCTCCAATGAAACAACTGGTATTGAGTCCGACACTGTTAACAAAGAAAAAACCTATAACTGGAGACTTGTAACTTCATGGCCTAAAAACTATCCAGGTTTAGGAATGGCGCCAGAAAGAATTGCGGATCTAGTAGAAGAGATGAGCGATGGTCAAATGAAAATCACTGTTTATGGTGCTGAAGAGCAAGTCCCAGCATTTGGTGTTTTTGATGCAGTTTCTAGTGGCTCTCATCAAATGGGCCATAGCGGAGGATATTTTTGGAAAGGAAAAGTTCCAGCAGCTCAATTTTTCACCAGTGTTCCATTTGGATTAACAGCAGACGAAATAAATGCATGGGTGAATAGGGGCGGTGGGTTGGAGTTATGGAGAGAAATATATGCTCCATTTAACATTTACCCAATTCCTGCAGGAAATACTGGAACACAAATGTTTGGCTGGTTTAATAAAGAGATCAATTCTCTTGATGACATTAAAGGTCTTAAAATGCGTATCCCTGGAATAGGTGGTGAAGTATTAAAAGAAGCAGGTGGAATTCCAGTTACTCTTCCTGGTGGAGAGCTCTTTACAGCACTTCAAACAGGAGTAATAGATGCTACAGAATGGGTTGGGCCTTACAATGATTTAACCTTTGGTTTTCATCAAGCAGCAAAATATTACTATTATCCTGGCTGGCATGAACCAGGCCCAATGCTTGAATTATTAATTAATATGGATGCCTGGAACTCTTTACCTAAACATCTACAAGTGATTATTGAAACAGCCTCCAAAGCAGTCAACCAAGATATGCTTGATGAATATTTAGCAAAGAATAATCAAGCATTAACAGAACTCGTAAATGTCCATGGAGTTGAACTTCGAAAATTACCTGATGATGTTATAGAAGAATTTAGAAAAATCTCTAATAAGATTCTTGATGACTTAGCCAAGGAAGATCCAACAATTGCAAAGGTATATGACTCTTATTTAAATTTTAAGAATAATGTATCTGCCTATCATCAAATTTCTGAAGATGCATTCGTAGAATCAAGAAATAAGTAGTGCTAGAAGACCTAACTTTTAAATCTCTTGGCTTGGTCAATTATCATGAAACCATGGATCTCATGCGATCCCATGTCAAAGGAGTAAATTTTAGTAATGAAATCTGGTTGCTTGAACATCCACCAATTTTTACTCTTGGAACAGCAGCAGATAAGAAACATATACTAAATGTAAAAGATATTCCTATTGTTCAATCAGATAGAGGTGGTGAGGTTACCTATCATGGACCTGGACAATTGGTTATTTATTTTTTACTTGATATAAAAAAATTAGAATTCAGTCCAAATAAACTAGTTTCAACTATACAAAATTTTGTGAAAGACTTGCTTCATGAATTATCAATAGAGTGTAATTTTATTGAGGGTGCGCCAGGGGTATATGTTGATAAAAAGAAAATTGCATCTATTGGCCTAAGAATCTCTAAAGGCAAATCCTACCATGGTATAAGTCTAAATTTTGACATGGATTTATCACCGTTTAAGCAAATTAACCCTTGTGGTTATAAAGGATTAGAAGTTATCCAGATAAAGGATTTAAATAAGGATATTTCTAAATTACAATTAGAAAAATTAGTAATAGATTTACTAAGAAAAATATTTTAATTATGGAAATAATAACCACGACCAAAATAACCAATAGGGATGGCATTAAAGCTATTAGGAATGGCCAAAAGTTTAATAAATATTCAGATATTCCAACTCCTAAGAAACCAAGCTGGCTTAAAGTTAAAGCAGAATTTAATCCAAATTTTCATAAGGTAAAAGAACAAGTTCAAAGCAAGCAACTTTACACAGTATGTGAGGAAGCGCATTGCCCTAATATCAGTGAATGTTGGTCTGCTGGAACAGCCACCTTTATGCTGATGGGCTCCGTTTGTACAAGAGCATGTAAATTCTGTTCGGTTGATACTGGAAATCCAAACGGCTGGCTTGATAAAGATGAGCCAATGAATACAGCCAAGGCTGTTGAAATAATGAAATTAAAATATGTTGTGCTTACATCAGTTAACAGAGATGACCTTCCTGATGGTGGAGCTCAACATTTTGCAGAAACAGTGAAGCTAATAAAAGAATTAAACCCAAGCACCGCTGTTGAAGCACTAACTCCAGACTTTAAGGGTTTGTCATCATCAATAGATACTCTTGTAAATTGTGGGCTAGAGGTTTTTGCTCAAAATGTTGAAACAGTTGAAAGACTTACTCATCAAGTAAGAGATATTCGAGCAGGTTATCAGCAAACCCTGGATGTTCTTGCAGAATCAAAGCGTATTAATCCAAAAGTACTTACTAAAACCAGTATTATTTTAGGACTTGGTGAAACAGACCTTGAGATTGAGCAAACAATGGATGATCTGATAGCAAACAAAGTTGATATTCTAACTATTGGCCAGTACCTAAGACCAACTGTTAATCACCATCCAATTGAAAGATGGGTAACGCCTGAAGAATTTGAAAAATATAGAGAAATAGGATTAAGGAAGGGTTTTTTAGAAGTCATGTCGGGTCCAATGGTTCGCTCTAGCTATAGAGCAGAAAGGGCACTTGAAAAAAATAATGCAGGACTTTAATTCAGCATTGTATTCTCCGCTTGTATCAACTATGGAAACTATTTTTATAGTAGCTTTTATTTTTTCTTGCATTCTAGTTTTGTATTTATATAAAAATAAAAGTAATTATCTAATAACAGCCCTTCCATTATTTGTTCTTGCATCTCATCAACTAGAAGAATACGTATTGTCTCCCTTGATGTTTGGTGATAAGTATCATTTTTTAGAGTGGGCCTTCAGATCAGGAGTTAATATTTCTCCCATAGAAGTTACTACAATTAATTCGGTGCCTTATTTTTTGTTACCTCTGTTATTCCTGCTTAAACCATCTACAAAAATATTTAGTATTTTATTTCTTTTTAATTCTTCTCTATTACTCTCAAATGGAATGTTTCACATTGGCCTAGCTACAGCTCAAACTGATTATAGTCCTGGCATGGTAACGTCTTTATTTATGTATATACCCCTCTATATAAAATCACTTTACTTGGCATCTGAAAGGTCATTGCCAATGAGGGGACAAATCGCAATAACAATATATGGATCAATTGCTCACTTTTTAATGATCTGGCTAGTAAATATTTTCTAAATAATTATTTTAGGGAATATAAGAACAAGGCAAAGTATAAGTAATTGAATAAATATAAAGGGAATAACTCCTTTATATATTTCAGATGTTTGTATGCTTTCGTCAGCAACCCCCCTCAAATAAAATAATGAGAATCCAAAGGGTGGCGTTAAAAATGATGTTTGAAGGTTAATTGCAAAAAGTATAGCCAACCACACAGGATCAAAACCCATCATTAGAAGCGGAGGCGCTATTAAGGGAACTATTACATAACAGATTTCAATAAAGTCTAAGATAAATCCTAGTAAGAATATTACAAGCAACACAAAGATTAGTGCACTATATGAGCCACCAGGAAGTGAGCTAAAAATTAGATTAATTAATTCATCCCCTCCAACACCCCTAAAGATCAATGAAAATATAGAAGCCCCAATAAGAATGGTAAAGATCATAGTAGATACCACAGCAGTTTTTTCTGAGGTCTCTTTTATAAATTTGAAATTTATCTTTCCATTTATTAGGGCAATAATTAAGGCACCAAAGGCGCCAATAGCCGCAGCTTCAGTAGGCGTTGCTACGCCAGCAAAGATAGATCCCAGCACAAGAAAAATTAAAATAACTGGAAGGGCAAGTGTTTTTAAAATTTCTATTTTTTTAATTGGAGCATCACTTGAGTAGTCTTTTAAATTTCTATTCTTTTTGTTCTTATAAACTGTATATACGAGGTAACCAAGACATATCATTATTCCAGGGACTATTGCTCCTATAAAAAGATCTCCAACTGTAACTGTTTGTTGAGAAAAAATACCCATGTCATTCTGAGCTCTTTGATAAGCATTAGACATAACATCACCAAGCAGAACTAGCGCAATTGAAGGGGGTATTATTTGACCTAAAGTTCCTGTAGATGCAACAAGACCAGTTGAAAAACTTTTTTCATAACCCTGATTAATTAAAATTGGTAGCGACATAAGCCCCATAGTTACAACAGTGGCTCCGACAATTCCTGTACTTGCTGCTAAAAGTGCTCCAACGATTATAATTGATATTGATAAACCGCCTTTAGTATTTCTAAATGCAGCTGCCATATTTTCCAACATCTTTGCCGCAATACCTGATTTCTCTAAAGTAGTTCCCATGAAGATAAATAAAGGAACAGCTAGAAGAGTAACGTTATTCATTATTCCAAAAATTCTTATAGGAATGCTTTTAAAAATTGTTGGATCAAATATTCCAAACGGAACGCATATCAAAGCAAAAAGTATAGATACTCCTGCAAGAGTGAAAGCTACTGGGTAACCTATTAGCAGTGCAGAACATACTAATATTAGAAGAAGAAGGGGTATTAGTTCCATCTGTTTTTATTTAAATGATGAACAAAAGTTATCAATAACGTTATTGGAAATAATAGAATGAGAGTCTTTTGAATATATACAAATGCAAGACCACCAGCTTCCGTTGAAACTTCTCTAATCTTCCATGCCATATCTATCAGCTCAATTGAAAAATAACCAATCACAAAACATAGCGGTAATAAAAAGAGTATTCCAAGAACAAAATTCACACTTCTTTTATATTTATCTGAGGATTCTCTATAAAAAATATCAACTCTTACATGCTCATTCTTGTAATGAACGTATCCAGCACACCCTAAAAAAACTAATGCATGCATGTACATAACAAACTCTTGAAGACCGGTTAGGCCTATACCAAAGAAATATCTGGCTACAATTATCACTACCATTGATATTGTCATGATAGGAATCATCAATGAAATGAATTTTCCTAAAGAATTAATTGCTTTTTCCATATAAATCATTGAATAAGTATTCTAGTATTCGTTAGAATACAGGAATGATTATAGTACTTTCTCCTGCAAAAACACTTGATTACGATTTTGAAGCTAGTAATAAGCATTCTGTACCTTCATTCTTAGGACAATCTTCAAAGTTAATAAAGCAACTTAAACAAAAAGAGCCAAAAGATATAGCCTCTTTAATGGGCCTCAGTGATAAGCTTGCTTCATTAAATTACGATAGATATCAGTCTTGGACTGCCTCCAAAAAAGCATCCAATGACTCAAAACCTTCTATGCTGGTTTTTAAGGGCGATGTCTACCAAGGCCTTCAAGCTGAAGATTTAACAAATAGAGAATTAGATTTTGCTCAAAAACATATAAGAATTTTATCTGGGCTCTATGGAATACTAAGACCTTTGGATCTTATGAAGCCTTATAGGCTAGAGATGGGGACTAAACTTGAGACATCAGAAGGCAAGAATTTGTATGAATTTTGGGGAAACAAGATTCAAAAAAATGTCTTAGAAGATTTGAAAAAACAAAAGTCTGACCTTTTGATTAATTTAGCTTCTAAAGAATATTTTTCTGTTCTCGGTAAGATGCCAGAAGATGTAAATGTTGTGTCGCCAACTTTCAAAGACTATAAGAATGGCAAATATAAGATTATTAGTTTCTATGCAAAAAAAGCTAGGGGGTTGATGGCTAGATGGATTATTCAGAACAAGGTTAAAGACTTTGAAGACCTAGCAAACTTTAATGTTGACGGATATAAATACTCAAAAGCAGAATCTACTGCTACCACACCTGTTTTTTTAAGAAAGATTTAAGATTCTGATTCGTTAAATTTCTTTACGTCAACCAACTTATCGAATGATGCATCCCTTTTTTCCATATTTGCAGTCATTGCTTCGGTCATATCTCTTTGACTTAACATTGCACCACTCCAAAGAGCATTGAAATCTAAACTATCACTTACTGAATGATCTCTCGAGTAGTTCATGACAGCTTTTAATCCATGAATTGCAATCGGAGATTTAGTAGCAATCTCTTTAGCTAGATTATTAGCTGCCTCAAGAAGCTTTTCGTGAGATTCAAAGGTATCACTAACCAAGCCACTTTCTTTTGCCTCTTTCGCATACATTCTTCTTCCGGTATATGCCATTTCTCTCATTTTTGAATCTGGAATAATTTTTGGAAGCCTTTGTAATGTGCCAACATCCGCAGCCATGCCAATATTAATTTCTTGAATACAAAAGAAAGCATCATCTGAAGCCAATCTAATATCGCAAGCTGTAACTAGATCTACAGCTCCACCAATACAACCTCCATGAACTGCAGCTATGACTGGGACTCTTATACTTTCAAGAGAACTTATATAACCTTGCAGTTCTTTAGCAACTCTGTATACAGCTTCACCAATTCTTGCATGATCAGGTTTTTTATCTTCAGGTATATTATCTACCCCATTTGAGAATGCAGTTAAGTCCATTCCTGCACAAAAATGTTTTCCAGTAGATGACATCACCAAAACTCTTACCTCAGAATTCATGTTTATTTCTTCTGTCACTTCACCAAGCTCAACCCAGAAATCCCTAGACATTGTATTTAATTGGTCTGGACGCGATAAAATTAGATTTGCAACATGATCTGATATTTCAACTTTAAAACTTTTATATTCTTTTTTAGTCATGATTATTTGCCATTTCAATTGATTCGTTAACTATTGATCTCATTTTTTCAACATGTTCAAACGTTTTATGATGAGATAATACTACTTTCCTATCCTCACTCAGAAGAACTAACATTTTTTTTAATTGCTCTAAATTTTCTAAAATTTTATTATTCATAAATATTATTTTTGTAACTAAATTATAATTAATAAGCATTATAATGCTCTTGCACTATGAAATCACTAAAGCATATTTTTTTAATAGCATTTATTATCTACAGTAATAATTCTTTTAGCTCTGAAGAAGATAAATCCTTTCAAGAACAATCTATGTTATCTGTTTTATTTGTTCAAACGTCTGCTGAATTTGCTGCAAATAATATCCAAACTTATGCCAATGCCAGTAAAGCACTTGATATCGCTTTAAATGATAAATCTTGGTCTGCAGCACTCGAACAAATAGATGATTTTCAAGATAAACAGCCAGCAATTATTATTGATGTAGATGAAACAGTTTTGGATAATTCTAACTTTCAATCAAGAACGATACTTTCCGGCCTTTCATATCCAAATGGATGGAAAGAGTGGGTAAATGAGGCTAAAGCAGGAGAAGTAGCAGGAGTTCGAGATTTTCTCTATCTCGCGGAAGAAAAAGGCGTAGCAATTTATTATTTAACTAATAGATTGGAGTCATTAAGAGAAGGAACCATCAAAAATTTAATTAATCTGGGGTTACCCTTTGATGAAAATAAAAACATGTTGTTGATGCGAAAAGAAGAAAACTCTCGCGACAAAACAGAAAGAAGAAAACATATTGCTAACACAAATAGAATTCTTTTGGTAATAGGAGATCAACTGACAGATTTTATCTCAACAGATGAGGCATATATTTATCACAAAGAAAGAAAAAAACTTGCTGAAAAATATTCTGAAATGTGGGGAACAAAATGGTTTCTTATAACTAATCCCACATACGGAAGATGGGAGTTATCTATTTATGAGGATTTTCCTCAGTCTGAGAAAGAGGCAATAGAAATTAGAAAAGACACACTAGTCCCATAACTATCTATGAAACTTTTTCTACCCATAATAGTTTTATTTTTTATCTCTGGCTGTGATTCGGTAAAAACAGAAATAATCAAAATTGGCTCTATGGAAACTCAGTATCTTGAAATAAAAGATTTTCCTGAGTCGTTAAAAGCTAAAAATGTAATTCTTGCTATAGGAGATGGAGCTGGTATAAATCAAATTACTGTTTCAAGATTGGTAATTGGCGGACCAGATCATAAGCTTTCAATAGATCAATTGCCTCATCAAGGAATGTCTTTAATTCACTCGTATGATGATATATATACAGACTCAGCAGCTGCTGCGACAGCATGGGCAACAGGGTTCAAGACTAAAAATAGATATTTATCAATTGATGCCAAGAAAAATAAACTGACTACAATCCTTGAAATGTTAAATGCAAAAGGGTATTTATCCGGCATTGTGGCTACATCCTCTGTTACTCATGCCACTCCAGCTGCATTTTATTCTCATATTGATTCCAGATATAAAGAAATTGAAATAGCTAATCAGCTGGTCAACTCTTCTGTAAATATTTCATTAGGCGGTGGTCAAGAATTTTTCGATCTTGAAAAACTAAAAACCACACATGATCTTTTTACAGACAAACAATCATTAAAGAAAAATTTCAGTTCTTCAAAAAGAATTATTGGCTTGTTTGATAAAGATGGAATAGAGAGATCATCTGATAAACCCTCTCAGAGAGAAATGACAAATTTTGCCCTAGATCAACTAACAGATAATAAATGTTCTGGATTTTTCTTAATGACCGAAGGAAGTCAGATTGATTGGGCCGCTCATGATAATGATGTTGTAAAAATGATAGATGAATTTAAAGACTTCGATAAGACAATAATGGACTTAATAAATTTTGTTTCAAAGGACCAAGAGACTCTTCTTGTCATAACAGCAGATCATGAAACAGGAGGGCTTAAAATTCTTAAGCAGAAAAATGGTTCCGCTATTATACAGTGGGGCACCGGCAGTCACACAGGCGAACCTGTAGGTGTCTACGCATATGGTCCTGGGGCTGAATTGTTTAACGGCATGATGGATAATACCGACATACATTATAAAATACTTGAGGCAATAGATTATACAAATTTAAATGATGCCAACTGCGATTTATAAAGAAGATGATTGATAAAGCATTCATAGATAGCCACATTGAAGAGCTTATTGATTGCGTGAATAAAGCTTCAAAAGAAATTATCAATGTCTATGAGGGTGATGATTTTGGTCATATCGAGAAAAGCGATGGATCGCCACTTACTATTGCAGACAAAAATGCCAATCAAGTTATCTTGGATGAGTTGAAATCCATATCATTAGACATTTCAATTATCTCTGAAGAGACTTTTGAAAACAATCAACTCAAAAACTTAGATAAAACCTACTGGCTGGTTGATCCGTTAGATGGGACAAAGGAATTTATAAATAAAACTGATGAATTCACAGTGAATATTGCTTTAATTGATAACAAGCAAGCAATATTTGGTATTGTTGCTGCCCCAGTTACAGGAAAGGTATGGTATGGATCAGTCTTTGACAAAAATATTACTGAAGAGGAGTCTGTTGATAAGATAAGAATAGTAATGAGTAAGAGCCACAAAAGTGAGAACGACAAAGCTTTTCTTGAATTTATTGATAGCAAAAATATTAACTATGAGATTATTGAAAAAGGAAGTTCTTTGAAACTATGCAGTCTAGCTGATAATGAAGCAGATATTTATCCTAGATTTGGACCAACTTCGGAATGGGATATAGCCGCAGCACATGCTGTCTTATCAAGTTTTAATGGCAGTGTCGTAAAAATTTCTGATAACGAAGAATTAGACTACTCAAAAGAGACATCGATACTAAATCCGTATTTTATTGCCTTTAGAAATAACGCAATAAAAACTGAATTATTGCCAATTTTAGGAGATTTTTTTAAAAAATTGGTATAATTTCCTAATATTCATAATTAATTGATATAATTAATTATAAACAAAATTTATAGTATGGGAACAAAGTTACAACCATCACAGCTTAATAGTCCAGGCAAAGATATAGAATCATATCTTTCTTCTGTTCATTCAATACCTATTCTTACCAAAGAAGAGGAACAAGAGCTTGCGCTAAAACTTTATGAGGAAGATGATTTAGATGCTGCAAGACAGCTTGTTATTCATCATTTGAGGTTTGTTGTTCATATTGCTAGATCATATCAAGGCTATGGATTGCCTCTTGGCGATATAATTCAAGAAGGTAACGTAGGTCTTATGAAAGCAGTTGATAAGTATGATCCCCACAGAGGAGTTAAAGTTGTCTCATTTGCAGTCCATTGGATCAAAGCAGAGATTCATGAATATATTCTTAAAAATTGGAGACTTGTTAAAATTGCTACAACAAAGGCTCAAAGGAAATTGTTTTTTAACTTAAGAAGTAAAAAGAAATCTTTAGATTGGTTAACCAAAGAAGAAGCTGAAAAAATAGCTACTGACTTAAATGTCGAGGTTAAAGATGTCCTTCATATGGAAAACAGACTTTCATCTAATGATTCCTCCTTTGATGCACCTGTTTCAACAGGAGATGATGATGAAATAATGTCACCTTCTCAATATCTTGAAGATAAGAGGTTTGATCCTGAGGTAATTGTTGCCTCGGAACAGGCTGATCAGGTAAATAAAGAAGAATTAATTTCAGCTTTAAAAATGCTAGACGACAGAAGTAAAGATATTCTTCAAAGAAGATATCTAACGGATGACAAAGCAACACTTCACGACTTAGCAGATGAATACAAAGTATCAGCAGAAAGGATAAGACAAATTGAAAATAGCGCCCTTAAAAAACTTAAGTCACTAATGGTGGATTTTGCATAGATTTAGCATTACCTAATGCGTCTAAAATTTCTTCCTTCATTTGTTAAAAGAAGAGGTCGAATAACCAGAAGACAGGAAAAAGCCCTCGTACTCTTAAAAGACTATTCAGTATTTACTATAAAAGATATCCAAAAAGAGTCTATAGACTATGATCAATGTTGTTTAGAAATAGGTTTTGGCAATGCTGAACACCTTATTAGGCAATCAGAAAATAATCCTAAGACTTTATTTATTGGATCTGAAGTCTATATGTCTGGTATTGGTTCTTTACTTTCTTATATCAATGAAAATAAGGTTAAGAACATTAGAATTTTTTCAGATGATATAAGGATACTTCTTGATCAAAAATGTTCGGAAACTTTCAATTTGATTAACATTCTTTGCCCAGATCCTTGGCCCAAAGAAAGACATCATAAAAGAAGATTAATTAATGATGATTTTCTAAATATGATTCAAGGTTTTATAAAAATTGATGGGCATATCTTTATTTCTACAGACTGGGAAAATTATGCTGAAAGCATTGAGCAAACTCTTAATAGAAGCTCTGTATTCTCTCCATCAGATGATTACGTTTTCGAAAAAAATAGTTTGACTAAATTTGAGCAAAGAGGAGTGGATCAGGGGAGAAGAATTTTTGAATTTAATTACAGAAAAAATAATTAGCTACTATATTTCTCAATAAATTTCTTAAACGCAATAGCTCTATGGCTAATCTTATTTTTAATCTCAGAATCAATTGAAGCCATCGAACAATCATATCCTAATGGGTAGAAAATTTTATCGTATCCAAAACCTCCATCTCCCGAACTTTTTATTGAAACCTTGCCGTGTATTTCTCCATGAGTAATTATAGGCATCGGATCATCAACACTCCTTAATCCAACCAATACACATACATAATAGGCATCAAGCTCTTCTTTTTTAATGAGATTTAGTTTATTTATTAGATGATCTCTGTTTTCTTTGTCAGAGGAGCCTTCTCCTGCATATCGGGCTGAGTAAATGCCTGGCTCAAAGTTAAGATCTGGTACTACAAGACCTGAATCATCTGCGATGGTAAATTTTTCTGAATACAAAGATCCGTGTTTGGCTTTAATTAATGCATTTTCAAAAAAAGATGACCCATTCTCTATAGCATCTTCAATATCAAAATCACTTAAAGAAAAAATTTTATGATCTTGAAAAAGTTTTTTAAATTCTTTTACTTTCCCCTGGTTAGATGAGGCTATTAAAATCTCATTACTATTTTTCAAGCAGATATACTCCCTCAACAGCTAAGAGATTTGGCTTAATCGAGACAAATGTACTTTGATCCCCTTTCTTATTTAAGAAGACCTTATCTTTTATTTTAATATTTTCATCTACACAAAGTTTTTCAAAATCTTTGATTGTGCATAAGTGAATATTCTCTGTCTCATACCAGCTTGATGGAAGTTCAGGTGTAACAGGCATTTCTCCTGATAATATATTTAATCTACATCTCCAATAACCAAGATTTGGTAATGTAACTACACACCTTTTTGAAAGTTTTAACATGCCCTTTAATGCATTAGCTGGATTTTTTAAGCATTGAATTGATCTAGCCATTATAGAAAGATCAAAATTCGATGATTCAAATTCATTAATACCAAGGTCAATATCTTGTTTTATAACAGGAACTCCTTTTGCAATGCATTTTTGTATTTTGGTATCATTAATTTCTACTCCATAACCCAAGACCTTTTTTGTATCCATTAGCTCTTTTAATAGAGAACCATCTCCACAACCAAAATCAATTACTTTACTATCGTCAGGCACCCAGTTGTTAATAATCTTAGAAAGTTTTATAGCCATTATGATTCAATAAATTTACTTATTACTTTGGAGTATTCTTCAGAACTAAATAGAAAACTATCATGTCCATGTGCTCCCTCCAAGACAATATAAGACGAGTTAATATTATTATCCATTGCAGCCATCTGAATTTCTTTGCCTCTTTCAGGAGGGTACAACCAATCAGAATAGAATCCAACAATCAGTAATTGAGATTTGACATTTTTCATAGCGTCTCTAAGCCCAATATCTTGACCTGCAACATACCCATCCATAGCTTTCGTCATAAGAATGTATGAATTTGCATCAAAAGATTCAGAAAACTTTTCACCTTTGTATTGCAAATAATTTTCAACTTCAAAATCTACCTCTTGATCAACTTTAGAATCTTCATCTTGAAATCTTCTACCAAACCTTGAGTCCATAAGTTCTTCTGATAGGTATGTAATGTGGCCAAGCATCCTAGCTGTTTTAAGACCACTTTTAGGTATTACATTGTGCTCAAGGTAATCACCATCGTGAAAGTTTTGATCTTTCCTAATGGACTCCCGCGCAACTTCATTCAACGCAATATTTTGTGTACTAGAATTTGATGCAGCTGCAAATATTCCTGCCTTTTTAATATCATTTGGATAAGAAATAGCCCACTCTAAAGCCTGCATCCCGCCTAGGCTTCCACCTGCAACTAGATGCCAGTATGGAACTCCTATTTTATCCATCAACATTTTTTGTGAATTAACCCAATCCTTAACACTGATTTGAGGAAAATTTTTTCCATAGGGTTTTTCTGAAGAAGGATTAATTGTTGTTGGACCGGAAGAGCCACCACAACCTCCAAGATTATTACAACAAACCACGTAATATTTATCTGTATCTATTGCTTTATTTGGACCCACGATCTCATCCCACCATCCAATTTCGGACTCTTTGTTTTTACCTGCAGCATGATGATTTCCTGAAAATGCATGACATAAAAGAATTGCATTTGATCCAGACTCATTAAGCTCACCATATGTTTCAATCATTAATTCAAACTTTTCAAGTCTGTCACCAGAATCCAAAGTTATTCCATCTGCAAAATTTATCAGCTCAGTTCTAACTTTCATACAATCGACCTAAGAATATCTGATAAAAAACTTTCAATTAAATTTATTAAAATTAAAACAAACAATGGAGAAAAATCTAGACCACCCGCAGATGGGATATATTTTCTAATTGGTTCTAACGATTTGTAGGATATTTCTACCACCAATTCAAGGAATGCATTAGACTTTTCCGGCGAAACCCAGCTTAAGATAACACCACCAATTACGGCAAAGAAAATTATTCTTACAGTTACCATGAGTGTCTGAATGATTGCGACACCCAACAAAGTTATCGTTTCATACTGACTTCCAAAATATACAATTAATGAAAGTAGCTTTAATCCAACTGCAATAACAAATATATTTATTACAGGATTTATCAAAGTTGGCAGAATTTTGGATATTGGCTTATATATTTTTACAAATGTAGAAACAATCGGATTAAAGTAATTAACTTTTAAGAGATTGAAAATCATTAAGAAAACAAAGCAATAGTTCAGCAAACTCAATATCAATCCTACTATTTCTATATTAGAATTCATTTGATATTTCCTTCGACCTTTTAATAGCCGCATTAAGGCCCTTCTCAAAAGAAATAGCTAGTTTGTTTGATTGAAAAGATTTCAAACCAGCTTCCGTCGTTCCTTTCTTTGATTTTACAGTTTCAATTAAGTCATTTAAGTTGCCATTATTTTCAACAGAAGTTCCTACACCTTTTATAAGATTCACCATAACCTCCCTAACTATTTTTTTATCCCCATTGCATATATTCATAAGTTTTTTTTCATAGGATTTTAAAAGATAGAAAAAATAAGCTGGTCCACTTCCAATTGTTCCAGTAAATTCATCAATTTTTGATTCTTTATCAACCTTAATAACAATACCAATTTTTTTTAGCAGCGCTACAACTTTTGAGAGATTAGTCTTTTTAAAGCTTGAGTTATACAGAGCAGTAATCCCTAAACCAAACCTAGAAGATGTATTTGGCATGGCTCTTAGAAATTCCACTTCTTTATCAAGATTTGTATATTTCTTAGACTTAATACCAGCAACCAAACAAGCCACTTTGGGATTTTTAAAATTAGTTATTATTTCTTGATATGCCTCAATAGCATCTTTTGGCTTTACAGCAAGAATGAATAAGTCAATCTTTACTTTTTGGTTAGTTTTAAGGCTTCGAACTTTTAACTTTTTTAATTTGTTTTGATTTTTAGTATTTCTTTCTACAAAAAAAATATTTTTAGGACTCAACCCTGAAAAAATTAAGCCTTCAATAACTGCTTGAGAAATATTTCCACCACCATAGAAAGCAATATTTTTCATAACCTCTTTCCAAATATAGATTCGCCAATTCTTATCATGTTAGACCCATTAATGATCGCATCTTCAAAATCAGAAGTAGTTCCTAATGAAATAGCATTTGCATGAGGATAGAAGGACTGAAGTTCAATACTTAAATTTTTTACTGATTGCATCATAAATTCCCTTTCTTTTTTATCATTTGTTAATTTAGGGAGAGCCATTATGCCTCTTAAATTGATATTTTCCATAGATTCAACTAACTTTGCTAGTTCAAAAAGATCCTCTTGGTTGCAGCCACTTTTTGAAATTTCAGAGGATATGTTTATTTGAATACATGCATTAACTTTTTTATTGAGCTTATTGCACTCAGAATCTAACTTTTTTATTATCTTTTCTCTGTCCAAGGTATGAACCCAGTCTGCACAATTTGCAATAACTTTTAGCTTATTTGATTGAATGGGACCAATGAAATGCCAAACAATATTATCTGAATTAATTTGACGTACTTTATCCTGAAGTTCTTGAGCATAATTCTCACCAAAATCATTTACCCCATTTTTCATGGCTATTTGAATCACTTCATGACTCTTCTTCTTTGAAACCGCTATTAAAGTAATTTCATCTTTATTTCTAGCAATAGAAAAACACGCTTCATCAATTCTGGCATTAATTTTCTTTATATTTTCTTTTATTTCTCTTTGCATAAGGTTCTTAGACGAGGATCAAATCCACTTTTAGTAATTTTTTCTTTGGCATTGTTGGCTGCCGATCTATTTAAATAAGGACCACTCAAAACACTATTTAAAAGTTTTCCTGGCTCAAGGGTGCTATAAACTTCATTAATAGAAATATCGTCCACAACCTCAACAAGCATATTTTTTGCTTCAACAGCATATTTTCTATTCCCATAGGCGCCGATTTGAACAAAATACTCACATTCAATTAAATTATTATCTTCTTTGTATTCTATTAAAACTGAGTTCTCTAATAATGAAGTTGGGAAATTTATCATTACTGAATTAGTTGAATTAATAGGCTTAATAGAAACAACGTCAGTTTTAAAATAAAAAACAGAAGTAGCTATCAATCCAGCACACATAAATAGCAGAAAAATTAATGAATTTTTTGATATTGTGCTTTCAGATTGTCTATTCGCACTAAAGACCGATTTCCTTTTTGTAGTCTTATTTTTTTTGCTATTCCTATTTGCAAAGTCTTTCATTTCGTTACATCTTATTCATAGGTGAAATACCTAGAAGGTTTAAACCATTTGAAATAACTTGCCTTACTGAAGAGAGACATTGAACAATTGCCTTCATGTTTTCTTCAGATTCTGACAAGACATGATTATCGTTATAATAACTATGCAGTAGTTGAGATAAATCTCGAAGATAATAAATAATTAAATGCGGCTGAAGGGAAGAGGCAGATTTTTTAACAACATCAGGATACCTAGATATCTCATGAATAAGTTTGTCACACTCATTGTAGGAATTAGATTCTATGCTTTTAATATCTTTCTCAACACTCGGATAATTTGCTAAAAATTTTTCTTCCAGCGAAACAATTCTCGCATGCGCATATTGGATGTAATAAAAAATATTTTCTTTGCTATCAGATTTTGCTAAATCTAGATCAAAGTCAAGATGCTGATCAGCCTGTTTAGACAAATAATAGAATCTTGCCGCATCAGCACCTATATCTTCAATAAGATCCTTTAATGTAAAAAATTCCCCAGACCTTGTAGACATCTTTACTTTCTCACCATCTTTAAAAAGATTAGCAAATTGGACAAGTTTCACTATAAGTTTATTTTTGTTTGAACCAAGAGCCTCTAATGAGGCTTCAATTCTTTTAATATAACCATGATGATCAGCACCCCATACGTTAATTAATTTATCAAAACCTCTTTCTATCTTGTTTTTATGATATGCAACATCGGATGCAAAATAGGTTGTTCTTCCATTGTCTCTAATTAAAACTCTGTGTTTATCATCACCACTAATATCTGTATTTAACCAAATAGCACCATCTTTTTCGTATGCTTGACCATCTGCTTTTAGTTTATTTATTGAGCTAGAGATTTCAGATAATTCTTGATTGATATCACCCAAAGAGGACTCATTAAACCAGTTATCAAAATCTACGTTAAAAATGTTTAGATCATCTTTTATAGACTCAACTATTTCTTTGAGAGAAAAATCTTTAACTAACAACCAAGATTCGTTATCAAGACTCTTTAGATTCGCAATAACTTGATCTATTTCTTCTTCAGGATCCTTAGGAATACTTTCAGTTAAAGACTTAACGTCATATTTTAGTTTAATTGTTTTGCTTATTTTGGTACCAATTTCTTCAATGTATTTACCTTTATAAGCATTTTCCGGAAAATAATTATTAATATTTTTCTTAATCAATTTTAGGATTACACTAGCCGTTAAAATATCAATCTGCCTACCAGCATCATTGACGTAGTATTCTTTTTCTACAAAAGAACCTGTCGCTTTTAAGATTCTTCCAATAGCATCTCCATAAGCAGCTCCTCTTCCATGCCCAACATGAAGGGGTCCTGTTGGATTTGCAGACACAAATTCAATTTGAATCTTCTGTCCTTCGCCAAGATTTGATTTTCCATAGCTTTCTTTTTCTTCATTAATAGTTTTAATCGTAGACGTAAAATCTTTTCTATAAAGAGTAATGTTGATAAAACCTGGACCAGCTGCCTGCACATCTTCAAAGGCACCAATCCCCTGTAATTTATTTTTTAGGCTTGTTGCTAATTCATTTGGATTAGCTTTAAGGATACTTGCAGCAATCATACAAACATTTGTTGTTAGATGCCCCTTATTTAAATCATCCGAAATAGTAATCGAAAACTTTTGAAGAATCGCATCTAAGTTCTCTTTATTAATATTATCAACCGAGGATAAAAATTTTTTTATCTCCTTGTCTATAACTTCTATCAAGATTTAGCTCTCCCAACGTAAGTCATATTTCTTGTATCAACCTTAATTGATTCATTTTCATTCACAAACAGCGGAACTTGAATGTGAACATTTGTTTCTAGCTCCGCATTTTTTGTTGCACCAGATACTGTATCGCCCTTTACCCCAGGTTCAGCTTTTATTACTTTTAGCTCAACTATAACCGGAGGATTAACTGTTATCGGTTCATCATTCCATAAAACTATTTCGCAAACTTCTTGGCCAACTAGCCATTTTGTAGCATCTCCCATCTGAGATGAGCTAATTTCTATTTGATCAAATGTATTGGTATCCATGAAGTGCCAAGAACCACTATCTTTATATAAAAATTCCATTTCCTTGTGGTTAACATCAGCAGATTCTACCGTTTCGCCAGATTTGAAGGTTTTATCATTCGTATTACCAGTTAAAAGATTTTTATATTTAACTCTCATTACCGCTTGCCCTTTACCCGGTTTATGGAATTCATGCTCAACGATAGAGCAGGGGGCATTGTCAATAATGAATTTAGTTCCATTTTTAAACTGATTTGTTGAAATTTTCATATTAAATTTATTTTTATGTTATTTTAATAGCGAGGTTTCCTAAATGAAAAATTTTTTATTTATCACATTAATTAGCGTTATTGTAACTTCTTGTGTTCCTAGTGGCGAACAAACTGAAGAAATACAAAATCTTGAAGATTTCTTATCTATGGTAGAAAAAGAAAATAAGAAAGACGGTCCAGTAATTTATTCTGCTTCATGGATAAGCTCAAATTTTATAACGCATGATTCACAAAAAATTATTGCTGATTATGGAACTAGATACACTTTGAAATCACTCGAAAGATCTAGACAAGCCTCAAACTTCGATAATATGAGCACCACTCCAGAAAACCGAAGGATGTTAGATATACTTAAGAGTTCTTTTGTTATGCCTCCACCATTAAATCAACAATTGGCGGCTGAACTTTCAGAGATAACTACTAGTCTCGCAGCAATGTATGGAACAGGAGAGCATTGTTACGAAAACGGATCATGCTATGACTTAGAAGCTTTTGAATCAATAATTGATAACTCAAGAGACCCGAATGAATTACTTTCAGCATGGCAGGGTTGGCATGAAATTAGTAAGCCAATGAAGCCAATGTATTTAAGAATGGTAGAAATTGGTAACCAAGGCTCAAATGATCTTGGTTATGATGGATTGAGTGATTTATGGTTTAGTAAGTATGACATGCCAGCAAATGATTTTTTAACCGATACTGATCGAGTATGGGAAGAGGTTAAACCCTTATATGATGCACTTCATTGTCATGTTAGAGCTAAATTAAATGACCATTATGGTGATGAGATTATTCCAGAATCAGGACCTTTGCCAGTTCATATGCTTGGAAATATGTGGGGCCAGTCATGGTCAAATATATATGATTTGGTCTATACAGAAGAATTAAATTCTAACTCTATTGATGTGGCTAGAATAATTGAAGAAAAAGAAATTGATGAAATTGAAATGGTTGAATATGCAGAGGATTTTTTTATATCTATAGGATTTGAATCTTTGCCTGAGACATTTTGGGAAAGATCTTTGTTTGTTAAACCCAGGGATAGGTCAGTAGTTTGTCATGCTTCGGCTTGGAATTTAGATCCTACAACTAACGATCTTAGAATAAAAATGTGTATAGAAAGAAATGAAGACGATTTCATAACGATACATCATGAATTAGGACATATATTTTATTATCAAGCATACAATCATCTTCCAACCTTATTTCAAGGAGGGGCCAATGATGGATTTCATGAAGCATTTGGCGACTTGCTTACTTTGTCAATAACTCCAGATTATCTAAAAGAAATAGAATTTATTTCAGAAGAGGAAGCTAATCTTGCTAAAGAAGATCCAATTGGACTATTAATGAAACAAGCTCTAGAGGGGGTTGTTGTAGTTCCATGGGCATTGATGTTGGACAAATGGAGATCAGGTGTATTTAATGGTGAAATAACAGAAGATCAATTAAATTCATCTTGGTGGCAGTTAAGAGAAGAATATCAAGGCATAAGCACAAGTGAAGAAAGATCGGAAGAATATTTTGATCCAGGTGCAAAATATCATATTCCAGGTAATACTCCATACACGAGATACTATCTGGCAAGAATTATGCAATATCAATTTCACGAGGCTTTATGTAATCAAATAAACTTTGATGGTTATCTCCATGAATGTTCAATATATGGAAATAAAGAGGCGGGCCAGAAAATAATTTCAACTATGGCAATGGGTGAAAGCTTGCCATGGCAGGATGCTTTTGAAAATCTTACTGGCACTAGACAATTAAGTGGTAAATCAATACTAAACTATTATGCACCTCTAAAAGAATGGTTAGATGAGCAAAATAAAAATAGAACATGTGGGTGGAACTAAATATGAAGATAGCAACTAATTTATTAATATCACTGATAGCTTTTTTTATAGCAATTTCTATTGCTATAGCGACTGGAATTGAACTAGTGTTCAACGCAGTTTTTTTAGCTTTTGCAATTCAGTGGATTGCATTTATTCCTGCGTATATTTTTCAGACAGAAAAATTTTATGATCTTACCGGAAGCCTTACATATTTATTAGTAATTTGGTACTCACTAACTCTTTCTTCAGATCAATTCACCAATCTTAATGGTGCAAATATTGTAATTGTTTTATTAATCTCTCTATGGGCAATAAGACTAGGTAGTTTTTTATTTATGAGAATTCATCATGACGGTGAAGATAAAAGATTTAGATCAATTAAACCGTCTGCCTCACAATTTTTTATGACATGGACTCTTCAAGGTTTATGGGTTTCGCTTTGTTCTATGTGCGCACTGACTGCCATTTCTTCAAATACAGGAATAGTTACGAACGCATTTTTCTATATTGGCCTAGCTTTATTCATTCTCGGGTTCACAATTGAAGTAATGGCAGATATGGAGAAATCAGCTTTCAAAGCAATTCAAGAGAATAAGGATAAGTTTATAACCACTGGATTATGGGCTAGATCAAGACATCCTAATTACTTTGGAGAAATTGTTTTATGGACTGGTATAGCAGTAATGTCATTTTCTTCACTGGAGGGACTTCAATATTTAACGTTAATATCCCCAATTTTTACTTATCTTTTGCTTGTATATGTCAGTGGTGTGAGAATGCTAGAGGCAAGAGGGGATTTAAAATGGGGAGATAAACCTGAGTATCAAGAGTATAAGAAAAAAACTCCTGTATTGTTCATTAAAATTTAATTTAAATTAGATATAAAATTATATCTATTTAAAAATATAAATTTTCACAAAATTAATCCAATTTCTTGTGTTTTTGATAGAATTAAACGTTGAATAATAATAATTAAATAATTTATTTATTAGTCTGAGACTGTTAATATATCCAGACTTAGGGAGTACGTACATGTATAAATATAAAAAGAGTATATCTTTGCTCACAGTTTTTTTTGCAACTTTATTAATTTCAGCAAACGAAATAGTTGTAGAAGCAAACATGGAAAGTGTTTTAGAGGTAGGTAGAGAAAATCAAACATTATCCGCAAACTCACAAGACAAGATAGATAAAACAGAAAGACAAACAGACAAAATAGTCAATGAGTATAAAGTTGTCTCCAAGCAAGTTGAAGGCTTAAAGCTTTACAATGCTCAAAAAAGGATTCAAATACAGGCTCAGCTTGACTTAATGGATAAGCTTGATGAGCAGCTAGTTCAGGTCGTGGTAATGCAAAGACAAATACCTCCACTGGCACAAAAAATGCTTGATACGTTAGAAACCTTTATTCAACTAGATACTCCTTTTAGAAATGAAGAAAGAAGATCAAGGGTTGATCTAGTTAGAGCCTCTTTATCTAAACCTAAAGTTACAGCATCTGAGCAAGTAAGACAGGTTCTTGAGGCTTACAATATCGAAGCAGAATACGGTAGAAAAATCGATACTTATGAAGATAAGCTATCTGATGGAACAGTTGTAAACATCCTCGTAATTGGAAGAGTTGGTATGTTCTATCAAACTAAAGATGAAAGAACGAGTGGAAGATGGGACAACGAAACTGGTTCATGGGAAGAACTATCTGGAAGCTATAGAAAACCAATTAGAGATGGTATAAGAATGGCTAAAAAACTAGCTCCAACAGATATGTTGATGATGCCTGTTGTTAAGGGAGATGCATAATGAAAAAATATTTATCAATTTTATTTGTTTTATCTTTAACATTTAATAGTTTTGTATTTGCTCAAGATGCTGAGGAAGAAACTCCAGAAGTCTCAACTGTAGAGGCACTTTTAATGCTTGTTAAAGAAGGTAAAACTCAAGAGCAGTCTGAAAATTCACAAAGAGAAGCTAAGTTTTTAGCAAATAAAAACAAACAAGCCGAAACTTTGGCTGCTGAGAAAAGAGAATTAGCAAGACAAGAAAGAATTGCTGATCAACTTGAAGCAGAATATAAGAAAAATGAGGAAATACTAAGAGTTAAAGAAGAGGCTTATCAAAAAGAACTTGGCTCATTAGTAGAATTATTTGGTCATCTCCAAAGTTCCGCAGGTGAAGCAGCTGTTCAGTTCTCAGGATCTCTTACAAGTCCTCAGTTTGGACTTGAGAGAGTAGATTTCCTAAATGATTTGACTTCAAAGATGTCAGAAACAACAGAACTACCAACCATTAGAGAAATTGAAGGTTTATGGTATGAGCTTCAAAGAGAAATGGTTGCAAGTGGACAGGTCGTTTCATTTGATACTACTGTAGTAGATGTAGATGGGGAGTCATCAACCTGTAAAGTTACAAGAGTTGGCTTATTTAATGCTGTTTGCGATGGCAAATACTTAGAATATGTATCAGCTACAGGACAATTTGCATTTTTACCAAGACAGCCAGTAGGTCGTTTCACAAAAACTGCTAAGAAAGTTGGAAATGCTGATCCTGGTGATCAGGTTAAATTTGGAATAGATCCAACTGGTCCAACAGGCGGAAGTTTACTAGCAAATCTTATACAAACTCCTTCACTAGCTGAACGAGCTGCTCAAGGAAGAGAGGTTGGTTACGCAATTATTTTTGTTGGTTTGATAGGTATTGGTATTGCATTCTGGAAATTGTGGAGCCTATTTGTGCTTAGTAAAGCAGTTAAAGCTCAATCAGGATCAAAAACGTTAGATGTTAGGAATCCTCTTGGAAGAGTTTTAAAGGTTGGTGAAGAAAACTTCAAGAAAGATATCGATACATTAGAGTTAAAACTAGCGGAAGCAATTATGGCAGAGAGGCCTTCTATAGAAAGAGGCATTGGAGCTGTAAGAATTATTTCAGTCGTCGCACCATTAGCTGGTTTATTAGGAACAGTTACAGGTATGATCGTTACTTTCCAAATGATTACATTATATGGAACTGGCGATCCTAAACTAATGGCTGGAGGTATTTCACAAGCACTTGTGACAACCGTGTTAGGCTTATTAGTTGCTATACCCACAACACTATTACACTCTTTCACAGCATCATCTGCGAAAGGAATTATTAGCGTTCTTGAGGAACAAAGTACCGGAATTCTTGCTGAAAGAGCAGAAGGTAGCTAGACCTTAATTATGTTTTTTGCTATCACAGAGGCTTTTTCTTCCATAAGAGATTTTATGGAAGCTGGTGGTAGCGTTTTATGGTTAATTGCAATCCTAGTATTTTTTATGTGGGCAATGATCTTCGAAAGAATCTGGTATTTTTCTCACGGACATGAATTCTATGTTCAGGATCTAGCAAGCGACTGGAATAATCGAAAAGACAAAACTTCATGGCATGCATTGCAGATTAGAGAAAAGATGCTTTCTCAAGCTCGAGTTGAAATTAACCGAAATTTATCAATTATTCAGACTTGTGTAGTCCTGGCTCCATTATTTGGTCTACTAGGAACGGTTACAGGAATGATAGAAGTGTTTCAGGTAATGGCTTTTAATGGTGGTGGTGATGCTAGAGCGATGGCTGGAGGTGTTTCAAAAGCAACCCTTCCAACTATGGCTGGAATGGTTGTAGCTCTGTCAGGAGTATTTGCCAGCATATATTTAGGAAGCGCATCAGACAGACATACAAATGATTTAAGAGAATTAATAAAAAGAGAATTATAGGAGAGATAAATGAGAAGAAATGCAATAAGTAGTGCAGTTAAAGATGAAGAGAGTGAAATAAATTTAACTCCTATGCTTGATGTTGTATTCATCATGCTTATATTTTTTATCGTAACAGCAAACTTCATTAAGGAGCCTGGCCTTGAGATAAACAGACCTGATTCTGATACTGCTGAAACACAAGAAAATGCTGCGATTCTAATAGCAGTTGGTCCTACTGGTGAAGTCTGGATGGATGGAAGAAGAATCGATGTAAGACAAGTAAAGGCAAATGTCGTTAAGTTGCTTGCAGATAATCCTAAAGGATCTGTTGTTATACAAGCTGATGAAAAGGCAGTAGCAGATACAATTATTAAAGTTATGGATGGAGCAAGGGAGGCTGGTGTAAATGCAATTTCACTTGCTTCAGAACCAAAATAATTTATGAATCAAGTATTTGCAGCTATAAATTCTTTTACAAAACCAATTCATAATGTTTATGTAAAAGCATTTAATGCAAATAAGTATGCTGCTGGCATAGGATTTTCCTCTTTAATAACACTAGCATTATTTTTTGTAATGGTTATATTAATATCTCTTGGAGATAGTGGCCTAAAAGAAGACACCTCGGTAAAACTTGCTGATGTGGTAATGCCTGAAAGACAAATCGATACTTTTTTAACAGAAGTTGATAAACCAGATAAGCCTGAAGAACAGCCAGAAGACATAGCCCAGCCCGAGCTTGATTTAGCTCCTTTAACAGGCATAGATGTCTCTATTGCAAAGCCCAAAGCGAATTTTAAAGCTGGAGGCTCTTTCTTTAGAGATGGAGAATATATACCGCTATTTAAAGTAATACCAATTTACCCAAGAAGAGCACAAGAAAGAGGGACTATGGGATACGCATTGGTTGAATTTACAATCACTGAGACAGGAAGTGTTGAAGATTCAAAACCTGTTGAGGGATATTGCTCAAACACAAATCCAAATGATCCTGCTGTAGAATATAGGCCATGCACTATGTTTAATAGCGCTTCAGTAAGAGCAGCCTTGAAATTAAAGTACAAACCTAAGATTGTAGATGGCAAGGCGGTTCCTGTAGAAGGAGTTCTTCATAGATTTACTTATATACTAGATGAGGATTAAGCTTAATTTTATGAAAACAAAACTTTCAATCTATTTACTATCATCATTAGCGTTAGTATTTGCTATGACGCCATCTAATCTCGAGGCGCAATCACAAGAAACCAAAAAGCCTATCAAATATAAAAAAGCAAGGGCACTTCAGACCTCAACTGCTAAGAAAATGGCAAAGGTATATGAGGCGCTTGAGGAAGTTGACGAAAGCGGTGAGCCTGCTCCAGACATGGAAACTGTTCTAACCATTCTTACCGAACTTCGTAACAAGAAAGATGAATTAAAAAGCTATGATAGATCAGTAATGTGGAACGCATGGGCTTATGTATATTTTAGCGATGCTAAATATGCTCAAGCTATTGATGCATATACTAATCTAATTAATGAACCAGAAGTTACTATTGGTTTAAGGGTTGGAGCTTTGCTATCACTAGCCCAGCTTAATTTAGTTCAAGAGAACTATGAAAAAGGTATAGAACTTATTCTTCAATGGATGAGTGAAGTTGAAAAAGTGACTGCGCAATCATATTCATTACTTGGTCAGGCTTATTTCCAAACAGGTGATTTTAAGAAAGCAATGTCATCAATGGAAACAGCAGTCTCTATGGCAGAAGAAGAGGGTTACAAACCCAGAGAAAACTGGTACGTAATTTTAGCAGCCTGTATTAGCGAACTAAAAGATCAGATTGGTGAAAAAGAATCTCTTCTTAGACAAGTTGATATATATGAAATACTTGTAAATCTTTATCCAAAAAAATTATATTTTATTCAATTAGGTGGGGCATACGGCCAACTAAACAGAGAAAGAGATTATATGATTACTCTTAAAGCCGCGTATCAAAAAGATTTCCTTGATAAAGAATCAGAATACCTGGCTCTTACACAGCTACTATTATTGAATAAAAATCCATACTGGGCAGCTGAAGTTCTTGTAGATGGACAAAAGAAGATGGTAACAATTGTCGATGAAAAAACTAAAGAAGAAAAAATTGTTCCTGTTGTTAAAGATACTGAAAAAAATCTAAAACTACTTGCTGACTCATGGAGGATGGCACAAGAAATTGATAAAGCTATTCCTGTTTTGGAGAAAGCAGCTAAGATTTCAAAAGACGGCCAATCATATGTATTACTTGGCAATCTTTATTTATCAGAAGATAAAGTAACTGAAGCAGTTGACTCAATAAAAAAAGGACTGGATAAGGGAAAAGTGAAAAATCTTTCACAGGTATACCTAACTTTAGGCCAAGCTTATTTTGAACTTCAAGAATTTGATGAAGCTAGAAAGAATTTTAGAATAGCTGCTAGAGATAAGACAAAGAAAATTAAAACTCAAGCTAATAACTGGTTAAAATATACTGAAAATGAAGAAATTAGGGTTAAGAATCTGGCTCTTAGAAGAGACTATATTCAAATGAATTCTTCTTAGGCTCTCTCGTAGATCCTCACAACAAAATCATAATCATTATCTAAATCTTGTTTAAAGTTTTCTGATTTTATTTCTTTCCATTCATTTAGATTGATTTCTGGATAAAAAACATCGCCTTCTATGTCGCAATCCACATTTGTTAAAACTAACTTATTTGTGATTGATAGAGTGTCCCTAAAAAGATAACCTCCGCCTATGATAACTATCTCGTCATAATTCTGATTCTTATTACAAATTTCTTTTGCACTCTCAAGTGCATCTTCAGTACTCTTGAAAATACTAGCACCATCTAAATCTTTAATAGTATTTGAAACAATATAATTTATTCTATTTGGAAGAGGCCTCCCAATAGATTCGTATGTTTTCCTACCCATTACAATAATTTTATTTGTTGTATATTCTTTAAAGTGATTTAAATCAGTCTTGAGATTCCAAGGTAAATCATTATCAACGCCAATAACATTATTATTTGAAAGTGCAACAACGTGAGAGATTATTATCATTTATATGGCCATCTTTGCTTTTATTGGAGGATGCGGGTCATAATTTTTTAGAGCAAATTCTTCAATCCCAAAGTTTTTAAGATCATCGATTGAGTTAATGGTTGGCATAACTAACTCTGGCATAGGTTTTGGCGTCCTAGAAATTTGTTCTCTAACTTGATCAATAGAATTCTTATAAATATGCGCATCACCAAAAGAGTGAATAAATCTTTTTGGTTTTAAATTTAAAATTTCACCAAAAATTGAAAGAAGTAGGGCATAACTTGCAATATTAAATGGAACGCCTAAAAACATATCAGCACTTCTTTGATACATATGACAACTAATTGAATCGTTATGAACATAAAATTGTGTCATTACATGACAAGGTGGCAAAGCCATTTTATTTAATTCATCAAGGTTCCATGCTGATAGAATATGACGTCTTCCGTCAGGATTTTTCTTGAGCTCTTTTAGAAGATCTTTAATTTGATCTTTTCCACCCCAGTTTCTCCATTGAACACCATATACAGGACCAAGAATTTTTTTTGTGTCTGTATTCTCATATCCTAACTCTTTAGCTTGATTATCAGCATTATCAGTCCAAATCGTAGAGTATTTTTTTAGATCAGTAATTTCAGTTCTATCTTTACCAAATCTTATTTCAGCCAATCTTCTCTCATCATCAGAACCTTCAATAAACCATAACAATTCAGAAACAACTCCCTTCCATGCAAGAGATTTTGTAGTAACAGCAGGGAATCCTTCTTCTAGATCAAATTCTAATTGATGTCCAAATGAAGATATTGTCCCAGTATTTGTTCTATCATCTTTTTGCTCGCCATTTTCTAAAATGTATTGCAAAAGATCTAAGTAAGCTTTCATGCGTTTTTCCTAGAATACATTAATATAAAAAACCCTATCACTATCATCGGCATGCATAGTAATTGACCCATACTAATTGAATCAAATGCAATATAGCCTATGTGAGCATCTGGTTGTCTAAAGAACTCAATTATAAATCTTATTGAACCATAAAAAATAAGAAATGATGAACAAACTATCCCTTTAACATTAGTTTTCATACTGATTAAAAATAATATTGCAAATAGAATGAGGCCTTCGCCAAAGCTTTCATAAAGTTGCGAAGGATGTCGCAAAGCTCCAAAAGGATCGGTAGGAAAAATAAAACCCCAATCCCCATTGGTAACTTTTCCATATAATTCACCATTAAGAAAGTTGCCTATTCTAACAAGACCAAGGCCTATCGGCATTGCAAGCGCAACTCCATCCATCAATCTTAAAAACTCAATATTTTTCTTCTTACAAAAAACAATTAATGCAGCTATTACACCAATTAGTCCACCATGAAAGCTCAGACCGCCTTGCCAGATATAGAATAAAGAAAGAGGATTATTCACTAACTGTTCTAATCCATAAAAGAGCATATAACCAACTCTTCCACCACACATAGCTCCAAAGAATAAGCCATATAGAAAAACCATATCATTAACTTCTTCTTTATCTAATCCAATCTCTTGAATTATTCTATTATTTTTTAGAAAGGCATAAATTAGAACAGCAGACAAAAGCCAAGTAACAGCATAATATTGAATTTTCAATGGCCCTAGTTCAATAAGACTAGGGTTATTAAAAAAATCTGATAGCTCTATGATCATACTAAAAACAAATATATAGAAATTATAAAGAACCAGGAGGCCATAAGTCTTTTTAATGTTGTTTGAGATAAGTAATGCGCCAGATCTGCTCCATATTTTGCAGAAAAAATACTAGTTATTGAAACGCCTAACAATGCTGGTAAATAAATATAACCAAGACTCATTTCGGGAAGAGTCATGACATTAGTTCCGGCAATGATATACCCAAAAGTTCCAAAAATAGCTATTGGAACTCCACAAGCCGCCGATGTACCAATTGAACTCGTTAGACTAAGTCCCAATGATTTGAAATAGGGCACTGAAAAAGTGCCACCACCTATTCCAAGGACTGCAGAAAGAAAGCCGATTACAGATCCTGCAAAAATTGATTTATTTTTATTTGGATGAATTCTCTTAGATGAAAAGCTCAAATCAAATAGTATTTGTATTCCAACGATCATAATAAATATTGCTATGGATATTTTTAAAAATAATCCTTTTATTTGAACAGCAAAAAAAGCTCCAGCTAAAGCTCCGAATATAATACCAAAAGCAACTGGTCTGAAGTTATCAAAATCAATAGAATTCTTCTTTCTATGAGCATTAGCAGATGATAAGCCAGTAAAAATAATACACGATATTGCTGTTCCGATTGCAAGATGAACAATTATGCTTTCATCAAAGCCTAAATTAATAAAAGTACCTATTAACACCGGAACAATAATCAAACCCCCTCCAATACCAAACATTCCAGCAAGAAGTCCAGCCAGAACACCTAAAGCACTAAAGATTAATATTTCATCAAACATTTTTAAATTCTTTACAGAAAGAGTATTTTAATTTATTTAATGCCTCTCGATAGACCTTTTCTTTAAATGAAATTATCACATTTAACGGATACCAATAAGAGACCCATTTAAAGTCATCAAATTCATTATCTGGATCGTTCTCAAATGTCACTTCGACATTCTTCTTCAATTTAAATAAAAACCATTTTTGTTTTTGTCCTTTAAATTTCCTATCAAGAAAATTTCTTCTTCTACTTTTTTTAGGAATTTCATATTTCAGCCAATCATCAAGAGATTCTATAAGAGTTACAGATTTTGAAGAAATGCCAACCTCCTCAAATAATTCTCTTTTAGCTGCTTTTATTGGACTCTCTCCAAAGTCTATGCCACCTTGAGGGAATTGCCAGCTGTTCATTTTTTTTCTCTTACATAATAAGAGCTCACCATTTTCATTGGCGATTATTAGCCCAACATTTAGCCTATAGCCTGATTCTTTCATATTATGTATTCTTGTTCAGATCTATATTCTTATTTATAAGATAAACAAAAACCAAGCTAAGAGCTATTAAGAAAAGGCTTGGAGTTGAAGCCATTTCCCACTGGCCCTCACTTGTAAAATTGTATATTTTAGTTGAGAGAGTATCAAAACCTACAGGCCTTAGGAGCAAGGTTGCTGGCTGTTCTTTAATTGACTCAATAAACACTATCATGATGCTTAACAAGATAGCAGGCTTCATCTGCGGTAAGTAGAATAATCTAAATGCTTTATATGAATTCTTAGGCTGAGTTGATAATGCATTTTCTGCAGACTTTGAGATATTTGTAAGAGATGCATTTATATAATTGAATGCAGGTGTCATGAATCGTAAGCTCAAACATAGAATTAAGCCAAAAACGCCGTAAAGAGTGATAGATGTATCGAATACAAAGTCAAAAACTATTAGCAGAGCAGCAGAAATGACTGATCCAGGTACAGCATATCCTGAAGAAGCAATTGATATGAAAGGTCTAATATAACTATTACTCTTATAGCTAAGCGATAGCGCCATAGCAAAAAAAACTGTAAATAATGCAGCACAAACTCCAAGAATTGATGAGTTAAAAAGTAGATACAGACTTTCAGTTACATTAAATGATAGATTATCAAAATGCCAAACTAGTAACTGTATTACGGGTATACAAAATACCAATACAAAAATTGACAAACAGGTAGTTGAAATCATGTACTGATTAAATCTATTTAATTCTATTTTTTGAAAAGTTTCAGCAGTTTTAGAAGCCAGTGTATTAGAATTAGCTCCAAAATATTTGCTGATAAATACTATAAAGAATACAAATAACAATAAGTATCCTGCTAACCTTGCAGCAGAAAAGTAGCTTTGATATCCAAACCATGCGTCGTATATTCCTACTGTAAAAGTTTCAACTCTGAGTGTAGAAACTCCACCAAAGTCTGAAATTGTCTCAAATATAACAAGGGCCATACCAGCAACGACAGCTGGCCACAGCGATGGCAAAATAACTTTTCTAATTGCTGTTAAGTTATTACTTCCTAACGACTTTGCTGCTTTAAAGATACCGACACCGACACTAGATAGCTGCGCTTTTGTTAATAAAAAGATATAAGGAAAAAGTGCCATAGACATGATTGCTGAAGCTCCATATACATTTTTGATCGAAGGTAAACTAATATTTAATCCTCTCAAGAATTCTGATATTGGGCTAGCGTATTCAAATATGCCAACAAAGATAAATGCATATACGTATGCAGGAAAGGCTATTGAAAGACTCAGAGCCCAGCTAAAAAAATTATGGCCAGGGAATTTATAGAATGTAATTAATATAGCCAGAGGTACTGCTATCAAGGCAGACAATAATGCTGAACTGAATGAAAGAATAATTGTATTTAAAAACAGATCTTTTAAGTAACTATTTGTTAAAAAAGTAAAGTCAACTTCACTGAAGAAAGCTAAAAAGAAAAAAATTAAGAAAAAAATTGAGGTAAATCCAAGCCAGGGTAATGAAATGTAATTCCAAATTTTTAAGTTTTGCATTATTTTATTTTTTCTATCAGTGTCACTCTTCTTCTAAGCTTTCAGAACCTTTTTCAAGTTTGTTGCCTAATACATTGACCCTTGTTTGGAGATTTTGAACATCTTTTAGAGCACCATCCAATCTTTTGATGACGGTTTCTGTGCTTATATCTAAGTTATTAAATTCTTTTTGAATTCCTCTTACTACTTTGGCCACCTTTGCAGCAGTCTCATTTAATTTAAGATAATGATGTCCAACTCTTATGGTATCCAAAAATGCAGCAAGAGTGTTCGGCCCTAAAATTAATATTCTCTTTTCAGTGAGACATTCCTGTCTTAAATCATCTATTTTATCTACAAGATCAATAAGTTTTTCAGAAGCCATGTATAACACTGCATAATTTGAAGTTTTGTTTTGTAATATATATTTTTTTGAAATATCTTCTGCATCTCTCAAGACCGCAGTCCTTAAATCCCTCAAAACCTTTTTTCTTTCTACATCACTTCCTGCAGATTGAAAGTTCTGATATTGGCCAGCGTAAAATTTTGAGTCTATTGGAACAATAAAGCCCTCTGCGGTAGTAATTGAGCAATCCACTCTGTCCGCTGATTCATTATTTATCTGATCCTGAAACTTATAACTATTATTAGGCATAATATCTTGCACTATTGATTCTAGGCTCCATTCACCAAGCCTTCCTGTAGTGACATTTCCACCTAGAAATCTATTTAATTCATTTATTGGAGTAGTTACTGAGGCTAAATCTATTTCGATTTTATTTATGTCATTAGAAACTTCATTGAGTTTGTTTTGCAAACTCTCATTCCCACCTTGATCGACCGCTTCTTTATTTTTTATACTAAACAAAAGATAGATCAAAATTCCTATTATGAAAATTAAAGATAACAATATTAGGTAATTAATCATGATGTTAGTATAAAATGTGATTAATATTATGCATCAAGAAATTATAACAAGGTTTAATTCGCTTAAAGAAAAGCAATTATCAATTGATATAACAAGAGGCAAGCCTGACAAAGACCAATTAGATTTATCAAACGATTTAATAGATATTTCTATACCAACTTCTTCTGAAGATGGAATTGATCTTAGAAATTATGGTGAGCCTTTTGGAATCTTAGAAGCTCGAAGAATGGGCTCAGAACTTCTCCATGCTCCAATTGATAATATTCTTGCTGGCGAGCAATCGAGTTTGTTACTAACCTACCAAACTGTGTTGTCAAACTTTCTTTTTGCCGAACCAACTCCTTGGAAGGACCTAAAAAATCCAAAATTTATATGCCCAGTGCCAGGATTTGATAGGCATTTCATGATGCTTGAAGACTTTGGAATTGAAGCTGTGCCAATACCGTTAAAAGAGGATGGAATAGACCTAAATGCATTTGAAGAGGTTTTGAAAGAAGAAGAAAATTTAGTAGGGATATTATGTGTTCCAAAGCATTCTAATCCTTCAGGAGAAATATACTCCGATGATAATCTGCAAAAAATGTTTGAAATAGGATCAAACTATTCTGATAAGTTTCTGTTCCTTTTTGATCATGCGTATTTAATCCACGATTTTTTACCAACTCCTGAACAAAAACCTATTTGGCAAATCGTATCTGAATCGGATGTGGAAGATCAGACCGTCATAACTACCTCCTTTTCAAAAGTGACATTTGGTGGAGGAGGCATTTCATTTATGGCAACATCGGGCCACTCTTTAGATTTAATTAAAAAAGTTAGAACAACAATGATCATATGTCCTGATAAGTTAAATCAGAAAAGACATGTTGAATTTTTTAAAGATGTTGAAACGGTTAAATCTCATATGCAAAAACATGCTGAGTTGGTAAGACCAAAGTTTGAATTAGCTTATTCATATTTAGAAAAATTACCTGATGAATGTGGAACTTTTTCAAGACCAACAGGGGGATATTTTATTACCTATTCAACATCTAAACCTGTAGCATCAAAGGTTGTTGAATTGTGTAAAGAAATGGGAGTTTTAATAACACCAGCAGGATCCACTTTTCCAAAAAATTATGATCCTAAAGATAGTGTAATAAGACTTGCTCCGACCTATGTTACAAAAGAAGAGCTAATGGATGCTATGGACGTATTTACAACCTCTGTTGAAATTGCACATTTTGAAGTTGAAGTTTAATTAGTTGTAACTCCGTGAGGGATATAAGATTTTCCATTAAAGTGTGAGAATATCTTTTTAATATCCGGGTGACTGGCAGGACCACCTTTGAGATCATCTAGTAAATTCTGCTCAGAGACATAAGCTATATAAAAAATTTCTTCGTTTTCAGCAAATATATGATAAAAAGGTTGATCTTTTTTTGGTCTAATATTTTTTGGAATAGCGTTATACCACTCTTCGGTGTTATTAAAGGATGGATCCAAATCAAATATAACGCCACGGAAATTAAGAAATTTATGTTTTATAACATTTCCAATTGAAAACTTTGCTTCTATGAGTTCTTGCATTATATTTATAACTTAAACGATTATTAGGAAAAAGTCATGAATGAAGATATTAAAGTTGTTACTACATACGACATTGAAGGTGCTGAAATATTAGAACATATAGGTCTTGTACAGGGAAGTACTGTCAGGGCAAGAAATTTTGGTTCTGATATTTTTGCAAATCTTAAAAACCTTATAGGAGGCGAACTAGTTGGATACTCAAAACTCCTTAAAACTTCAAGAGATCAAGCTTATACTAGGATGATTGAGGATGCTAAATCTAAAGGAGCAAATGCGATTTTAGGATTTAGGTTTCAAACCTCTACCGTTGCTCAAGGCGCAGCAGAGATTTTGGCTTATGGAACTGCTGTTAAAACTAAATAGGAAATTATATGAACAAAACAGAAAAAGTTGCTTTACGTGAATCCATGATTATTGTGCTAATGGGAGCAGTAATAAATTTTCCATTACAGACGTATCTCCTTTGGTTAACTATAGATAATTGGCAGTGGGCCGATCCATTAAAAATATCTGTGTTTATTCAGCTAATCATTACAGTGGTAGCATTATTGCGTGTTTATGCAATTAGAATGAGATTTCAACGAGGTAAATTTTAATTATCTTCTTTATTTTTTTGCTTTTGTTTCCCATCTTTTTTCTTATCAGCCTTCATTCTCATTTTCATTCTTTGGTTGACCATGTCCTTACACCATACATCATAAATCGTTGAATAATTTGCTGCTAAATCCACAAGCACAATTGCCTCTTCCCATTTTTCTTGATTTTCTGGACTCATTTCTACTTCTTTCCAAGCAGAATCAGCTGCAAAAAGTAAACCACCAATTCCTTCTTTAGTTTCCTTGCAATCCTTGAAGCTTATCAGATGATTTGGATGATTTTGCATCCTTTCTTTTGTATTTTTTTCTTTTTTATCATGCCCATCAGCAATCAATGATGCTGATATAAACATAACAGATACTAGTAATAATTTTTTCATTTCTTCCTCTATATTTAATATATCTATTTAGATTACATCTTTTTTAAAAAAGTTCAAAAAAAATATTTACATTTAAATTTAAGTCTGCATAATGCTCCGATATTCATACTAATGAACACATTCTGAGTGTTCATCAGTATGACTATTTTAGAAATAATTCAATTATTAAGTGTTTTTTTCGGTACTCTGATAGCCGCACCTCTTGTTGTTTCTAAAAAGGCAAAAAAGAGACTAATAGGGCTAACAGCAGTGATAGCTGGAAGTATTTTTGCAATAATTGTTCAGCTGTATCTTGGCTTATATTATTTTGTTTTTGCTAATGCTTTTTGGCTTTTGAATGCCTGTAATGGAATAAAGAAAATAGTCAGAACAAAAAGGAAAAATACTACTGGTTTTTAAAATTCTCAAAATCAAGAACATATACCCCATCATCATCACTGCTCATTTTTGACACAAGAGAATTCGCAACTTGTGCTGCAGATATATTCCTATATTTTTTCAAAGGACCTATCATTAGATTACCTAAAATATTTGTAATATTTTCAAATAATGAGATTAGATAATTAGTTTGCTCGTCAGGTCTTTTACCTAAAAGATGACTTGGCTGCGCTATGACAACTTTTTTAAAGCCTAATGACATTATTTCTTTTTCAATTTTTCCTTTAACGTTAAGATAAATATTAGAGGATTTATTATTTGCACCAATTGCTGAAACTAGCGCGACCGATTTTGCTCCACAATGTTTTGCAAATAATGCAACATTCTTAATATAATCAAAATCAACCATCTCAAAATCTTTTCTATCCTCTTTCTTAATATATATAAGTTCAAACAGTGAAAGTTTTTTACCTATTGCTATATAGACTTCATCGATGGAGTCCATTTCATCAGGCTTAGCAATGTTATTAAATTCTGAAATGATTTGCTTAAGATAAGCTTTATCTTCAAGTTTTCTTCTTGTTAACAAAGTTATTTTTGAATCTCCATCTTCAAGTAGTTCTAAAATATTGCTTCCAACTAAACCAGAAGCTCCAACCACTAGAATATTTTTAACCATTAAGCATTTCTTGAGTTAATTTTAATAGAGCATCAACAGGCAGAGAGCCATCAATCGTATTCTGCGCAAATCTTTCATAAAGTGGCTTTCTTTCAGAATAAACATCTGAAATTGAAACACCATCTGGAACAGCAAGGCCTCTCTCTTGGCCTAGATCAATCCTTTCAATAATTGTTTCTAGCGATGTATTTATATAAATAATTTTAGAAAAAGATTTTAGATGCTTCATTGATAGATCTGAATATATCGCACTTCCACCTGTTGAAATTATTTGTGTAGAGGCGTCTAAGCTGAGAATCACTTCCTCTTCTGATGATCTAACAAATTGGTAACCAAATTTATTTTTTACATCTTCTAATGTCATCTCAAATTTTTTTTCAATGAGAAGATCGGTATCCACGAAGCTCAAATTAAGTTCTTTTGAGATAGCATTGCCTAGTGTTGATTTTCCACACCCAGGCATTCCAATAAAAGAAATATTAAACATTCTCACTAAACTCATTTGTTGCACTTATAAGATGGTGCGTTATTTCCTTCTCAAAAGCACTATGACCGGAAGAGGGCGCAATGATTAATTCTGCTTCTTGCCAATTCTTAGATAACTCCCAAGCAGTTTCGACTGGACAAATCATATCGTATCTTCCTTGAATAATTTTTGCAGGGATATGTCTTATTTTATCTATGCTGGATGATTTAATAAGTTGATCTTCATTATCTAGAAACCCTAAATTCATAAAATAATGATTTTCAATCAATGCAAATGCAAGAGCAAACTTTGGATCAGAAAAAGATGAAACCATTTCTGGTTTATAGCTTATTGAACTTGTCGAACCTTCCCATATTGACCATGCAATTGCTGCTTTTAGTCTTTTATTTTCGTCGTCTCCTAAAAATATTTTATGATAAGCGCTCATAAGACTATTTCTCTCGTCTACAGGAATTGGCTCTAAGAATTTTTCCCATGCTTCAGGAAATATTTTACTTGCCCCATATTGATAGAACCAATCAAGCTCTTTTTTTCTGAGCATAAATATTCCTCTTAAGACAAGCTCTGAAACTGAATCAGGATAGGTTTGAGCATAAGCTAGAGAAAGAGTACTTCCCCAAGATCCTCCAAATACTAGCCATTTATCTACATTTAATTTTATTCTTAGTTTCTCAATATCATCCACAAGATCCCATGTAGTATTGTTTGTTAGGCATCCATGAGGCTCGCTTCTTCCGCAACCTCTCTGATCGAAAATAATAATTCTGTAACTATCAGGGTTAAAAAATTTTCTTACACTTGTGCTACCCCCACCACCTGGACCTCCGTGTAAAAATACAGCTGGCTTACCATTTGGGTTACCACATTCTTCAAAGTAGATTTTATGTTCATCAATTTCTATATAACCATGGTTATATGGCTCTATATGAGGATATAAGCTTAAGGTTTCGTTCATGATTTAAGCGTCTTTTCAGTCAGTTCCCAAAGCTTCGATGCTTCATCTATATCAACAGCCCAATCAGCAACACCGAAGTATCTTTGCATTGATTCATCAACTTCAGATTTTATTTTGGCAATATCACAATCCTCACAAAAAACACCACCTATATTATTTAAGCTGGGGTTAGTTGCGCACCATAGAGTTGTTGAAGCCCCTTGACTAGTTGTTTTGAAGAAGTTTTTTGTGAGCTCCGTTGGAGAACCATCTTCTTTCATCCAACCCAGTGCTACCATTTCATCTTTCTGTAAGTGACGTTGAAGAGGTGTGATAATTCCACCTGGATGAACAGAGAAACCTCGAACACCTTTATCTTTCATCAATCTATCAAATTCTATCGCTATTAACGAAGATGCTGTTTTTGATTGCCCATATGCCATCCATTTATCATATGGATTATCAAGAAAATGGATATCATCCCATAGTATTCCTGTAAGTGAATGAGCTGATGAAGAAAGACTTACAAATCTTGCTCCATCGTTGCCGGCCATCATATCCATTAGCTCTTTAGTAAATAAGAAGTGACCAAAATGATTAACCGCAATTTGACTCTCCCAGTTATTACCAATTCTTGTTTCAGGGCAGGCCATAATTCCAGCATTATTAATTAATAAATCTAATCTATTAAAGTTTTCTTTATAACCGTCAGTAAAATTTTTAACAGAATTTAAATCACTTAAATCCATTTCAATAACGTTCTCTTTAGGAACGATTCCCTCAAGATTTTTAATAGCTACGTCTGTTCTTTTAGCGGGAATAATCACCTCAGCTCCTGACGAAACCAACTCTCTTGTAGTTTCAAGGCCAATGCCAGAGTATCCGCCAGTTACAATAGCAATTTTCCCATTCAGATCGACATCTTTTGTTATCTCGTGAGCATTTGATTTAGAATTAAATCCTGAATCTATAGGTTTTTGTAGTTTTGAAATCATGTGTATATTGTAACTTCTTTAAAATAAAAATTATTTAATGATCTATTATTTTAAACTTAAGAATTTTAAAGAATGGTGCCCAGAGGTGGGATCGAACCACCGACACAAGGATTTTCAGTCCTTTGCTCTACCAACTGAGCTATCTGGG
>ERZ802822.208-NODE-208-length-43653-cov-10.712663_pt1 | contig 43653 bp, 39 predicted proteins | sample MGYA00345649_ERZ802822 | MGnify/ENA primary metagenome ERZ802822 (study PRJEB30503, sample SAMEA104212359) | marine metagenome | biome: Westerlies Biome; feature: [SRF] surface water layer (ENVO:00010504) within the epipelagic zone...; material: water...
ATACCCAAAAATACAAGCAGTAATAATCCAATAATACTTTGATTTCTAAACGATTTCATTTCTACTTTTTTTTCATTTATTGCTAAAGATATATCTTTTTTAAGATTTTTCTTTACTTCCTTAACTTTACGAATCCGTTTAGGTTCGATATATCGTAATTCTTGAATACCTTTTTTATAAACTTCACGTATAGACAATATTCCTAAATTAATATAAGCAGATAAATGACTTGTTTGATATGTTAATAGGTTACGTTTTTCACTATAATCATTTAAACGTTTTAATTTAGATAATTGTTTTAATCCTTCTTTTCTACCAGGATCTACGTGTATTTCTTTATTTGTTATAAATAATGTCTCCATACTGGTTAATTCACTAGATAGACGTTTTGGAAAAGAGTTAAACGAAATTTTCATTGTTTTTGGTAAAGAGACTTTATAGTTTATTTTTTGATATCTTAAATTTATTACCAATATTCCTTTTTTCATAAGGCACATATCCCATTGCAATATTTGTTTCAAGTTCAGGGGAATACCAAGGCGATGTTAAATAACCAATTGGTGTACTTCCATCTTCAGAAACTAGCCAAAAATCAGGCGCATATTCTTCAATAGGTTTTCCACCTAAAACAAATCCAACTAATTGATTGCTGTAAGGTTTGTCCCCAGCTTCCATTTTGGTTCTCATAGCTTCTAATGCTTCTTTACCAATATAGTCATCTGTTTTTTTACGAGGCACCTGGTAACCTAAGTTACATTGGAATGGATAAGTTTCAGAGTCTAAATCTTGTCCCCAAGATAAAATTCCCGCTGCAATCCTTCTATGGTGTGCAGGAGCAATCACTTTTAAACTATGTTTCTTACCTGCTTCTAAAACAGCATTCCACATATCATCAGCATATAAAGTTGCATCTTTGAGATATATTTCATAACCCTTCTCACCAGTAAAGCCAGTTTGAGATATAATACAATCTCTTCCTCCTACTTTTGCTTCCATAAGACCGTAGTAAGGAATATCTCTTACTGCCTCTCCAACTAAATCTGCCATTAAGTCGACTGATTTAGGTCCCTGTATCTGAACAGGTGCAGCATCTATTTCATCAATAGTAACATCAAATTTTTTATCATGATTTACACCTTGTAAAAAAAACATGATGTCAGAGTCTGAGAGAGAAAACCAAAACTCATCTTCTGCAACTCTTAACAAGATAGGATCATTTAGAACTCCACCTTTGCTATTACATAGAATTACATATTTTCCATTCATGACTTCAATCCTTGAAGCATCTCTTGTGATTACGTAGTTAGTAAACTTTAATGCATCTGGCCCTTTAACTCTAATTTGTCTTTCAACTGCTACATTCCACATAGTAACATGATTAACAAGAGCATCATATTCAACCATAGCCCCGCCATCTTCAGGTTTTACGTAACCTCTCGGGTGATACATACGATTATATACAGTACATCTCCAACATCCCGCTTCTACTGATAAGTGCCAGTAAGGCGATTTCCTTACTCGAGTAGAAATCAACATCTGTTGTGGTGTTGGTCCAGATTGTCTTAAATTATAAGGAACAAGTCTATCAGACTGATCCACGGTGCTTGGTTGTGTTAGCTTCATATTTCCTCCTGAAAAGCTATTAGCAACTCCATAAATATTTTTTTTTTATTTAGGATGCAATCAAAAAGTATCGATTTAGAATATTTTTTTGTGGAGCTTTATTTTTTGATTTTCAATAGTAAATTCGCCACTTTGTATCTCATTTAACCAATGGCAAGTCTTTTCAAAACCCCCAAATGGAAAACAATGGAAGGCTTCCAAGGGACTTTCTTCTAAAGAGTAATCAGCTAGTTGAGATAGCATCTCATCATTAGAGGTCTTAGTTAAGAGATCAGTGACCTTTGTTGAATTCTTTTTAAGGAAATTTAGAGAATTCCCTACACCACTCATCATTCCAAAATTTAAAAGAGTTTTAAAAGATGCTGGCCCAGGAAAACCAACTCGAACTGGGAGATTTATATTTTTTTTTACTAGGTTCGTACACCATTTAATGAAAGGACCAGCATCAAAAAAGAATTGTGTTACTAATTCTAGATTTAGATTTTGGGATTGAGATAATTCAAACTTTTTTAATAGAAATTCATTAATTGTTTCTTGGGTAATATCCGGAGACCCTTCTGGGTGTCCTGCAATTCCTATATTTTCAAAACCTTGTTGTCCTAATAAACCTGCTTCTAAAATTTCAAAAGAAGATCTCACCTCACCAAACTGATCTCCACCACCGCCTATAACTAATATTTTTTTACTATCAGTTCTCTCTCTGATTTGAGATAAAAAACTATTAACATGCTCTAAATCTTTCATCGTTCTTGCTGGAAGATGAGTGATAGGGGTTAAATTATTTTGGGATACAAAATCTACTGTCTCTAAAATATCATTTTCAGAGGCATCAGGAAGATAAGTTATGTAAACATTATTCTTTTTATCAAGTGGAATTGATTTTAACTTATGTCTTACTTTAGGATTTAGCTCGATTGTAAAACCTTCTATTAAAGAAATAATATTATCTTTGTTCATTTTATAAAAACCTATATGCGATTATGATTTTAATCTACTATTTTCAGGGTCAAGAAGAGGTTCCCGTGTTACTATTAAAGGATACCTTTTCCCAAAATATTCTAATTCTAATTTAGTCCCCTCATTAGATAAATCTTTAGGTAGATACCCATACACTATATGCTTATCAACAAAATAGCCGTAATTAGTGCTTGTAACATAGCCTACAGCTTTACCATCACTGTATATAGGCTCAGTTCCTAAGGCCATTCCTTCTGGATCATCTAATACCATGCATGCCAATTTTTTTTCAATTGGCTGTTGTTTAATTTGAGCTAATGCCTCTTTACCAATAAAGTCATCATCTTTTTTTAACTTTACAGTAAATCCTAATCCAGATTCATAAGGGTTGGTATTGGTATGAATGTCTGAACCAAGTGAGCGATATCCTTTTTCTAATCTCAAAGACTCAAAAGCTCCAGCACCTGAACATATCATATTAAATTCACGTGAAGTTTCTTTTAACTCATCCCACAAAGATAATCCATATTCTGTTGGTGTATATATTTCCCAACCAAGTTCACCGATGTAAGAAATTCTAACTGCAACGCAGGGAATATTGCTAATAGATATTTTTCTTATAGTGAAAAAAGGAAAACCTTCATTGGAAACGTCATCATCTTCACAAAGTTTATCTAAAACAGATCGAGAATTTGGACCCCATAGTCCAATACCTGCTAGTGCTGAGGTCCAGTCAATAATTTGAACGCTTCCATCATCTGGAGCATTCACTCTTAGCCAGTTAATATCAATCATCCCATTCCCAGCTCCAGCTAAAACCCAAAATTTATTTTCCTCTAAACGAGAGATAGTTAAGTCACTTTTAATACCACCATAGATATTAGATATGACGCTATAGACTACTTTTCCAACAGGAACATCAATATTATTCGTACAAACTTTTTGAAGTAATTTTAGAGCACCCTTACCATTTATTTCAATTTTTACAAAACCTGTAATATCGAATAGGGCTCCAGTCTGGCGAGTAACTAAATGTTCTGCTGCTTGAATAGGAGACCAGTATTTAGAAGCCCATCCAGTTCTATTTGGAAAATTTTTTCCTTTCATTAAATCTGCATTTGATTCATACCACTGGGGTCTTTCCCACCCCATAGTTTCAAAAAATTGTGCTTTTTGTCCTTCAAGTCTGCTATAGAAAGGACTTCTTCTAAGAGGTCGCGGCTGCTCCATTTGTTGAAGTGGGTGAATAATGTCATACACTTCTCGATAATTCTGTTTTCCTCGAGCTCTCAAATATTTTCTAACATGGTGATGTTGATGAAAACGATTAATGTCTCCCTGACGAACATCTAATTCAGGTTCTCCGTTTGCAATCCATTCTGCCATAGCTTTTCCTACACCGCCACTGTGTGTTATCCAAACTGCATTAGCTGTCCAAAGACCTTTAATTGAAGTTTCACCCATTAAAGGGTTGCCGTCTGTTGTAAAAGAAAAAAGACCATTAATTTTCTTTGTTATCTTTTTTTCAGCAAACTTTGGAAAAAGCCAATTAGACTCTTTATGCGCACCTTCAAAATCACCTGGCCTAAAATCAACTAGAGATGGCATTTCTTCAGCCTCTTCAGGCTTTTTTAATTGTTCAGACTCTAAAATTCGCGGTTCATGACGATAGTTGCCAATAACATAGCTATCGTTCCATTGCCTAAAATATAGACTGTAATCTTGGTGGCGCATTAAAGCATGTTGAACTTGAGCCTCTTTGTGATCAGCTTGGAATTCCTTTAGTTCTTCAAAAGGCTCTAACCAAACCATTTGATGTTCACATGGTACTAGTGGTAATGAGATATTGGCTAACCTTCCCATTTTAGGTGCCCAAATACCTGTTGAAACTAAAACTATATCTGCCTCATAGTCTCCCTTTGGTGTTTCAACACCACGAACTTGGTTATTAGAAACTTTAAATCCAGTAACGGGAGTGTTACCTATAAATTCACCTGCATTTAAATCAGTAACATATTTTGCCATCGCTTGAACAGCTCTGACGGGCGCAGCTAGTCCATCTGTAGGAACATAGTACCCACCATGAATTTTATCAGGATCAATATAGGGGCTCATTTTTAAAACCTCATCAGGAGAAATTATTTTTGCATCAGTTAATCCATAGCTATGAGCTATGCCTAATTTTCTATAAAGGTCTTCATGTCTTTCTTTAGTTTTTGAAACCTCAATTCCGCCAACAGTGTGATAGGCGGGTTTACCTTCATATGAAAGAGAACGAAGAAGATCGACTGTATATTGTGCAAATTTACACATCATTCGAGAGGGGTTAGTTTGAAATACACCGCCAGGAGCATGACTAGTTGAGCCACCGGTCTCGAATAAAGGACCTTGGTCAATGATTAACATATCTCTCCAACCAAGCTGAGCTAGATGATAAGCAGTGCTGGCACCTACAATACCACTACCAACTATAATAATTCTAGACTTTCGAGACATACATCCTCCTAAGTTATAATGTTAACATAACCAGTTCCAAAAATTGATGTCAATATGAAAAGTTGTAATTAAAAGTTAACTGCGTCGATCAGCCGGTCTTCAAGGTAATCTCCAAAAGACCTATTACAGCTAACTAATATGGAGTCATCAAACTTAATAAAAGTACAGTCAATTCTTGCAAGAAGTGTTTGAGCAGCTGAAAGAGGCTTAAAAGATTTTTCTCTAAAATCAAAATGAGTTAATTTGTTCAATGTTGGATATGTATTTTGACCTTTTATTTGGAAAAAAATTTGGGCATCTGAGAAATTTGTTGCCAGGATACCAGAAATTTTATTCAATTTTTCAATAAAAATCTGGAGCTTCTCCTCTTTTATTTCTTTAATAAAAATTAAATTCCATTGATCAAATGATAATTTTGATAAAACCATTTCTTCGTTTGACACAATTCTTAAGTTATCTGTTGGGGGGAGGAGCTTAAATAGCTTATTTAAAGTATTGTTAAATTCTGAGTTGCCATTTCCTCGAATGATTATTTGTTGATAAGGAAGTATTTTTATTTCAACTTCATTAGAACGAATAACTTCCCTCACGAAACCAACCTTTTGTTTTCTTCATCATAAAAAACAGGTTTTACAATTTCTATAGGAATAGTTTTTTGATCGGGAGTTGATGCAAAAGCTTTTGTTCCAATTAATGAGTGCCCATCTTTGATAACTGCTAAACCAAAACTATGTCCTAGAGTTGGACTTTGATAACTTGAGGTAATATGACCTAACATTGGAGTAGGTGTCTTTATAGTTTGATTTAGAATTATATGCTGTCCTTCAGTTAATTGATCTTCCTTGTTGGAAGGAGTAATTCCCACTAATTGTTTTCTGTCAGTCCTAATGGTATCTGTTCTTGTTAAGGAACGTTTACCTAAAAAATCTTGTTTTGTTTTTCCAATTGTCCAATTTAAACCTAAATCAATTGGTGTGATAGACCCATCAGTATCTTGGCCGATTATAATATAACCTTTTTCAGCCCTTAAAAGATGCATAGTTTCAGTTCCATAAGGTATCAAGCCAAAGTCTTTTCCAAAGCTATGAAGTTGATCCCAAATTTTAGCAGCATTTTTAGAAGGAATATAAATTTCATAACCCATCTCTCCTGTAAAACTTGCTCTTAAAATTCTAATTTGTGTATCTTGATAATTATGAAACTGAAATGTCATAAAAGGAAAAGCATCATTGCTAAAATCTATTTCAGGAAAAACTTTATTCATAATCTCTCTTGTTTTGGGACCACTAATATTGAATGTAGCAAATTGTTCCGTAATAGAATTCATATACACATTTAAATTTGGCCACTCTGTTTGTGCATATTCCTCCATACAACCTAACACTGTTGCGGCACCACCTGTCGTAGTAGTCGCTATAAAATGCTCTTCTGAAATTTTAGATATAATACCATCATCTTTTACCATTCCATCTTCGCCAAGCATTAGTGCATATCGAGCAGAGCCAGGTTTCATTTTTGAAAAGCTATTGGTATAAATTAAGTTCATGAAACTAAGGGCGTCTTTTCCTTTAATCTCAATTTTACCTAAAGTGCTACCATCAAGAACACCAGCAAATTCTCTGACATTTTTACTTTCTCTTTGAACAGCATCATGCATGCTTTCAGAGGAATTTAATGGAAAGTACCAGGGCCTTTTCCATTGACCAACATCTTCAAATATAGCTCCATTATCAATATGCCATTGATGTATTGGAGATTTTCTCTCGGGATCATAAAATTCATACGAGTTTCTTCCAGCGATAGCAGCAAAACTAAGTGGTGCGTAGGGTGGTCGGTAAATAGTAGTGCCTACTTCATTGACTTTCTTATCTAATAAATCTGAGACAATACCTAGCGCATTAATGCTACTTATTTTACCTTGATCAGTTCCCATACTATTAGTGGTATAGCGCTTGAGGTGTTCAATACGATCAAAACCCTCTGAAATAGCCTGACGTATATCTTTAGTTGTCACATCGTTTTGTAAATCAATAAATGATTTTGACCACATAGAAGATTTGTGAGGAGATATTTCCCATAATTTTTCAATTTGATAAGACTCTTTAGTATTGAGTACAATTTGAGTATCCAAAACTTTATTTTTAAAAATCTTAAGTTTTTCATTAATCTCATCACTTACCTTTTCCAAATTGAATTGACCACTTGCTGAGCCAAGTGTAATGGTAGGTTGAAAAGGTTTAGAGGGTTTGTAAGTTAAATCTTTTTCATCCCAATCTAATAATCCCTTGGATTGAGTAAATAAATGAACATCAGGATTAATTCCACCAGAAACACAGAGAAAATCTGAATGTATCTCACTTAAACCACCTGTACTATCTTCAATTAAAATTTTTTCTATTCTTTTCCCCCCTGAGACACCCTTGATTTGAGAATTGGTATAAAGAGGTATGTCGTGTTTTCTAATTAAATCAAATAATTCAGGTTCTATATTTTCTCCAGATCGAGAGTCAATATATGCTTTGGGTTTGTAGCCTTGATTAATTATTGAATAGATTAAACTATTGGAATTTGAATTATTACTAAAAATGACTGGTTCTTTTGAAGGGAGAGTTCCATAACGACAAATATATTTTTCAAAAGAGGAGGCAAGCATTATCCCTGGTAGATCATTATTTTGAAAAGATAAAAATCTCTCAATGTGTCCGTTACATAAAATTACATGATCAGTTCTTATTTTATGGAGAATATTATTGACTTTATTTTCAGATGGCCTGGATCCTACATGTTTATCTTCAACAGCAATTAAGTGATTTATATAGTTATAAGTTGTCACTAATGTATTTTTTAAAATTTTAATATTTTTTGATTTTTCAATAGCTTCAACTGTTGACTTAACCCATTCCTGAGGGCTTTGATTATCAATTGACGAAATTTTGGCAGAATTGTTGATAATTCCGCCTAAATGATTATCAAAATCTACAAGTAAGATGTCATGGTTGGTATTGATTAAAGATTTTGCAGCCAATAAGCCGTTGAGACCGGCGCCTACAATTACAATATCAACGTTATGATGAAGGTGTGAGCTAAGAGCTCTAAATTCTTTAGGAGGCTTCCCAAGACCTGCAGCTCTTCTAATTATAGGTTCATATATTTTTTTCCAAAAACTTTTATGAGGACCCATAAAAGTTTTGTAATAAAAACCTGCTGAAAAAAGAGGAGAAAATAAACTATTAATACTTCCTATATCGTTATCTAAAGATGGCCAACGATTTTGACTTTCTACCTCCATGCCTTCATAAATTTTTTTAATAGTAGCTCTTGTATTTGGCTCAGAATATTCACTTATGATTTGAACTAGGGCGTTGGGCTCCTCAATACCACAGGTATAAATTCCTCTTGGACGATGATATTTAAAACTTCGACCAACTAAATTTATATTATTGCGAAGAAGGGCTGATGCAATTGTATCCCCTTTGAAGCCAAAAATTTTTTTACCATCAAATAAAAAGCTTATTTTCTGATTAAAGTTGACAAAAGAACTACTATTAGTTTTTAATTCTTTCATTTTTTGACCGTAAAATTACCAGATCCCAATTCAGGCTCTCCTGAGGGAGTATCAACTAGATTTTTAAAATCTTTTAATTTTGGTCTAGTATCATCAATTCTATAGGTTTTTAAAATTTCATCGGTTGAAGTGTCTCTTACACAGTTAAACCATTTACGACATCCATGAGAGTGAACCCATCTCTCATAAAATATACCTTTCGTGTTAGACCTTACAAAAACATATTCTGACCACTCTCTATCACTAATTTCTGAGGAGCCATCAGGTCTTTTGACGTGAGCCTCTCCACCATTGGAAAATTCAGATTGATCTCTTCGTCCACAATAGGGACATTCAATAATTAACATGAAATTTTAATGGGCTACTGCTGCTGCTCCATGCTCGTCGACTAACTTACCACTAACAAATCTTTCTAAGCTAAAAGCTGCATTGATTTGATGTGGCTCATTTTTAGCAATAGTATGAGCAAAGACATTAGCGCTACCAGGTGTAGCTTTAAATCCACCAGTTCCCCAACCACAATTAAAAAATAATCCTTCAATATCTGACTTACTAATAATTGGACTAGCGTCAGGACAAATATCAACAATACCACCCCATTGTCGGAGCATTTTCATTTTTCCAAATACCGGGTATAATTCAACCATAGCCCTTATAGTTTCCTCGATTATGTCGAACCCACCACGCTGAGTAAAAGAATTATAGCTATCAGTTCCAGCACCTATAACTAATTCTCCTTTATCTGATTGACTAACATATGCATGCACCGCAGATGACATAACAACTGTATCGATAATAGGTTTAATTGGCTCTGAGACGAGCGCTTGTAAAGGCTTACTTTGAAGAGGTAGCCTGATCCCGGCAGTTTCTGCCAGAACACTACTATGTCCTGAAGCCACCACTCCAACTTTATTTGCTCGAATGAAACCTTTGGAAGTTTCGACTCCTTCTATTTTTCCATTTTTGGTTTTGATTTGGAGAGCTTCACAATTTTGAATTATATCAACACCCATTTCATCAGCTCGCATAGCAAATCCCCATGCAATTGCATCGTGTCTTGCTGTTCCACCTCTTGGCTGATACGAAGCTCCTAAAACAGGATAACGAAGATTATCAGTATTCATAATTGGTACTTTTTTTTGAATTTCTTCTTTTGATAACCAAAGGGAGTCAATTCCATTTAAATTATTAGCACTAATTCTTCTTTTGATTTCTTTAATATCATGTTCATTGTGTGCTAGATTCATTACACCTCTTTGACTAAACATAACGTTGTAATTTAAGTCGGAAGAAAGATTCTCCCATAATTTTAATGAATGTTCATAGAGATGAGCGCTATCATCCCATAAGTAATTAGATCTTATAATAGTTGTATTACGACCCGTATTACCTCCGCCCAGCCACCCTTTCTCGATGACAGCAATATTTTTTAGTCCATGTTCTTTAGCAAGGTAGTAGGCAGTGCCCAAACCATGACCTCCGCCTCCTATAATAATCGCATCATAGAATTCTCTTGGCTCTGGACTTCGCCACATTTTAGGCCAATCTTTATGCCCATTAAAAGCATTTTTGGCCATGCTAAATATAGAGTATTTTCTTTTCACAGATTGCAAATTACCAAAAAAATATTTACTCAGCTAGTAATTTTAAAGGCGAATTGTCATCGATATTTCTAAAAATTTTTGGAAATTGCCATTGCAAATCACAATCTGTGTTTGGAGCCTCACGTCTATTATCTAAATCATCTTGGCAAATAGTCCTAATTTCATAGCTAAATCTTGTATTATCTGACTCTTCTTTAGAGGAGCTATGGAGATGGCATCCAGAAAAACAAAGAATTTCACCAGGTTCTATATTTACAGATTGAACATTAGCATCACTGGGTAGTTCTTCCAGCAATTGAGGAGCTGATGGATATGAAAAATCTTCCCTTTTTCTATGCTCTAGGTAAGTATTTAAATCCCAAGTGGAAGTAGAATTTTTGACAGCTCTAGCAAAATAATCAGGATAAAAAATCATTGTATTAGTCTCACTAATTGAACTGATCGGGGCCCACCAATTTATTTGTTGATGAATATTTGTACCCCAAGTATCACGATGTGAGCTTATACGAGAGGCCTCGCGATAACTAAATTTATTTTGAGCAGGGGCCACACGAACTCTAAACTGATCCCAATATGACTTTTCATGAAAAAAATTTACTTCTTTGAGAAAAATTTTAAATAATTTTTTAAATTCAGGTATTTTTTTTAAATTAGCAACTAAAGTCGAGCTAATTTCTTCACAATTATCTAAATGATGTAATTTTTCGAGTTGACCGTCGTATTCAATTAAAATATTTTTTTTTATCTCTTGGACTAAATTTAAGGTAATTTCAGATTTTTTGAATACAAAGATTTTTCCTTTAAAAACGTCTTCTTTAAATTTAGAAAGGTTAGAGATTTTATCAATTGGCTCAAACACCTAATCGATATCACCCACATAGACACCTAAAGCAAGAGCTGTTTCTATTAATGGATCCGTTCTATCAACAACTTTATAGGTAGAGATACCTTCGCTAATAGCAACATCGACAACTTTTCGATCTTTCCAAGCAACCATTCGATCAAACTTATTATTTGCTAATAAATCTACTGCATAAACTCCAAATGCACTTGCTAAGATTCTATCACGAGGTGTTGGTGGAGCACCTCTTTGAACGTGTCCTAAGGAAGTTACACGACACTCAACATCTGTTTTTTTCATAATCTCCTCAGATAAATAGGTACCGATACCGCCTAATCGTTTTTGACCATCTGCAAATTCTATTTCATAGGTTTTTCCATTTTCGGTTTTGACAGCTTCTGCCACAACCATTAAAGAATGCACTATTCCTCTATTTTTCATCTCTGTAAGTTTGTTTACAATTCCGTTTATTGAATAGTTTATCTCTGGTATCAAAATCACATCTGCTCCTCCAGCTATTCCTGCATTAATAGCTATATGACCAGCGTCTCTACCCATTACTTCCAAAATCATTGTTCGATTATGACTGGCAGCAGTTGATTGTAGGTTATCAAGTGCTTGAGTGGCAACACTTACAGCAGTATTAAATCCAATTGAGCTTTCAGTTGCACCAACATCATTATCAATTGTCTTAGGAATTGCTACGATATTTAGATTTCCTCTTTTTGCAATTTCAGTCAGTATGGACATACTACCATCTCCACCAATAACAATCAGGCCTTCTAGTCCAAGCTCATGGTAGCCATCAATAATATCCTGAGTTCTATCTTTATAAGAGCCATCAGGCATTGGGAATTTGAAAGGATTGCCTTTATTAGTTGTACCTAGAAAAGTCCCTCCTTGTCGAAGTAAGGAACCACTAAATGTTTGATAGTCTAAAGGTAGAAATGCAACAGGCCTTTGCATTAAACCTACTGTACCATCTTGAATACCTAACACTTCCATACCATAGGTGTTTTTAGCTCTATAAAAAATTGAACGCACTGCAGCATTTAAACCACCACAATCACCACCACTTGTTAAAATTCCTATTTTTTTCATTTTAAAATTTATCTGAGTCCCACAGCCAGGCAGCTCCTCTGACGCCACTAGAGTCACCATGAGTGTTACGTAAAATCTTGTTCCTTACTTTATCACTAAAAGTATATTTAGGAAGTAATTTTGGTATATTATCATAAAGTCTTCCAACGTTAGACATACCTCCACCAAAAATAATTGCATCAGGATCAACTATACCGATCATCACAGCAATTAATCTTGCAAAACGATCTTCGTAAAGATCAAATTCCTTTTTAGCCCTCTCATCTCCATTGGCTTCTAAAGCCACGATCTCACGAGTTCTAAGATTTGTTCCATACTTGTTGTTAAAAATTTTAGTAAATCCAATCCCAGAAATAAATTGTTCGGCACAAAGAGGTCTTTGGCAATTACCCACCTGACATTGTACGTTTAGATCATATTCTTCCTTAGTTGGATAAGGCAAAGGTTGATGACCCCAGTCACCAGCCACTTGATTAACTCCCTCTACAACTTGTTTATTAAAGACAAAAGAACCTCCAAATCCTGATCCGATTATCACACCCCAAACAGAATTAAATTTTGAACCAGAGCCATCGATAGCCTCTGATAAAGCAAAACAATTGGCGTCATTCATCACTTTAATTTCGCGATTTAATTCTCTCTCTAAATCCTTTTGAAAAGGTTTATCATTTATCCAAACACAATTGGCATTATTGACTAACCCTGTTTCATTTGATGAAAATCCTGGAATGCAGATCCCAACCGTATTTTTTTGTTCTGTGTAATTATCAAATTCTGATACAAGCGACTTTACTGTATCGATGCCACTTTGGTAATTTTTTTCATAGGTTGAACGCTTTCGTAAAATTTCTTTTCCTGAGTCATCTAAGAGAATTCCCTCAATTTTAGTTCCTCCATAATCGATTCCAATTTTGTGCTTAGCTACCATGATAGAAATTATATAGTTATATCATATAAAAATTTTTACAATTTTTATACTACCTACATTGTTACTTTTGATAATAAGTGTAAATTAAGAATATGAAAAATAAAAAAGTGAATTGGGGAATTATTAGTACTGCGAAGATTGGATGGGAGCATGTTATCCCAGCAATTCAAAAATCAAAAAATAGTAAAGTCTCAGCTTTAGCTAGTCGTGATCTTTTAAAAGCAAAAACTTTAGCAAAAAAATTTAAAATTCCTAAAAGCTATGGCTCTTATAAAGAGCTATATCAAGATCCTGAAATTGACATTATATATAACCCCTTACCTAACCACTTACATATAAAAACAAGTATAGAAGCAAGCTCCTATGGAAAACATATTCTTTTAGAAAAACCTTTATCTCTAAAAGCAAAAGATTTAGACCCTTTAATAAAAGCAGCTAAAAAAAATAAAGTTATAATCAAAGAAGCATTTATGGTTAGACACCACCCCCAATGGCAATGGGTTAAAAAATATATTCAAGATGGAAATATTGGAGCTGTAAGTAGTATCTCAACTATTTTTTCATATTTTAATAAGGATCCCAAAAATATTAGGAATATCTCTAAATTTGGAGGAGGTGCTATCTATGACATAGGTTGTTATCCTACTGTAATTTCTAGATATATTCTCAATCAAGAACCAAAAAGATTAGTGGCAACTGCTATTAAAGATCCAAAATTTCAAACTGACATCCTTTCTTCTGTAATGATGGATTTTGGGGGTATTTACTCTTCTTATACCGTAGCAACACAGAGCAATAACTCTCAACAAGTATTTATTTTAGGTACCAAAAAAACTATTGTTGTTGAAAATCCTTTCAACGCTGTTGCTTCTAAACCCACTACTGTGGTCGTATACAATGGCCACTCTATCTATCGAAAGGAAAACACCACTAAAGTTTTCCCTGCTACTGATCAGTACGAGAGGCAATCCACAGCATTTTCTAATCATTTGATAAATCGAACAAAAGTGGATTATGATTTAAAAGATGCTAAGAAAAATATGAAAGTTTTAGATGCTATTTTTAAATCTATTAAAAAAAAGAAATGGGTTAAGGTTTAATATCTTTCAGCAAAATTTTAGCAATTTCTTTCCCAAAAATATGATGTGTTTCTTTAGACCAATGTATCGGATCTTTATCTGAAGATTGAATTATGGAATTACTATCAATGAATTGAACTTTTTTTTGTAAGCAAACTTTTTGATATGAATTACTAAGTAATTTAGATTTATTAAATCCACCTTCCCATTCTTCATGATTAATCCAATTAATATCATTGCTTTTTGATCCTAGAGTAGGAGGGCATAAAATTATAATTTTTGACATATTTTCGCTATGCCAGCTGCCCTCACCAGAAAAGGTATTTTGAGACATTGTGATAAGCTCCTCAATCCCTTTAGCAACATCATCTGCCTCTCTTCCAAATCTTTTTTTTAAATCGTTCGTGCCTAGCATTAACAAAATCATATCAATAGGAGAGTGGGCGAGTAAGCATGATTTAAAAACAGATAATCCATTTAGATGAATTCCATCTCTCTCATCATTGACATTAGTAGTTCTTCCAGGAAGTGAGTCTTCATGCAAATTACATGACAAACCAGACTGATTTAAATAGTCAGCCAAAATTAATGGCCATCTTTTATCGTACCTTTGACCTTCATCTTCATCAACGAAACCCCAACTGTTAGAGTCTCCAAATACTAATATATTTATCAATGAGAGCTAGAAGGTGCCCAAAGATTGATACCACCCTCTTTTGCTTTTTGGTCAATTTTTTTAATTTCTTCTTTGCTAAATTTTAAATTATTAAGCGCTGCGATATTATCTCTAAGTTGTTTGACATTTCTCACACCAATAAGAGCAGACGTGATAGCTTTATTATTTATTACCCAAGCTAATGCCATTTGAGAGAGAGTCTGACCTCTTTTTTTAGCTATTATATTTAAGTCATTAATAATTTTAGTATTTTTTTTAGTAATTAAATCTTTGCTAAAAGAGCTATTTTCACTGACCCGAGTACCAGATGGTATTCCTGATAAGTATTTTTGAGATAGAAACCCTTGAGCTAAGGGGGAAAAAGCAATGCATCCAACACCATTTTTTTGAAGAGTTTTGGTAAGTCCATTTTCAATCCAACGATTTATCAAAGAATAAGAGGGTTGATGAATAAAGAGTTTTATGCCTCTCGTCTTCAAAATCTTTATCATCTCATTTGTTTTTTTAGAAGAGTAAGAAGACACTCCTATATATAGCGCTTTTCCAGAGCGATAAATACTTTCTAGAGCATCTGCTGTTTCCTCTAAAGGAGTATTTGGATCAAATCTATGAGAATAAAAAATATCGACATAATCCAGATTCATTCTTTTTAAGCTCTGATCACAACTTGCGATTACATGTTTCTTAGAGCCCCACTCACCATATGGGCCATCCCACATATCATATCCAGCTTTAGAGGAAATAATTAATTCATCTCTGTATTTTTTAAAATCACTTTTCATAATTTTACCAAAATTAGACTCAGCACTTCCATAGGGAGGTCCATAATTATTAGCTAAATCAAAATGGGTTATTCCCGAGTCAAAAGATTCAAAAAGTATTTTTTTTGCTTCCGCTGACATTCCGTTTCCACCAAAATTATGCCATAACCCCACTGAGATTAAGGGTAATTTCACACCACTCTGACCACATTTTCTATATTGCATAGTCTGATAACGTTTTTTATTTGCTAAGTAGCTCATAATAAATTCTCCTCTAATTCTTTTTTAAATGGCATTGAATTGGCAGCACCCTCTCGGGTAACAGAAACTCCTGCTACTAAACTAGCAAATTCAATTGATTCTTTATAGGATTTGTTTTGAGAGAGAGCCACGCTAAAAGCCCCATTAAAAGCATCTCCTGCACCGGTTGTATCAATCACAGGTTTAGTTAGAGAGGAAGCAGGTATCACAAACTCTTCTTCGTGGTTTTTGAAATAACACCCTTTTTCCCCCAAGGTTATTAAAATATTTTTTATACCTTTATTTAGAAAATCTGTTCCCGCATCTTTGCAGTCATTTTCATTTTCAATATTTTTGTTCAAATAAAAACTTGCTTCTGTTTCATTAGGAGTAAAAAAATCAATATGTTGAAAATATTCTTCTGGTATAGAGCTGGCAGGCGCCGGGTTTAAAATAGTAATACACCCTATTTCTTTGGCTTTTTTGAGTGCGTAAAGAGTTGCTTCCTTGGGAGTTTCCAATTGAGTTAAAAATATTTTTGATTTTTGGATAATAGGGAGAAACTTATCGATTAAAGAATTATCAATAGTTCCCGCTGCTCCCGGTACCACATTAATGGCATTGTCTCCTGTATTTTCATTAATTAAAATTCCCGCTGCTCCTGTTGAAATTTTAGTATCTACCTCAACTCCTTCGTAATTAATTCCGGCTTCGTCATAAAGAGAAAAAGCTAAGTTAGCATAATTATCTTTACCTACTTTAGAAATGAAAGAGACTTCTCCTCCAATTCTAGCTGCCGCAATAGCTTGATTGGATCCTTTACCTCCAGGGCCAATTATATGTTTGTTTCCTAATATGGTTTGTCCCTTGGTAGGAATATTGTCTGCAAAAAAACATAGATCAGCTACAAAAATTCCTAAAACACAGATACTCACTTATCTATTACCCAGACGGAACCATCTGGCTTTACAACTCCTTTAGTAAAGATAAAACATCCAAAAGGTCTAGTTTCATTTGTTGTAATTATTGCGTAAGCTTTTTTTGCTTCCTCATAAAATTTAAATCTCTCAATCGAAGATACTTTCCAGTGCTCTCCTGCAATTTTTTTGGTCACATCAATTAGCTCCTGATGAACTTCATTAATTTCTTCAGGTTTTCCATCAATTTCCATTCTTTGTATAGGAGACTCAATAAAGCTGTCTAAAGGAAAAACAGATAAAATAGCTTTGGCTGCTCTAGCAGCATCAACGCCATCTATCCTATGAACTCGGGAATTATTTGAATAGGCAGGAAAATTAGAGTCACATAAAATTAGCTTATCACCATGCCCCATTTCTCTAAGGGTACAAAGGACTTCAGGGCTAAGTATGGGATCAATATTTATTAACATCTGACTATAGAACTAAATAAATACATATTATTCAATAGAATTAATTAACATCGACGGGTTTAGAGCGAAGACTTTTAACTGTCTCACGTTCTGCTCGACGACAAAGCCGTGGAGGAAGATTTTTACTCATAAGCTGAAGATCTTCATAAACGATTTCTCCCATTTCAAAAAATACAGAATTCAAGGCCCCAGCTCGATGGGCTGAAAATAATATATTCTTCTCCTTTCTTAGAGGGTCATTTTTTTTTACAGGCTCCTCTGGAAAGACATCTGTAGCAACTTTAATCTTACCTTTTCTTAAGATTTGAATTAAGTCTTGAAAATTTACAACACTCGCTCTGCTTAAGATTAAAAGACATGCATTTTTTTTCATGAGGTTTAAGAGTTTTTTATCAATCATACTTTGATTATTGGAAGTAATTGTAGCCAGTACATAGACAACGTCACAATCTTTAAAAATTTTTTTTAGTGAAGAGGAGTTGCAACCACTATTCTTTATCAACTTTTCTGGTAGCCAAGGGTCATAGATATAAAATTGAGATGTAAAGGGCTCTAGAAGTGGTTTGAGGCTTTTACCTAAATCTCCAAATCCAATGAAACCAATTTTATTATTTTTTAATAAACTACTATTTGTATTTCCTTCTAATCCGTATTTTTCTTTCTTTTGAATGAAATCTAAGTGAGATTGATGAATGTCTCTTTTAAGGGAAAGTGTAAAACCAACTGCAATTTCTGCAACAGTTTGTGCAAAAACAGGCGCTGTTGATAAAACATAAATATTATTTTTAAAACAATAATCATAATCCATATTATCCATGAAATTACTCTCAACATTAAATATGGCTCTTAATTTGGAGGCCTTTTTTAAAAGGGAAGTAGGCAAATTTGGTTGTCCGATTATGTAATTAGCTTTATGAATATTTTTTTCATAAAATAGAGCTTGATTTTTTTTTGGTACATTTATCAAATTGTAATTTTTTTTTAAAACTTGAATTTTTTGGGGTGTAAAAATTAGTTCCATTTTTCTTGGATATGGATCTACTAAAATAGTCTTCATGAGATGATTATATCAATTATTTCATTTTTTGATAATCTAACTTCTAATGAAGAGATCAGAAATAAATTTAGCTATCAGCAGGGCCAAGCAAATGATGGAAGAGTATTCATGGACTCTTCCTATTTGGGGCTATTGGACTAAAAAGGAATACGAACAAAATCCTAAAATGAAAAAATATTGTAAAGATCATCAAATGGGATGGGACGTTACTGATTTTGGAAAAGGATTATTTGCACAACAAGGTATTACGCTATTTTGTATACGTAATGGTATTCAAGGAAACAACGAAGATAAACCTTATGCAGAAAAACTTCTTTTTATGGAAGACAACCAAGAGATCCCTTATCATAGCCATAAAGTTAAGCTTGAAGACATTATAAATCGTGGTGGTGGTGATTTAGCGCTTGAATTTGTTGAAGTAGATGATGAAGCTCAAGAACTTTCAAATGATATTTCAGTTTTAGTTGACGGTCAGTTGAGCACTATACACCCTCATCAACCCTTGATTTTAAAAAGAGGGCAAAGTGTAACTGTTGAAAGAAATATTTATCATAAGTTCTATGCTGTGAAAGGCACGGGCATGGTGATGGCAGGAGAAGTCTCCCAGGTTAATGACGATAATAATGATAATTACTTCTTAGAGACCGTTGGTAGATTCAGTCAAATAGAAGAAGACGAGGAAGCTATTCACCCTTTATGGAATGAAATTTAATGCCCCAAGGAATTATTGGGCTTGGTATTTGGTGTGTAGATACCACTTATAAGATTCAGCAATTACCAGAGAGGGGAAAATTAGAACCAATTATTGAAAGCTTTCAATGTGTCGGCGGAGGGCCTTCTAATGTCCTAACAGATTTAAACTCTTTGGGTTTTAAATATCCTATGATTGCAATGGGCTCCATTGGATCTGATACAAATGGCTCTTTTATAAAAAAACACTGCCAAAAACATCAAATTCAATCACAACTTTTAGTTGCTTCTAAGAGTGCATCCACCTCACATAGTGTTTGTATGTTTGAAAAACAAAAAGAGAGAACTTTTCTATACTTTGCAGGTGCTAATAATTTATTGGACACCCACCATTTTAAATTAAACAAATTGAAAAATAGACCTAAGATTTTATATGTAGGATATATAACTTTATTGGGTAAGCTTGATCAATTTTCCAATAAACAAACTCGGCTTCAAATAATTCTTAAGCAAGCAAAAAAAAATAATATTATTACAGTAGTGGATTTAGCTTCAAATAAAGACCCCCAATTTCAGAAAATTGTTTTTAGCTCATTGCCTTATATTGATTATTTATTACTAAATGAAATTGAGGCTCAACTATTATTCAAAGAGTCAATTATCAATTCCAAAAAAAATTTAAATAAAAAAAAATTAATTGGATTGTCTAAAAAAATTTTTAAAAAAGGTATCCTTAAAGCATTAATTATTCATAGTCCTGATGAGTCTCTATATATTTCTCTAAATGAAAGCATACATACTAAATCCAAAAAAATTGCTAAAAGTAAAATTGTAAACTCTGTAGGTGCAGGTGATGCATTTTGTGCAGGTTTTATTTACGGCATTTATGAAAATTGGAATATGAAAACTACTTTATTGAAAGCTCACGCAGCTGGAGCTGCTATGATGAAGGTAGATGCCTCTTCTGGCAAATTGCCAAACATTAAGAAGTTATAATTTTAATATGGGGTCAGTAATTTCTAAGTCGCTTTTAAGACTTCGATCTGAAGACAATTTTTTTTTACTTAATTCGTTGTGATACATTTTGACTGCATCTTCTGATGAAATATCTTTTTCTACAAGCTTTCTCATTATTTTTACTAGGGTAATTGGGTCCTCTGAGAGATTTATTTTACGTCCAAAAAGAGCAACTTTTGCTCCGTATTTACTTGCTTTTTTAATTAACTCAAAACAATCTCTAGTCGTACCCTTACTTCCTCCTAAAATTCCAACTGTTAAATTTTCAGGGTCATAACTAGATAAATCCTCCATGGCCTTAGGTCCATTGTATGCAATTTTTAAAAATAAAGGTCTTTCTTCTTTTGTCTGCCCAGCCAGAGTTTTAATTATGCAATCATTTACATAGTTCCCAAGCTCTAAAGAATTCATTCCAATGTCTATAGGGGGATTGAAAATTTCTAAAAAATGTTTGAATTTAAATTTTAGAGCTTCTGTTCTAAAATCTCTATAAGAGTTCAACATAGCTAAATCGAAATCTACATTTTTAGAAAAAGTGATAGAAAATAATCCTAAATTTACTAATTTACTCACTCTCTCAATTCTTGCTGATCGAAAAGGTCGTGGATTAGTTGTTCTATAATTTCCATTTCTCATTAACCAAATATCAGAGGTATCATTCATTCTAATTGCTGGGGTAACACTAGATTTTTTAAAGATTTTTTTTTCTACTAATTCTTCTCCCACTGAAGCCGACATCAACATAATATCTACAAGTTGAGATTTTGTCATAGCTACCATTGCATTCTTATAATCATCAAGCTTTTTATATTTTTTCAAAATTTTACCCTTTTTATCTCTTTCAGGGCCAGGAGTTATAATACCCATTGCCATATCACCATCTTTTGCATCAGCAATGATAAAATCCTTTGGACGATATTTTTGCTTCTTAATTTGTTGTAGTTTTGAGATCAGGGATTTATTCATATTGAAAATATTATCATTATTTAAATTATTGTATAAATAGAAAATAATTTTTAACTCTATATAATAATTTTATGTATTTAGGAATAGACTTGGGAACTTCTTCTATGAAATGTCTAGTAATAGGAGAGGAGCAGGAAATTATCCAAAGTGTTTCAAGTGATGATATCCCCCTATCTAATCCTCACAGTGGTTGGTCTGAACAAGAACCCTCATCCTGGATTATAGCTTTAGAAGCCTGTCTTAAAAAACTTTCTGAAAAAATGAATCTCGGTGAAATCAAGGCAATTTCTTTTTCAGGACACATGCATGGAGCTACGTGTTTAGATAGTAACCACCAAGTAATTAGACCTTGTATCCTTTGGAATGACACAAGAAGTCATCAAGAGTGTGAAGAAATTATGAAGGATACTTCTGTAATGGATATAGCAGGAAATATAGCCATGCCTGGTTTCACAGCACCAAAAGTTTTATGGCTAAAGCATAATGAAACTAAGAATTTTCAGTCAATAGATAAGGTTTTACTCCCAAAGGACTACCTAAGGTTTTATCTCACTGGAGAATTTCATAGTGATTTATCTGATGCTTCCGGCACCTATTGGTTAGATGTTGAGAAAAGAAAATGGTCTCAAAAATTATTAGATGCTAGTTCTATGAGTATATCTCAGATGCCTGAATTATGTGAGGGAACTGATCAAACAGGAGTTTTAAAAAAAGATATTGCAGAGAGATATGGTTTTAACTCTCAGTGCCAAGTTTATGGAGGCGCAGGTGATAATGCTGCTGCTGCTGTAGGTCTGGGTCTTTATGATGAAGGCGATGCCTCTTTGTCTTTAGGTACATCTGGAGTTATTTTTGGGTCTACGAAAAAATTTTTAAAAAATTATGATGATGCTATTCATTCCTTTTGTCATTCTTTACCAAATACTTGGCATTTAATGTCAGTAATGCTTTCTTGTACTTCTAATGTTAACTGGTTTGTCAAAACCTTTGACTCTTCTCTAAACGAAATCACTGATCACCTCAATCAAACAATTCAATCACAAGATTTGATTAAAAATGCCCCATTTTATTTACCCTATTTAACAGGAGAAAGAACTCCAATTAACGACCCACATGTCAGGGCAAGCTTTCATAATATGGGAATAGAAACTAATAGGTCTTCTTTAATTTATAGTCTTATTGAAGGCATATCTTTTGGATTAAATGATAATTATCAAGCTTTAGCTAAAACTGGAATTCAATTAAATAATATTTTCGTTATTGGAGGTGGGTCACAAAATGAAAATTGGATCAAATTATTAGCCTCAATTTTAAATCGCGACCTAGCCATCACTGAAGCATCAGATGCCATGGCAGCTTTTGGAGCTGCAAGATTAGCATTTTTAGGATTTAACAATTATAAGCCGGAAGATGTACTGTCTTCCCCTTTAGTTCAAAAAACTATTTCCAGTGACAATAATTTGACAGGGGTCTTACAAGAGCGTTTTATAGAATGGAAGAAATTTTATATTGGATAAATTGATAACTAAAAATTATGAACCAATTAAACTATAACGAGTTATTAGCAATTTTATCTTACAACCTCGATAATACTGATAAAAATCGCTATTTTATTGCTCTTTCAGGACCACCAGCTTCGGGTAAAAGCACCATTTCTGAAAAAATAATTCAAGATCTGAATTCTAAGGGTTATCAAGCAAGTGTCTTACAAATGGATGGTTTTCATTTAGATGACCAAATTTTAAAAGATAGAAACCTTATCTCTAAAAAAGGAGCTCCAGAAACTTTTGATGTTAGGGGCCTAATAAGTTTTTTATCAAGACTACAAAATGAGCCAGAGGTAATAGTTCCAATTTTTGATCGATCTTTAGAGTTGTCGAGGTCTTCTGCTACAATCATATCCAAAGAGACAAAGGTAATTGTAGTAGAAGGAAATTATCTTTTATTAAAATCCAAGCCTTGGGATAATCTCCAAAAATTTTTTGATGTTAGTGTGATGATAAGTTGTGAAGAAAAAGTTTTAGAAAAAAGACTTCTTGATCGTTGGAAGAGTTTTAATCTTTCTAAAGAAGACACTTATCAAAAGGTTTATCAAAATGATCTACCAAATGGCTTAAATGTTTTGAATAATAGCTCAGCCTCAGATTATATTTTAACTAATTAAGATTGCGGAGCTTCTTTAGCTCCTGTCATGAATGCTACAGCATCTGACATTTCATATTTTTTTGGATCAATGACACATAGCCTTGTTCCTAGTCGGTGGACATGAATTCTATCTGCTACCTCAAATACATGAGGCATGTTATGAGAGATGAGAATAATTGGAATACCTCTAGCTCTCACTTCCCCAATTAATTCCAAAACTCTGCGACTTTCTTTAACACCTAAGGCTGCTGTAGGTTCGTCCATTATTACAACCTTGGTTCCAAATGACGTTGCTCTAGCTACAGCAACACCCTGACGCTGACCTCCTGATAAAGTTTCTACTAACTGATTAATATTTTGTATAGTTAGAAGACCTAATTCTGATAGCCTTTTTCTAGCCTCATCTTCCATAGCCTTTTTATCAAGAAATTTTAGAAATTTACCCATAAAGCCTTTTTGTCTAATTTCTCTTCCAAGAAACATATTATCTGTAATTGAGAGGGCCGGTGATAAAGCTAGGTTTTGATAAACAGTTTCAATCCCTAATGTTCTAGCTTCAATAGGTGATGTAAAAGTTACAGTTTTGCCATCTAACAATATTTCTCCACTGTCAGGTGTGACTGCGCCACAAAGAACCTTAATAAGTGTTGATTTTCCTGCACCATTGTCACCGATGACACCTAAAACTTCGCCAGGATACAATTCTAAATTAGCGCTCTCTAATGCAACCACTTTACCATATTTTTTAGATAAGTTTTTAGCTACTAAAATAGGCTCCATTAATTTGACACCTTTCTAATCCATTGGTCGATACCCACTGCTATAATAATAAGACAGCCCAAAGCAAAACGTTGCCATAAAACATCTAATCCTGCTATAGATAGACCGGAGCTGAACACACCCACAATCAAAGCTCCAAAAAGAGATCCAATAATAGTTCCTCTACCTCCAAATAATGAGGTACCTCCAATCACAACCGCGGTAATAGAGTCCAAATTTCCTTCATAAAAACTAGTAGGAGAAACTGAACCCACTCTCCCAATAGAAACCCAAGCACCAATTGCAATCACTAGTCCTGCTACTGCATAAATAGAGACAAGCATTCGATCTGTTCTTATTCCTGAGAGTTCGGCAGCTTCTTTATCGTCGCCAATAGCATAAACGTGCCGACCCCATGCTGTTTTATTGAGTAAGAACCATAGGAAAATAAAAATCCCAATCATTAAAAAAGCTCCATAGGTAAATACGAAACCACCTAGGTTAATTCTTTCTCCCCAAAAGTGAAGAAGAGGGGCTTGAATTTCAATATCTGAACTTCTGATTGATTGAGAACCTGTAAAGAAAATAACAAGGGCGAAAAAAATATTCCAAGTACCTAAGGTTACAATAAAAGGAGGGAGCTTTAATCGAGTTACAAGTAATCCATTAAAGGCACCAGTAGCTACTCCCGAAACTAAACCAACAACAATAGCTGGAAGTGTCGGTATTCCCATTTCAACAGAAAGCTTACCCATAAATACGGAGGCGAGCACCATCATAGCGGCTACACTCAAATCAATACCGGCAGTAAGTATAATAAGAGTTTGAGCAGCTGCTAATATTCCAACTATTGTTACTTGTTGGACGATCAATGAGAGATTAAAAGCTGAAAAGAATTTACCTCCAGCTAAAAATCCAAAGCCAATAACACTAAGAACTAAAATAATAACAGGAACTATTGTCGGATTTCCATGAAGGAAGTGTTGAATTTTTTTTAAATTTGACTGTTCTCCAATGTCAAAAGTATGATGCTCTTGGTCAACTTCTCCAATATCAGAGGAAAATTTAGGTTGATCCTTAAGATCTTTAGATATGTCATCAGAAATTTTATTCATAATTAAATTTTAGCAATCAGGGCAGAAAAATTCTGCCCTGAAGAATTATTGATTATTGGATTAACCCCAACATCTATCCATGCCTTCTTTGACACTAATAGACTCAACTCCGCTAGCTGCATCATCAGTAACTAGGTTTACACCTGTGTTATAGAAATCCAGTCCTGGAGTATTTGAAGGCTTTGATCCATCTGCAGCCCAAGCTGCAATAGCTTCCACACCTAGTGAAGCCATTAATAATGGATATTGCTGAGATGTTGCTCCAATGATACCTCTATCAACGTCAGCTACACCAGGGCAACCACCGTCAACTGAAGCGATAAGAACACTACCATCGTCTTTACCCATAGCTTTTAGTGCTTCATAAGCGCCAACAGCTGCTGGTTCGTTAATGGTGTAAATTACGTTGATGTCTTGATCTTTTGCAAGACATTTTTCCATCGCAGTTCTTCCACCTTCTTCGTTACCATTAGTAACTTCGTTACAAATAATACGTGGATCATCTTCATCACCCCATCTTGATACATCTTTCACGTCTATACCAAAACCAGTTAAGAAACCTTGGTCTCTAAGAACACCCACTGAAGGCTGACTTTCGTTAAGATCTAGCATAGCAATTTTAGCATTAGCAGCATCTGCACCTAATTTTGCAGCTACCCAAGCACCACCTAATTCACCAGCTTTGAAGTTATCTGTTGCAAAAGTAGAGTCTGCAGCAGTAATTGGCTCAAGTGGAGTATCTAGTGCAATAACTAGAAGACCATTGTCTTGTGCATTTTTAAGAACAGGAACAATCGCTTTTGTATCAGAAGCAGCAATTAAAATTCCTTTTGCTCCTGAAGCTATACAAGTTTCCACAGCTCTGACTTGAGTTTCGTGGTCACCGTCAACTTTACCAGCAAAAAATGATAGTTTAACACCCATTTCAGAAGCTCTTTTTTCAGCTCCCTCTTTCATTTTAACAAAGAAAGGATTGATGTCTGTTTTTGTAATTAGGCATGCTTCAACTTCTGCTTTTGCTGCTGTTGTAGCAAACGTAAAAGCAAAGGCTAGAAATGATGCCAATACTAGAGTTAGTTTTCTCATAGTAATTTCCTCCTATATATAAGTCGAGTTAATTTATAAGAAATTATGTTTAAATCCTAGACTTGTTTTTTATCTCATAAAATGTTTATGAATTGTATCTTTCCATCCATCGTAGGACCCCTTTATTCTAGAATTAAGTTGGGGTTTTATGACTTTTTGATCAATTTTAAAATTTTTTAACTCTTCTAAGTCCCCAATTTGTTGGTTTTTTTGAATTCCCATTAAAAGAGATCCATAAGATGACATCTCTTCTATAATTGGAACTTTGATTTCAGTTCTTAAAAGATCAGCAATTATTTGAAGAAATAGATCATTTTTGACCATACCACCATCAACTACAATATTGTGAAAATTAATATTTTTAGAATTTTTCAGAGATTCCATATAAACAACCATTTGGAACGCAACTGACTCTAGGGAAGCTCTTATTATATGATATTTATTTGTCGACGCATTAATTCCAAAAAAACTTGCTCGAGCCTTTGGTTTCCAAAAAGGAGGACCAAGCCCTGTAAAAGCGGGAATAAGATAAACACCTTCTGAACTATTAACCTTTTTAGATAGTTCCTCGCTCTCATTTGCATTATCTATAATTCTTAGATTATTTTTTAACCAAGAAATTGTGGCTCCTGCAAAAGAACTAAGGCACTCCAGAGAATAATAATTTTCATTACCTTTGGTATAAGCAAGAGATGTAAAAGAATTTTTATCTATTGTGAATTTTTTTCCTATATTGGTTTGAATATTAAAGCCCGTACCAGTAGTAATTTTTGTGTCACCCTCACTAAAACAAAAATTCCCAAAAAAAGATCCTTGAGCATCTCCAACAACACCAATAATTGGAATTTTTTTTGAGAAGCATTTATCAAAATCACTATCCCCAAAATGATCAGAGCTAGATTTGACAATTGGAAGAGGGATACTTTTTGTTATTTCAAAAATAGACATAAGATCTTCATCCCACTTATTCTCTAAGCAATTAAATAATAAAGTACGAGATGCATTTGTAGTGTCTGTTATATAATTTTGACAATTGCTTAAACGATAAATTAAATATGTATCAATAGTTCCAAACAAAATACTTCCATTATCAATCCCTTTTTTTATTTCTGGTTTATTGTTCAGAACCCATTGCAACTTACTGGCAGAAAAAAAAGAATTAGCTTTGAGTCCAGTTTTTTGGGTAATTCGATTTGAAATAGAGGGGTTATTAATTATTTCATCACAGTACTTTTGACCACGGGTGCATTGCCAAACTATGGCGTTATGAACAGGCCTACCTGTCTCCTTATCAAAAAGTGCAAAGGTTTCTCTTTGATTAGTCAGGCTTATAAATTTTGGGTTTGACTCTATTTGTGAAGCCAGCCTCATTAAATCTATGAGATTTTTATAAATTTCATTTAAATCATGTTCCACATACCCCTCAGGAGTAAAGATTTGCTTGTGTTCTTTCTGAAATTTTTTTTTAATTTTTAATTTTTCATCAAAAACAATAATTGTTGTTGAAGATGTTGAAGAGTCAATGGAAATATATCCCATCAATCAATAAGAGATTTTGTGATTTTTGCAATTTTTTCGGGACTCATATTATAATGGTCCAAAACATCAGATTGAGATCCATTAACCATATATTCATCAGGTATTCCAATTATTTTAAAATTTGTATTGATTTGATTTTGGGCAAGTAAACTAGCACATTGTTCCCCGAGTCCACCAAATTCACTGTGCTCCTCAATGGAAACTATGACCTTTGATTTTTTTGCTATATTTAAAAAAGTTTCTGAGTCAAAAGGTTTGATGGTGTGCATACTAACTATTGTGGAGTTAATGTTATTTTCTTTGAGTATTTGACTTGCTAGAAAAGCCCTTTGAACTGTCTCCCCAGTTGCTATTAAAGCAACATCTTCTCCCTCTTCAATGATTATGGCTTTACCAATTTGAAATTGCGTCTTATTTGAATGGATATCTAGCATAGGTTTTTTTCCATACCTTATATATAAGGGATGATTATAATTGACAGCTTGTTTGATAACCTCTGATGTCTCAAAGTTATCTGCTGGGGCAACTATAGTCATATTATTTATACATCTCATTACGGCAAAATCATGAATTGAATGATGAGTAGATCCTAGTTGACCATAACTAATTCCTGCACTAATTCCAACAAGGCACACAGGTTGGTCAGAATAGGCAATATCTGCCTTAATTTGCTCTAAAGATCTGGCAGTTAAAAAACTTGCAGGCGATACAGCAAATACTTTTTTCCCCGACGCGCTTAATCCAGCACTAATACCCACAAGGTTTTGTTCTGCAATACCTACTTCGACTATTTGCTGAGGTAGTTCTTTACCAAAAGGTACTAGTTTTCCAGATCCTCTGGAATCACTTGTAACAACAATAATTTTTGAATTTTTTTTAGCCTCGGTTAATAAGGTATCAGCAAAAATTTCTAAATTAGGCTTACCTAAGGTGTTAGGCATTTTTTAAATTCTCCTCAAGTTCTTGAATGGCTAAATTGAATTCTTCTTGAGTTGGAACTTTATGATGCCAAGATACCTGGTTTTCAATAAAGCTTATACCAGCACCTTTAATTGTATTAGCAATAATCATATTTGGCATATCTTCTTGGAATGGAATATTTTCGAAAGTATTTAAAAGACTTTCTATGCTATTGCCATCGACTTCTTGAACATTAAAACCAAAAGACTCAAACTTATCTGATAGAGGTTCTATTGGATTAACTTCTTCAGTGCCTCCAGTGATTTGTAATTTATTTCGATCTATAATCACAATCAAGTTATCAAGATTATATTTTGAAGCAGAAGTAGCAGCCTCCCAAACAGATCCTTCAGATAGTTCACCGTCTCCAAGTAAAGTAAATACACGATGTTTTTTTTTATCTTTTTTTAAGCCTAATGCTAATCCAACCGCCACGGAAAGACCGTGACCTAGGGCTCCAGTATTATGTTCAATACCAGGAATTTTTTTTGTTGGATGACCTATAAAATGAGAATTAAATTCATTTAGGGTATCCAAATCTTCTCTTTGATAGAAGCCACAATCACATAAAACTGTATATAGCGCCTCCACAGAATGACCTTTGCTTTGAATATAGTGATCACGATCGATTTTAGAAAAATTTTCAGGTGAAATGTCCATAACGGAGTTATAAAGAACGTTTAAAATATCTACACAAGACAAACTACCCCCTGTGTGACCAGCACCTGAGCGAAATATAATTTCTAGGATGGTTTTTCTATATTCTAGTGATTTTTTTTTTAAATTTATGTCTGTCATTATAAACGCAACAAGAATATCCCCTTTCTAGACTTGATCAATTATTATATATTACATTCTGTTAGGTAGGAGGGTGTAAGTGGTGTCAACATCTATAGGTATAATAATAGGAAATAGAGATTTTTTTCCAGATCATCTTATTACAGAGGCTAGAAATGAAATTTTAAATGTCTTTAACAATAAAGGAATTAATCCCATAATTCTAAAAGATTCAGATACAAAGCTGGGAGGTGTTGAGACATTTCTCGAAGCTCAAAAGTGTGCAGAACTATTTAAAGCCCATCAACAAGAAATTGAAGGAATATTAGTTATCCTTCCCAATTTTGGAGATGAAAAGGGTATTGCTGACACCATCCGATTATCAGGATTAGACGTTCCCGTTCTAGTTCAGGCAACGCCCGATGATCTAGATAAGATGCAACCCTCAAATAGAAGGGATGCATATTGTGGTAAAATATCTGTCTGCAACAATCTCTATCAATATGGAATTAAATATTCTCTTACAAATAAACACGTAGTGAGTCTATCGGGTAATGAGTTTGATCAAGAGTTAGATAGATTTATATCTATCTGTAGAGTTGTTAAAGGCATGAGTCGAGTTCGTATAGGTGCTGTTGGAGCTAGACCCCAAGCTTTCAATACTGTTAGGTATAGTGAAAAAATTTTGGAGCGTCATGGAGTAAGTGTCACTACAATTGATTTGTCAGAAATTCTCGGTAAAGCCAAAGATTTAAAAGATGATAATAAAAAAGTCAAAGACTCACTAAATAAAATTACAGGCTATGGAGATACCTCCACGACTCCCTCTGATAAATTAATGCAACTTGCAAGAATGGATGTAGTGCTAAATGATTTTGTTGAAACAAACAAACTCGATGCCACTGCAATTCAATGTTGGACAAGTGTTCAAGAAAATTATGGATGTAATGTTTGTACCTCTATGAGTATGATGAGTGAGAACATGTTGCCTAGTGCATGTGAAGTTGACGTCACAGGTACTTTAACGATGTATGCAATGCAATTAGCTTCTAATAGTCCAAGTGCTTTAGTCGATTGGAACAACAACTATGATCAAGATGAAGAGAAATGTGTTTTATTTCATTGTGGTAATTGGGCAAAAAGTTTTCTTCCAGATCTAAAGATAAGCACTGCTCCTATCTTGGGTAGCGTGTTTGGGGAAGAAAAAACTCATGGAGCACTTGATGGTAGAACGCCAGCTAGCCCTTTAACTTATGGAAGAATTTCAACTGACGACAATTTAGGAAAAATTAAATGTTATTTCGGCGAAGGTGAATTAACCGACGATCCCTTAAATACTTTTGGCACAAGAGCAGTAGCCAAAGTCCCCCATCTTCAAGAACTAATGCAATATGTCTGCAAGCAAGGATATGAGCATCATGTAGTTATGAATGCCTCTAAAACAGTAGATATTTTAAATGAAGCATGCGGAAATTACCTTAGCTGGGACACACATATCCACAGCTGACACCAAATTAGACCCCAAATCATATAATGAACAATTTTTCAAATATAAATTGAACAATTTTTTCAAAATTATGACAATTTAACTTCTAATCTTCATCGAAAATATTTGGAACTATGCTCAAAATTTACTAGTATGCACCAGTAAAAAAATAGGAGGAATTAATGAAAAAAATAATTCTTACAATTCTTGTATCATTCCTATCTCTTTCTGCTTTTGCTGAGAGATATGTAATGGTTACACACGGTGAGGGTAAAGACCCTTTCTGGCCTGTTGTGCAAAAAGGTGGTGAGGATGCCGCTAGACACATAGGTGCAGACTTTGAATACATCTTCAACCCATCTGGTGATATGGGCGACATGGCTAAGTCAATCGCTGCTGCTGCAGCTACTCAGCCTGACGGTATGGTAGTTTCACTTCCAGATCCTGAAGCTCTAGGTCAAGCTATTAAAGACGCAGTTGCTGCTGGTATCCCAGTTGTAACAATGAACTCAGGTCTTGAGTCTTCAGCTTCTCTAGGTGCTTTAATGCACGTTGGTCAGCCTGAATATCTTGCTGGTCAATCAGCTGGTGCAAGAGCAAAAGCAGAAGGTGCAACTAAAGCTCTTTGCATGATTCAAGAAGCTTACAATACTGCTCTAACAGATAGATGTGGTGGTTATGCTGAAGCTATTCCTACTGAATTAGTAGATAGTTCAAATGACCCAGCTACTATCCCAACTAGAGCTGCTGCTGGTTTACAAGCTAACCCAGACGTAGATGCAGTTCTATCTGTTGGTCCACACGTATGTGTTGGTGTTCAGCAAGCTATCGATGAATTAGGTATGTCCGTACACCACTCTTGTTTTGACTTAAGCCCACCAGTTATGGACTTAATCAACGAGGGTAAAGTTGCTTTCACAATCGATCAGCAACAGCGTTTACAGGGTTATATGCCTATTATCGTAATGAGTTTATACAACAATGGCGCTGGTCTACTACCTGGTGCTAACATTCCTTCAGGTCCAGGATTTGTTGATAAATCAAACGCATCTTCAGTTGCTGCTTTAGCAGGTGTTGATAGATAATATTAATATTTAAATCATTAAGTGGGCAGTTTTCTGCCCACTTTATTTTCAAAAAGTTTTAAAAAGATAAATTGTAAATAACAAATCTATGGTAACTTCATCAACTCCACAAAGACAAGAGTCAGATAGACACCAAAAGAAAACTTGGCTTACTACATTAATTTCTAGACCCGAAGTCGGGCCTATTGGTGTGATGCTTCTGCTCTTTGGCATGCTAGGGTATTTTTCCATCCCAGCGGGTGAAATGTCCTGGAACCCTTTTACAGGAGAGGGCTTTAATGCCTTAGGTATAAGAAACTTTTTAAGAGTTATTTCCCAATTGGGAATCATTGCAATTGGTGCGGGTTTATTGATTATTTCGGGGGAATTTGACTTATCTATTGGCTCGATGATTGGCTTTGCTGGAGCTTGTATGGCCATGATTTTAAGGTGGGGTTTCTCTGTCATCATTCCTTATTTTTCTTTTGACGGCGGTTTTCATATTGCATTTTACACCTTATTTCATTTGTCTGATGTCTCGCCTATCGTTGCAATTCTTATCACATTATGTTTCACACTTTTCTTTGGCTGGATCCAGGGAACTATTGTAGTCAAATCTGGCTTACCATCTTTTATCGTCACTCTCGGAGGTCTCTTTTTCTTAAGAGGGTTGACGGAAGTGTCACTTCGCTCATTTAATCATAGAGCTGATCAAGCAAAAGGAGCAACAACAGTTACAGAAATACCTGATATAAAAAATATTGTCAGCGTTCCAGGCCATGGTGAAATGGTGAGAGAAAAAGCAAAGGCTCTTCCTGAAGCCGATCTTGTTTCTATAGCTCAAAATATTCCAGCTGACACAGTTGCTTCCATTACTGAAAGATTGGAATACACCTATCAAAGAGTAGCCGATGCAAAAACAGAAATTTTAATTAAAAAAGGAACCAAACCCCTTCAAGAAGCTCTAGCTAACGCACAACAATCGGGTAATGACTATATGGTGGGCGTGATACAAGAAAAAATTGCTAACTTTAAAATTGAACCTTCGGTTGCTAAGACTGTATCCGATGTAGATGTTGCTAGAGTATATATTGACTCTCTTTATTCATCTCAACCTGTAGCAAACTTTTTTGGTGGAAATATTTTAGAGCCAATTTTTAATTGGTTATATTTTCCTATTGACTGGAATACTAATAACTTTGGCAATCAATTTGCACCAGGTCTTTATTCCTGTGTGATGATTTGGTTAATTATAGCTCTTGTCTGCTACGTTGTTCTTAGTAGAACTCAGGCAGGAAACTGGATTTACTCTACGGGAGGAAATCTCAATGCTGCAAAGGCAAATGGAGTACCTACTGATAAAGTCAAAGTATCTTTGTTTATGTTTTCAGCATTTTGTGCAACTGTCTTTGCAACCTGCCAGGTCTTTGAAGTTAACACTGCTGATGCGGCGAAAGGAAATTTGAAAGAACTTGAAGCCATTGCAGCTGCCGTTATTGGAGGAGTTGTCCTGACGGGTGGCTTTGGAACTATTCTTGGAATTTGTGTTGGGGCTTTTATATTTGGAATAGCTAAAGAAGCATTCTTTTACATACCAGGAATTGATGGTTCGTTTTATCGCGTCTTTTTAGGACTTGTCATTATTGCATCTGCTCTAACCAATGAAAACATTCGAAAACGAATTATAGGAAGCATATAACCATGTCAGATAACCGAAATCCATTTATTGAAATCACAGATTTAGTAAAGAAATTCGGTACTTTTACCGCTCTCAATGGTGTTTCTTTAAATGTTTTACCGGGTGAAGTCCACGCTCTATTGGGCGACAACGGTGCGGGAAAATCAACTCTTATAAAAGTATTATCTGGAGTACATAAGCCCACTTCAGGAACAATTAAAGTTGATGGGAGTGAAGTCAAATTTGGATCTCCAAGAGAGGCAACTAGCGCTGGCATTGGAACTGTCTATCAAGATTTAGCACTTAATGCCTTAACTTCTGTTACTAGAAATTTCTTTTTAGGCAATGAATTAAAAAAAGGACCTGGTCCACTTGGAATTTTAAATTTTAAAGATATGGATGAAATCACTATTTCTGAAATGGGAAAGATTGGTATCAATATTTCTGATCCTACTCAGCTAGTTGGGACAATGTCTGGTGGTCAAAGGCAAACTTTAGCCATTGCAAGAGCTATATATTTTGGTGCAAAGGTTTTAATTTTAGATGAACCCACATCTGCTCTTGGACAAAAACAACAAATGGAAGTTTTAAAGACTATTAAAAAAGTTCAACAATTGGGAAATATAGCAATCATTTTAATTACACATAACGAAATCCATGCCAGACTCATTGCAGATCGTTTTACTTTTCTAAGCCTTGGTGAAGTTATCGGTTCTGGTAAATCTTCAGAGCTTGGTGGAGATGATGTGAAGAGATTGATGGCGGGTGGTGCCCAAATAGGCGATCTCGCAAAAGAGCTAGAAGCAGTTTAATTTTAATTAATAAGAACTAGGGTTTGTGTCTTTATCAGACTCATCGTGATCTTGATTTGTTAACTCTTTAAATTTTTTTACATGAGCTCCAGCAGCTCCCGCAAGTAATCTAACATCATTGGTTATAGTTACTAAATCAAAACCCCACTCAGTAGCTTGAGCGGCATATTCTGGTGTGCCACAATGAAGACAAGCAACCTTTCCGTGTTTATGCGCTGCCTCTAATATTTTCTTTTTGGCTTCAATCATCTCGGGTTCTTTTCTATCAAAACCAGGTACAAGCTTTCCTTGATTAAGGCCAATAGTTAAATCAGCCGTTCCAATATAGAGACCATCAAGTCCAGGAGTTGATGCTATCTCGTCTAGATTTTCAAATGCCTCTTGTGTTTCAATCATAGCTAGACAAAATGTTCCTTCATTTGCTTCATAAAAATAATTAGAGCTAACTGAAAAATTTGCTCGAGTGGGCCCAAAACTTCTAATTCCTAGAGGGGGATATTTACAATCTTGAACTAGTTGTTCTGCCTGTTGACGAGTATTTATCATAGGACAGATAACTCCTAAAGCACCAGCATCCATAACTTTAGATATAACAGCATGATCTAAACTAGATACCCGACAAATCGGTGTCACACCACTATTTCGTATGCTTTGCAACATAGTAAATAAGTCATTAAATCCAATCATACCATGTTGGAAGTCTATAGTTAAAGCGTCGTATCCTTGTTCAGACATTATCTCAGCAGTGAAAGTATTAGGAATAGATAAGAAACTATTTAGAACAGTTTGCTTTTTTGACCATTTAGTTTTGACAGTGTTATTGATCACTTATGAACTTTAGTTAAGAATTTAAATAATAACAATTTTTAATTAATCATGAATTAATAATTATTAATTATTAATGCTTTCTATTTTTCCTGATTGTATCGATCTATAAGCAGTTTCTGCAAGAACTAATGCTTTACGACCATCTTCAAAATCTACACTAGGCTTGGTTTTATTAATAACTACCTCAGCGAAAGCTGTAATTTCATGCATATAGGCTTCTTGATATCTCTCTATAAAAAAATTAAGAAGTGGTGCTTGTTTATCAACATAATCAGCATTAAATTTTCTTACCTCATGAGGTTTCCTATTTTCACTGATAGTCATTCCTTCGCTACCAAAGAGTTCTACTCTTTGATCATATCCATAGGAAGCAGATCTGGAATTATTGATATGGCATTGTTTGCCAGATTTAGTTTCCATAATGATCATTAAGGTATCACTGTCATTTAATTCTGTTTTAATTTTGGGATTTATCAGAGCATTAGAGATTGCAAAAACCTTAATAGGCTCTTCACCTAGCATAAACCTAGCCAAATCAAAATCATGAATAGTCATATCTCTGAATTGACCACCAGAGCCTTGAAGGTACTCCCAACTGGGCAATCCCGGATCTCTAGAAGTAATAATACATTGGTGAAGATCTCCAATTTCACCATCAATCAAAGACTGTTTTGCGGATTGATGACCAGGATCAAATCTTCTATTAAAACCTAACTGAATTGGTACAGTGTTACCCTTTAATCGATCCGCACATTCATTAACAAGTTTAATATCTAAATCAATGGGTTTTTCACATAATACAGGTTTTTTGGCAGCAACAGATTTTTCAATAAACTCTATATGTGTATTAGTAGCTGATGAAATAAGAATGGCATCAATGTCTGGATTAGAAAAAATTTCTTGGTCATTGTTAACAGCTGGAACATTTAAATCTGTTGCAACTTTATTGGCAAATTCAGAATTGATATCATACACACAGCTTAATTGAGTCTTCTCATGAAGGGTAATATTTTTTGCATGCATTTGACCAATTCTGCCACAACCCAGCACTGCAATTCTAACTTTGTCCATTTGGAAATTTATAAACTACTTTAATTTCAAAAAAATAAAAAAGTTTTTAATTTGAAATAAATTTCAGTATGATCCATTCCATAGAAAGTTTGGAGGAATTTAGTGAAAGCAAAATTAGGTATAGCACCAATAGCTTGGTCAAATGATGATTTACCTGAATTAGGTGGTGAAACGACTTTAGAGACTTGTCTATCAGAGTCAAAATTAGCTGGTTTTTCAGGTGTAGAAACTGGAGGTAAATTTCCTAAGAAATCTGAAGAACTAGGCCCCATTCTTAAAGATCATCAATTATATCTAGCTTCAGGATGGTATTCAGGCACCGTATTAACCAATGATTTAGAAAAAGAAAAAGATCAAGCATTTGATCAGTTAACCCTTTTTAAAGAACTAGGAGCATCTTGTTTGGCTTATGGGGAAACAGCAGGAACAATACAAAATGTTCGGCATGCACCTTTAAATACCAAAATAAAAATTCACCAAGAGGATTTTAAAGAATATGGGAAAAAATTAACTGCTTTTGCGGAATACTGTGAAGAATTTAGTATGCCTATCTCTTTTCATCATCACATGGGAACTGCTATTGAAACAGAGGAAGAACTAGATAATTTAATGAATAATACTGGCGAGGCTGTTAAACTATTATTTGATACAGGGCACATGACTTTTGCTGGCGGAAACTCTTTAAATGTTATTAAAAAATATGCCCATAGAATAAACCATGTCCACACCAAGGATATAAGATCAGAAGTAATTAATACCTTAGATAAAAGTAAAGAGAGTTTTTTGGATGCAGTATTGAAGGGTGCATTTACTGTTCCAGGTGATGGCAATATAAACTTTAAAGAAGTAATTGAGGTTCTAGCTCAAAACAACTATGAGGGATGGTTTATTGTTGAGGCTGAACAAGATCCTGCCAAAGCTAATCCCTTTGAATATGCTAAGATTGGTAACAAGGAATTAGTTGAATGTCTTAATATGTATGACTATGAAATAGTGGGGTATATAGATGAATAGAATTGATGGAAAGTTTGCCTTAGTGACAGGAGGTACCCAGGGACTTGGAGCAGCTATTGCTCGATGCTTTGCGGATAATGGTGCTGCAGGAATAATTACTATTGGGAGAAATGAAAAAAAAGGCGCAGAGGTAGCAGAGAAAATCAAAAGTGATACAGGCTGTAATGTAATTTTTGTAAAGACTGATTTACCTGAAGTTGATCAGTGCCGCAATGCTATTGCCGTAGCAAAAAAAGAATTTGGTAAAATAGATATTCTTGTAAATGCCGCGGGTATCACTGACAGAGGAGATATTGTTGATACTTCTGAGGAGCTCTTTGATAAAATGATAGGAGTGAATGTAAAAGGCCCTTATTTTCTCATCCAAGACACAGTCAAGATTATGATCGAACAAAAAATCCAAGGATCAATTATTAATATTGGGTCTGTTTCAGCTCTTACTGGTCAACCTTTTATTTCTGCTTATTGCACATCCAAAGGCGCGCTTGCAACTTTGACAAGAAATACAGCGTTTGCATTATTAAAAAATAAAATAAGAGTTAACCAATTAAACATTGGATGGATGGGATCTGATGGAGAACATGAAATACAAACCAAATATCATGGAGCTTCTGAAGATTGGCTAGAGGATGCTGGCAAAGCCCAGCCTTTTGAGAGGCTTCTTGATCCCAAGGAAGTAGCTAAGGCAGTTACGTTTTTAGCTTCGGATGACTCTGGTATGATGACAGGATCAGTTGTGAACTTTGATCAATCTGTATGGGGCGGCTATCCATTTTCTCCTCCAGTTCCTGCTGAAAAAATGAAACTAAAATAATCTAATTTAAAAATTTGTGAGCGCTTTGTTGACATTCTTTAAGAGTTGTTTCTAAATCCCTATTAAGAAAAATATATTCAAAAATTTTATTACCGACCTCTTCTATTATATTTGAATAAGTTGGTAGAGGGTATCTTGCCCATTCTACAAATCTCTCTTCTTTTTCCATCTTATCGATTTCATTAAAAATAGGACTTAAGGCTCTTACCTCAGGATCATTTACAACACTAAACACAGGGGAACTTAAACTTCCATGCTCAATATAATATTTAATGAATTCAGGAGAAACAAAACTGCGAATATTTTTCATAATAAAAGGAATTTTTTCATCTGCTATATTTGAGGGTATCCCTAGTGAAAACCCTCCAATAGGAGAAACCTGAAATAGCTCATGCCCTGCTGGTCTAGGAAGATAGCCAGTTTTTTTATAAGCAGGTGAACTTTTGTTTAACTCAAATAAATGAGCTCTGCTACTCCAGTTCATAACCATTGCCGTTTTTCCTTTACTATAATGTTCGACACATTCATCGTTAGACTGAGAAGATATATTTTTTGGGGAATAATCTATTAATTTCTTTAACATTTTTGCAGCCTCAAATGAAGCCTCTGATAGAAAATTCGTTTTAAGTAATATTTTTTCTGAGTCAAGATCGTAAAAATTTTCACCAATATAGCGAAGGTTGATGTAAGGTTTTCCATAGTTAGCCATCGCTAGAATAAAACTAGTTGCTAAAGGCTGTCCTTTTCTTGCTGGCCAAGAAATTGGACATTCAATTTCATTATCATTTTTTAGTACCTCACAGGCTTTAAAGAGATCATCAAAACTTTGAGGGGGGTTTAAGTTATTTTTAAGAAATAAATCTTTCCGATAGAACAATAAATCTTGAATAGCCTCAATGGGTATACCATAAAGTACTTTATTATAGGAGCTAGACCTTATTCCAGAGTAATGGAAATCATTTAGGTTTAAACCAACCTTCTCAACATATTTATCTAAAGGTGTAAGGCAATTCAAATTTGCTAATTGACCAATCCAAGGAATATTAAAACCCACAATATCAAACTTAGACTTTTTCTTTGATTGAGAACTTTTAATAATTGTATTTAAAAGTTTTTGTAGATCTCCTTCAATTTCAAGATTGATTTTACAATCAAGAATATATTCAAAAAAACCTAAATTTTTTTCTATAACCTTAAAAGTGGGATTGTCATTTGAAAGGAATGTTATTTTCTTAAATTTTTTACTTTGATTAGTAATGACAGAAGGAGAAGGAATTATATTTCCTGCTGAAAGAGAGGTTCCAAAAAAATAATTATCATCAATTTCATTAAACCCTAAGTTAGTGGCTACTTCCTTTTTTATTAAAATTAAATAGTCAGTGAACTCTTTGATGAGTTCACCACTTGGGTGAATTGAAAAAGATTTACCTGTTTTTGTTTTTGATCTTTGTATAAGTTTTTTTTCTTTTATAAGTCTACCGACTCTTCTAAGGCCAGTTGCAAAAGGTAAACCTGAAGCTTGTATAATACTAGTTGTGGTTGTTATCTTATTTTCTAAATGGTTTGTAATGATGAATGAAAATATTCTCCAATCTGAGTCGATTGTTTTATTAGTAATAGTTTTGTTAAAAAGAAATCTTGTTTTATCTACGAATTTAAGCAAAGAGGTTATTTCGTTTCTATTCATATATTAGATATTATCATTAATTATCAATATTTTTTAAAAATATTCAAATTGAATATATTTGACATATTACTAATTAGATAAATTGCAGATACTTTAATTACAAATTCTTAGGATAAGGAGGATCAATATGAACAAACTAATAAAAGTATTAGCTGTTTTAATGTGCTTTTCTGTCGGTTCTGCCAAAGCGGTTGAAATCGTATCCTTTAATGCTGCATCTTCAGAGGCTTATGTAGGTGCATTTGTTAAAGGAATTAAAGCAACTGCTGCTCAGTACGGTTATGATATTACAGTTTTTGAAAATAATTATAATCAAGCAGAACAAAATCAACAAGTTGAGCAATATTTATCTAGTGGAGCACTTCCAGATGTATTTATCTGGTGGCCACCTGATGCAGTTGCAGGATTAGGTTCTTTGAGAAAATTAGCAAAGACTGGTGTTCCAGTTTTAAAAATTAACCAATTACCTAACGAGCAAGATAAAGCATTTATCTTCGGTTACGCAGGACCAGATGATAGCTTACGCGCATACAATGCAGGTGAGATGATGGTTAAAGCGATGAAGATGAAGCAAGCCGCTGGTGGAGATGGATTTAATGTAATTGCATTATCTTACCCTCACTCTTACGGTGGATATGGTTTATCAATAAATGCATTCAAGCAAGCTATTGCTGGTACTGACTTAAACTTAATCGGAGACATTGGAGAAGGTTTTGGACAGGCTAATGGTTATAAAGGTGCTGCTAAACTTATTGCCAAAGTTAAGGATCAGGGAATTCACTTTGTTTACGGAATGGATGATGCGATTTTAACTGGTGGCATTAAAGCTCTTGAAGAAGCTGGTTACAATGTTGACTGGTATGCAGGTACTGGTAAAAATGGTGATGTAGATGGTGATGCTGTTATTACAGTTGGAACAGTGTGTAACGGTGATAAGCAGATGATTACTGATGGAAAGCAATTCGGTACTACTCTTCAGTCACCTCTTCATGAAGGTCAGTTAGCTATTAAACTTGTACAAGAGTATATGGAAAATGGCGAACTAGCAGAATACATTAACTTTACTCCTAACCCATCAGTAACAGGTGCAACTATGGACTTTACTGCATTAAGAGGTTTTGACGGAAACCTTTATGGCATCGACGAGCTATGCTCTGGTGCTTGGGACTAAGTTAATATCTTAAACTCCTATTTTTACACACAGGGAATAATTCCCTGTGTGTAGTTATTCATCTTATAAGCATGTATAATTAAGACGATGTCCTCTAATAATCCAGTTCTTAAAATCTCTAATGTTTCTCGTACTTTTGGGGCTATTCAAGCCTTAAAAGAGGCAAACTTTGAAATTAATGAAGGGGAAATCATGGGCCTTGTAGGTGAAAATGGAGCTGGGAAATCTACATTAGTTAAAATTATTAGTGGCTTTGACCCTGGTTTTAAAGGTAGCTACAAACTTAAAGGCAAAGAAGTAAAATTTGATACACCTTCGAAGGCTGAAGAGTCTGGCATAGCTATTGCTCAACAAGAACTGAGTTTAATACCTAATATGTCAGTCGCTGAAAATATTTTTCTCACCGGCGCTAAAGTAAAAAAATTTGCTACCTTAAATACTTTATCAAAAATGGCTCGACCTTATTTAGATGAAGTGGGGCTTACTGATATTGATCCAGCAACTAGAATAAATTTACTCTCAGTAGGAGAACAGCATTTAGTTGAAGTAGCTAGACTAATATCTCGAGAAGCAAAAATATTAATTTTAGATGAGCCAACTGCTGCTCTTGGTGAGTTAGAAAGTAGAAGAATTTTAGAAATGGTTCAACGTCTAGCAGCAAATGGGAAGTCAATTATATATGTTAGCCATAGGCTTGATGAAATTTTTAAAATTACAAAAAGAATTACAATTTTAAGGGATGGTGTCTCCCAAGGTGTTCAAGAAACAAAAGATATTGATGTAAATAAATTAGTTGAAATTATGTTAGGAAGAGAGCTAGCAAATATGTTTCCATCTCGAGCAGACCATATAAGCATGGATCCAAAAATTGAAATAAATGAGCTATGGCCAGATGGTGTCTTGGAGCCAATAAGCTTTTCAGCTTACAAAGGTGAAATTCTTGGTCTATCTGGTCAACTTGGTAGTGGTGCTGGAGAAGTGCTAGCCTCGATTGCGGGAGCATTGCAATCCCGTTCTGGCTCTCTAACTTTGAATGGAGAGACTTTTCTTCCTAAATCACCAAATCAAGCCATTAAGAAAAAGATAGCTTACTGTTCCTCAGATAGAAAAAAGGACGGTCTATTTTTAGGAAGACCTATATTTGAAAATTTAACCTCACCAGCACTAGATGCTATCTCTAGATTTGGATTTAACTTTGGAGATACAGAAGATACTTATGCCAAAAATTTAGCGCAAGAATTCCTTATTGATGTTAAAAGGGTTTATGATGAGTCTGGTCTTTTGAGCGGCGGAAATCAACAAAAGGTAGCTTTGGGAAAATGGCTATCTATTAAACCAGATGTTCTTCTTGTAAACGAGCCCACTAGAGGGGTTGATGTTGGTGCAAAATCGGAAATTTATCAAAGAATGAGAGAGCTAGCAGCTAGGGGAATAACAATAATATTTGCCTCAACTGATATTCAAGAGATCACTTATCTACCTGATAGGGTTATCACTTTTTATAGAGGAATGATGATAGATGAGCATCGTTTAGAGCAAATAAAAACTCCCGTTATTCTCAAAGAAATAACAGATCCATTTAACGAGACGAATTTATGACTGCTATTACTCAAGATAGCCAGCAACCTTTCTCTGCTAAATTTTTACAATTCTACAAGGATAGAACACTATTAGCTATTCTACTTTCATTATTTGCAGTGATGTTTGTTTACGGTATTTTTTTTACAGATAATTATCTCACAATTACAAATTTCAAAGCTATCATCAGAGATGCTGCTTTATATGGCATCATGGCTATTGGACTTACCTTTGTCACGCTCTCAGGAAATTTCTTTTTATTATCATTAAAAGAAACAGCCTCAATTTGTGGTGTTACATTTGCCATGGGAATGGCTACTGGTTTTGGCTCACCTGATTTAGCTGGAAACTTTTTAGTGTCTCTTTTAGCTGCTTTAGCTGTTGCTGTTGTCAGTGGAGTTATCCAGGGATATTTTGTTGGTATGGGAGGTAATCCCATAGTTGTCACGCTAGGCGGAGCCGGTATTTTATATGGAATAGGAGCATGGTGGAGTGATAATCTAGTGATTAACTTTAAAAGACCACATGATGCAGAATGGCTTGGGACCGGATCTTTTCTAGGTCTCCCAAGTATAACATTAGCATTTATTTTGATGGCAGTTTTTGCTGAGTTAGTTCTCAGACATACAAATTTTGGAAGAAAAGTTTACTTGGTTGGAGCAAATAAAGCGGCAGGAAAAGCTACAGGTCATGAAAATTTTTCCATGGCTATAATTGTTTTTACAATATGCTCTGTCTGTTGTGCTTTCGTTGCTGTAGCATTCGTGTCTCAAATGGATAGTGCACAATCTAATTATTTCTCTGCAGAATTTGGATCTTCGGGAGATATGACTATCCTGGTCATAGCCACTGTCATGGTTGGAGGAAACTCAATTATGGGGGGGTATGGATCTACCTTGAGAACTAGTTTAGGGGCAATTTTTATTGCAATGGTCGATAATATGATGGTTTTACAAGGTTTTAACAGTGGTCCTAGAATAGTTGGTGTGGGCTTAATGATAGTATTTAGCATCATAGTATTTGGATTATTTGCAAAAGGAAGTAGGGCTCAAGAATAATGGAAAATATTATTAAAAAA
>ERZ802822.209-NODE-209-length-43611-cov-6.977512_pt1 | contig 43611 bp, 39 predicted proteins | sample MGYA00345649_ERZ802822 | MGnify/ENA primary metagenome ERZ802822 (study PRJEB30503, sample SAMEA104212359) | marine metagenome | biome: Westerlies Biome; feature: [SRF] surface water layer (ENVO:00010504) within the epipelagic zone...; material: water...
CTGCTATTCTAAACTGGCGGATAAAAGGCAGGCACATATAATCAAAGATTCCAATCGTTTTGCCAGATAAGTAAGGCATTTCTGAGAGCTTAACTTCTATATCTTCTATCCATAACATTGCCAAATCACGATGAAAATTCTTGTCTTTGGGCTCAAAACGAGCCGCATATTTATATCTGTCCAAATGATGTTTGAAATCATCATCTAACGATTTTAAGAATTGCGCACTCGCAGCTTTATCCGCATTCCATGAAACCAAAATATTATGGGGGTCGCTTACCGAAACTGCCCAGTGGATAATATCCATAGATTGCTCAAGAATTTCATCTGGTAAAACAAGTACCGGGACGGTTGCTTTTGGAGAGGCCTGAAGCAATTCCTTTGGTTTATCTTTCAATTCAATTTCGCGCAACCTAACCGTCACATTACATATTTTTAATATTAGCCGTGCTCTTATTGCAAAAGGGCATCTTCGAAAAGAATATAAAATGGGTTGTGTTTCAGCCATTAGATGAAAGTCTGCTCTCAAGCCTAAAATCATTACCTGTGACGTTATAGGCCGACCCAAATCCGGTTACAATCACCCCCTTATTTGGATTAATAGCAAATAAATGAAAATCGGAAAATTCTCGTATTACGGTCATGACAGGCCCATGGTGACTTGCAATCTCATCACAGAGCATATTAAATTCTGCTCCGCCTCTTTTTATCTCACTCACTTCTGCGGTAAATTTCAATCGAACACGTGCCCATATATTTGTGGATGCTTTTTCATCCTCAATAATACTAAATAACACAGGTCGTTTATCTAGCATAAAGCGAACATGCCCTCCAAGTTCGCTTACATATATATAAAACACGTTATTTCTTCTTATATAAGGTGCAACACCCCATTCAATATTATCGCCGCTATCCGAACTGGTAGATATTTGGAGCGTTTTTGCCTGCTGCAATAACGCATCTCTTTTTGCGGTTACAAGGCTCAATGCTTTTTCATCATCCAAAGCCAATTTTATTCTCCCCTGAAAAAGGTAAATACTGACATAGTAGTGTTATGTGCCATTGTTTTAGCATTAAAACTAACATAGGTTAAATAGGTAAGAGAAAAACACCTCAGGCCGCGATATGAACCCCAAACTTAAGATAGAAATATTCGCGGATATTATATGCCCATGGTGCTATATTGGTAAAAAGCGCCTTGAAAAGGCATTATCTGAGCGCCCTGACATAGAGGTTACTATTGAATGGAAAGGGTTTTTATTAAACCCCTCCATACCGCAATATGGCATTGATAGAAGACAATATTTATTAACCAAGTTTGGACATGCTGCATCATCTGTTTATAGCAGAATAGAACAAGCTGGAAAATTATCGGGCATTGAATTTGATTTTGATGCAATCGAGAGAACACCAGATTCTCGCTCTGTTCACGAATTAATTATTGCAGCTGGAAGCGACGGCTACAGGTTAAGCGAGTTGTTTTATCAAGCCTATTTCCTAGATGGTAAAGATATAAGCAATTCCGATATCCAAGAAGAAATACTAGAAAGCTCAAACCTGTCCCAAATTTCTGAACTTAAAAAAATCACAGAAGCAAAAAAAATATTGGCATCAGACTTAACCCAAGCAAACCATTTAGGAATTGATGGCGTTCCGTTTTTTGTCTTTAACAGCCAGATTTCACTTGCCGGAGCACATCCAGAACATATATTGCTTACCGCAATCGATACGGCGGTTACGAGCTAGTCTAATAGGGCTTGTACCTGCAATAACTTACCCTTCAGATAATCAGCACGCTTCGTTACATCGGTTAAATCCTGTTTAATTACCAGCTTATGATCTGCTCGCAATTGTACCCTGTCTTTTTGCGAGGCTATCCAGGCAATTAGTCGCTCTGGATTAGCAAATGAATTATGTCTAAACTGAACGGAGAACCCTTTATTACCTGCATCTATTTTAGCGATATTAATATTTTTAGATATCTGTTTTAATTCAACAATTTGCAAGAGGTTTTTAACCTTATCTGGGATAGGGCCAAATCTATCTGTTAATTCCATTTTTATATCTTGGAGAGATGCTAAATCATAGACAGATGCAATTTTACGATAGAGTGAAAGCCGAACCGTTAAATCTTTAATATAGCTATCTGGTATCAAAACGTCAGTTCCAATACTAATAAGGGGTGACCAGTTATCTTCGCTTACGTCACTCTCCTCTTTATTTTCGCTCGTACCAGACTTTGATAAAGCAACAGCTTGGCGAAGCATATCTTGATATAATTCAACACCCACTTCCTTTACATGGCCTGACTGCTCATCCCCAAGTAGGTTTCCAGCACCGCGAATATCCATATCATAGGAGGCTAGTGAGAACCCTGCCCCAAGCTTGTCAAGGGTTTGCATTACTTCGAGCCTGCGTTTAGCCTGATTGGTGAGTGTTATTTGTGGGTCAGTTGTAAGATAGGCATATGCTCGTTGCTTGCCGCGCCCTACTCTGCCGCGTAACTGATATAGCTGGGACAAGCCAAACATGTCAGCACGGTGAATAATCATTGTATTTGCTGTGGAAATATCAATTCCAGACTCCACAATATGAGTGGATAATAATACATCTGCTTTGGCATCTGCAAAATCTGTCATGACCTTATCTAATTCTAGCGGGTTCATCTGTCCATGTGCTGAAAGAATAGAGGCTTCAGGAACCAGCTTTGTGATGCGATCAAACATTTTCTGCATATCTTTTATACGAGGACATACCACAAATATCTGTCCGCCCCGCTGCTTTTCACGCAAAATTGCTTCTCTAAGGATGATAGAGTCCCATGGCCCCACAAACGTTCTAACTGCAAGACGGTCTACCGGCGGTGTTGCGATAAGTGACATTTCTCTTACCCCCGATAATGCCATCTGCAGGGTTCGCGGTATGGGTGTTGCCGATAGGGTGAGAACATGCATGTCACCGCGCATTTTTTTGAGTTGTTCTTTCTGAGCAACTCCAAAATGTTGTTCTTCATCTACAATCAAAAGGCCAAGATTATTAAACGCCATTGATTTTGACAGTAATGCATGTGTTCCGATTACCATCTGACAGGTTCCATCAGCAATATCTTGCTTGATAATGGCCGCATTTTTTGCAGGTGTCATTCTTGAGAGAATACCAATTTGGATAGGAAAGCCTTTAAAGCGCTCTTTAAATAGCTTGCCATGTTGTCTTGCAAGAAGGGTGGTAGGCGTAACAAGCGCTACCTGATACCCGCTCATACATGCAACAAACGCAGCCCGCAATGCAACCTCGGTTTTACCAAATCCAACATCACCGCAAATCAGTCTATCGGTTGGTTTTCCAGAGGCAAGATCATCGATCACATCAGAAATAGCATCCAGCTGGTCATCTGTTTCAGAAAATTGAAAGCGTGCACAAAATTCATCAAAAATGCCTGTTGGCACATTTAGTTTTTCAGCTTTGCTTACTTGTCTGCTGGCAGCAATTTTAATGAGCTCGTCTGCCATCTCCTTTATCCTGCCTTTAATTCTGGCTTTTTTGGCCTGCCAAGCAACGCCGCCTAACCTATCTAAAGCCGCATCGCTTGCCTGCTGTCCATATCTTGAGAGTAAATCAATATTCTCAACGGGGATGAATAATCTATCACCGCCCGCATAAATTAAACGCAAACAATCATGCTCACCGCCGCCGCTTTGCACTGTTTCAAGACCATCATATCGACCTATTCCATGCTCTATATGCACTACAAGATCGTCTGTCTGTAATGCGGATACTTCTCGCAGGAATTCATCTGAGCGCTTGCGCCTACCAGCGGGCCTGTTCTGCCGGCTTCCAAATACATCCTGTTCTGTTAAAATCCAAATATCTGGGAACATAAATCCATTTGCGATGGACCATACAGCAGAATAAATCTGCCCTGCTACTAGCTTTGTGCCAGGCTCGAGCGGCGTTATTGGATGCGATAAATGAGGGGATACTAACTCTGTTAATTTTAACATAGCTCCTTTGCTGGAAGCTACCAAAATTATAGAGCGATTTGTTAGGGTATCTTCTATCATTTTTGCGGCAGATTGTGAGGGGCTAAATCGGTTTTCCTGTGTTGCGCTAAAAACGGGTCCTGTTTTTCCGTCTAAGCTTAATGCCTCATAATTTTGAGGTGTTTTTTCTGGGGCAGAGAATGGCGATAACATCGTTGGCATTTTTGTATTAAATAATACGTCAATTTCATTCTGTGATACGTACATCTGCTCTGGTGGTACTGGCCTGTAATGGAATGAATCTTGTCCGATGGCTGACAGTCTTGACTGATAAAACTCCTCAATTAAGGCGCTTCTTTTCTCTGAATAAACCGAAAAATCATACGGAATTACAACAGACGCATCAGGTAGCCAATCTGTTATAGTAACAAGTTCAGGATGTAATAAGCTCATCCAATGTTCTATTCCAACAGGGGTTATGCCTGCTGTGATTTCCTCGTATAATTGGTCTCTTGCTGCGGATGCGCCAAATAAACTGATATAATTTTTTCTAAAACGGGTGATATATTCATCTGATAAGCGATATTCCGCTACTGGATTTAAAATAAGCTGTTCTACTTCCGTCAATCCCAATTGAGAAGATGAATCAAAAAATCTTATTTTCTCAAGTTCCGCACCGAAAAAATCAAGGCGGTATGGATGGGTTGAGGGATCAGAAAAAATATCAACAATATCACCTCTTATTGCAAATTCGCCATATTCACGAACAGTATTCGTTCTGTTAAATCCGCAATCTTGCAGAAAAGACGCAATCTCATTTAAATTATAATCAGCCCCTTTGGAGAGTTTTAAACTTGCATTCAAGAAAAAAGATTTTGGGGGAATTTTTTGCAGAAAACTATTTATTGTAAGAAGTATCACATTTTTTGTATTTAAAATTTCAGTTGAGGCGAGTTTACTTAATGTTGAAATACGCTCACCTGTAATATCGCCATGTGGAGACAGCCTGTCATATGGCAAACAGTCCCATGCTGGCAAGCAAACCACGTCTATATCTGGTGCAAACAGGGATAAGCCCTGTGATACTTGTTTTAATTCAAGGTCATCACGAGATAGGTAAATAACTGGTTTGCCTATAGTAGCGTGTGTTGCAAGATAGAGGGTTTGTGCACCCTCTACACATCCAAAAATTTGCTTTTGCATGGGATAGTTATGTTTCTGTCAGAGTGTTGTATTAAAATCTTTTACAAGTGAAAAAACGGTTCCGTTCAGATTAGCTGGGATTTTTAAATCCCCTCTCACCCATGCAAGAATATTCTGATCGCCTTGTGCTAAAAGGGCCTCGTAATCATCTAGCTGTTGATCTTCAAGGTTATTCAGATAGCGATTTGCAAATTGTCCTAATAGCAAGTCTGTCTCTCTGGTGCCTGTGTAGCTGGACTGATAGATTAATCTGCGTATTCTATTTTCTCTTGTTTCCATAAATATAAACTCTTCAAACTGTTAAAATATAGTTCTACCCGTAATAAGATAGTGCGCATTGGACAGGTTACAATTTTTGTGAGATCATTACCCTATAATTACAAATTTGAACAGGCATATGGCAAACCTTAATTTTAATAGACCTGAAATTTTGTTCCCTTGCTTTGCACAGTTAATGAGCTTGCAAGGCATAGGGCCAAGAACAGCTGATATAATGGCAAAGAGAATAGGTAGTTTTGTTATTGATTTAGCGTTTTACTTTCCTGTCTCATTAATTGACCGAAGCGCATCACCAGATATAAACGCTATCACGGACGGGCAAATTGTAACCGTATCTATCACTATTAGATCTTTAGATATTCCCATGGGAAGGCAATCCCGTCCAGCCCGCATAGTGGGTGAGAACGATACAGGGAGAATTGAACTTATTTATTTCAGGGCTAAGGCGGATTATCTAAAATCTTTATATGCGGTTGGAAAAACCGTTATAATTAGTGGACGCGTTGATTTTTTCAATCAAAAGAAACAAATCACCCACCCAGATTATGTTGTTGCACCAGAACAGCGCTCATCTATCCCTGCAATAGAACCTATTTATCCATTATCAGCTGGCCTGCGCCAAAGCCTACTTCGAAAAACATCGCAAACTATCATTCAAAAAATGCCGGAACTTCCTGAATGGACTGATAAACATTTAAAACAACACCAAAATTGGCCAGATTTTAAATCCGCATTGATACAAAGCCATTCCCCAAATACACAAGCTGATTTAGAATTGGATACGCCTCACCGAAGACGACTAGCCTTTGATGAATTACTGGCTAATCAATTAGCGCTTTGTTTGATAAGAAGTCGGCAATCAAATGCGGATGTCTCAGAGCCGGTAACAGGGGATGAGCACTTCATTGAAAAATTTGTAGCCTCTCTTCCCTATTCAATGACATCGGCGCAAATGCGGGTGTTAAATGAAATCACAAACGACCAAAGCGCCCCTGTTCGAATGCTCAGACTGCTCCAAGGGGATGTTGGCTCTGGTAAAACACTTGTCGCTTTAATAGCATTATTGCGAGCAATTACATCAGGCAAACAAGCTGCCCTTCTTGCACCAACAGAGATATTAAGCAAACAGCATTTCAAGAATATAACAGAACTTTTAAAAGGTTTTGATATAGAGCCTGTTTTGTTAATCGGCAGTATGACCCAAAAGCAAAAACAAGTGGTTCACGAAGGTCTTAAGTCTGGCACGATTTCATTTGTGATCGGAACACATGCTCTATTAACGGAGAATGCAGAGTTTGCAGATTTAGGACTTGCGGTGGTCGATGAGCAACATCGCTTTGGTGTAAAACAGCGTCTTATCCTTGGTCAAAAGGGCGGTGGATGCGATATCCTAATTATGACAGCAACGCCAATTCCCCGAACATTAGCAATGACCGCTTATGGCGATCTGAAAATATCGCAACTTGATGAAAAACCTGCCGGTAGAAGAGATATAAAAACAGCATCCCTGCAAATGGAAAAGATGGATGATGTGATAGAAAGGCTATCCAAAGCAATTGCGAATGGAAGTCGAGCCTATTGGATTTGCCCGTTGGTTGAAGAGAGTGACAAATTAGATGCTGAAGCTGCAGAAGACAGGCATAGAATGTTAGCGCAGCTGCTTCCAGAAGCAAATCCTGTCCTAGCACATGGCAAAATGAAATCTACGGAGCGAGATATCGCAATGCAGGCCTTTCAGTCAGGTGAAAGTCAGCTTTTAGTTGCAACTACTGTTGTTGAGGTAGGCGTAGATATACCAGAGGCTGGCATTATAATTATTGAGAATGCAGAAAGATTTGGATTAGCACAGCTGCATCAACTGCGCGGGCGTGTTGGCAGAAGTGATATTCAATCTTCATGCTTGTTGCTTTATCAAACGCCTCTTTCTTATACTGCTAAATCTCGCCTTGATATTATGAGGCAAACCAATGACGGCTTTTTAATTGCAGAGGAAGATTTGCGGCTTAGAGGACCAGGAGAGGTTTTAGGACAGCGCCAATCTGGTGTACCTGAATTCAAACTTGCCAATCTTTCTGCGCATGCCGATTTGCTTGAAATTGCCCGAAAACAATCTTTGATGTTGGTACATGAAGACCCATTACTAACATCTGAAAAAGGCAAAGCCTGCCGTATTCTTATCGGTTTGTTTGAGCAAGACAAAGCAATACGCTATTTATATTCTGGATAAATAGAAGCGACAAACGCGTTTCTTAAGTTTACTTCTTGCCTGAATTAGCGATCTTTTTCTGGGTTTTTTTAGCTTTATTATCAGGGGTTACAATACCAGCAGAAACAACCAATTTTATTGCGTCCTCAACTGCCATATCTAAATAAGTTAACTCATCTTTTGGGCACAGAAGAAGAAAACCAGAGGTTGGATTAGGCGTTGTTGGAACAAATACATTGACCAAATCGGCTTCAATTTTTTCCTTTATCTCGCCCTTTGCCACACCTGTTACAAAGCCGATAACATAGGTTCCTTTTCGCGGATACTCTAGAATTACCGCATCGCGAAACGCATCAGATTGGGTGGCAAGCACAGTCTCCAAAATCTGTTTTGAGCTGCCATAAATTGTTCTCACAACTGGCATGCTATTCATTACACGCTCCCCTAGATGAACAACCCATCGCCCCAAGAAACCAGTTGTTAGCGCACCAATGAACGTGAGAAACACAAATCCAATTATAATCCCATAGCCAGGCACAATTCCAAATCCTGGAACCCAGCTTGTGATGAAAACAACAAGCTCTTTTGGCAGTAAATTAACAACTTGAGTATCAATCAAATCTATGGCTATCCAAGTGATATAAGTTGTTAAAAAAACAGGTGCAGAAAGTAATATACCTGCCAAAAACCAACGTCTAATATTACCAAGTAGCGTTTTATTATGTGTCGTATTTTCAGCTTGATTTTCTGACTGACCGTTCGTCATTTCATAACTCCAATTAATCGCATTGATTAATTTATTTGTGTTAATATTTTTATAATTCAAATCATAGATTATTTTATAGTTTAAATTAAGCTTAAAATAGAAACAGAAAATAGTTTAACAGGCACCCCAATGAATAATTATCCAGAGACACCCATAAATTTAAATAAAATCAATGAGAATATAAGCAAACTGGTTTTAATTATGGAACAGCTTAGAGACAAGCAAGGCGGCTGTGAATGGGATCTTGAACAAACTTATGAGACAATTGCACCTTATACCATAGAAGAAGCTTATGAGGTTGTTGAGGCTATCTATGAGAGTGATATGGATAAATTATGTGACGAGCTTGGCGATTTATTATTGCAAGTTATTTTTCACGCTCAGATTGCCCATGAGCGCGGTGATTTTCAGCTAGAGGATGTAATTTCAGCTGTCTGTGATAAAATGATACGAAGACACCCTCATATTTTTGCTAAAACCGAAGCCAAAACTGTGCCAGAAATCCGAAAAACATGGGAGGAAATAAAACAGCTCGAGCGAGAACAACTCTCAGAAAATAAAAATGCGATTAGCCTTTTGGACGGCATAAGCACAACCCTTCCAGCTTTAACACGGGCAATAAAATTACAGCAGAGAGCTGCAAAAATAGGATTTGACTGGCCATCTATCTATCCTGCATTCGAGAAAATGTATGAAGAAATAGAAGAGCTAAAAATAGAAATTGAAGCTGACAATCCAGATAAAAATAAAATTCAAGATGAGGTGGGAGATATATTATTTGTTGCAACAAACATTGCACGCATAGCAGGGCATGAGCCTGAAACCTCTCTTATACTTGCAAATCGAAAATTCGAGAGACGGTTCAAGCAGATGGAAGTTCGCTCAAGAAATAATACTCAAAACCTGCAAGATTTATCACTTGAGGAGTTAGAATCTTATTGGGTAATGGCCAAAAACATCGAAAAAAATCAACCCTAAACCCGATCATTTTTTAAATTCATCAACCGGTAATAAAACGAGCCACCTCATCCCATGCATCCTTATTTTGAACAAACAAAACAGGTGCTTTTTGTTCGATATTAAAATCGCTATACGAGCCCTCAGATAGGTTTATATGTGCTGAATTACCACCTGATGCCCTGCAAAATAGGTCAACAGGAGCATGATCCCATGCGGTAGTAGTAGAATGAAATATAAAATCAATCTGCTGCTCGGCTAGCATCGTTGCCTCTATTCCAGCACTTCCAATAAAAACCCTATTTTTTAAATGCGCTACCTTGCGCTTAATAAGCGTTTTAATATCTAGATCTAAATATCGAAGCGATACGCTGCACGTAAAATCCATCACATTAGCAGGCGCTTTTATCTTAGGGCTGATTTCTAAGGGCTTGAATGCACTCCCATCATGTCCAAGCTGAACGCCAGTTACATCTGCATAATAGCATTTGCCTTCGGTAGGGATAAAAATCCATGACGCCTGAGGTTTTCCATCTTCAAGAAGAGCTACCATAGAACAAAATCGCTCATTTCCATTTACAAAATTTTTGGTTCCATCAATTGGATCTACCGTCCAGAAACGCTTATTTCTCAAGCCAGATAAATTATCTTTATCATCAGAGCAGGCTTCCTCGCCAATTACCGTTGAGCCCTTGATTAGCGCCATTAATTTTTTAGAAAGGAAAACTTCTGATTGTCTATCTGCTACTGTAACAAAATCATCCGCAGAAGATTTAGTATCTATTTGATCTGCCGAGAGGTTTTTATAAAAGGGTAAAATATACTTAGTCGACGCCTCTTGCAGCAGGCCCCTTACCTTGTCTCTAATCTCTTCATCAACAATCATTATGAATTTTTGATTTTCATGATTTCTCAGTGTCATCTGGCAGTTGCTCTTGTAAATCAATAGCAGTTGCCGGCATAATGGTAGAAACAGCATGTTTATAGATAAGCTGTATATGACCATCACGTTTTAGTAATATAGAATAATTGTCAAACCAAGTAATCAATCCCTGCAATTTCACCCCATTCACTAAAAATAATGTGACCGATATGTGCTGGCGCCGTGCTGTATTAAGAAATACATCCTGCAGATTTTGAGTTTTATCCATGGCTTTTCCTTTTAGAACTAAGTTTAACGCTACCGCGTATTCTCTAAATAGGCACTTCTAAGCGCTAAAGCAACAGGCCCCACATTGCCATCAGCTATCAAATCATCGTTAAGTTGAATAATTGGTGTTACGATGGCCGTTGCACTCGTAACAAATAATTCTTTAGCTTCTCTTGCCTCTTCAACTGTGAATGGACGCTCCACTATTTTGTATTGCCGAATACTAGCAATATTAGTCAGACTCAATTTAGTAATACCATTTAGAATAGCGTTACTTGCTTGTCTGGTAACAAGTTGATTATCCTTATCCACCATCCATAAATTAGAAGATGCGCCCTCTGTTATAGTCCCATCTTGCATTACCATAATGGCTTCAAACGCGTCATGTTTAACCGCCTCTTGTTTAGCAATACAGTTCGGCAAGAGCTGAATTGTTTTTATATCTCGTCTATCCCATCTCTGGTCAGCAGTTGTTATTGCTTTTTTGCCCGCAACCGTTTTTGTAATTAAGGTTGGTTTGGCTGTTACTACTAATGCTGGCGGCACATTTGTTGGAAATTGGTGAGCTCTATCTGCTACACCGCGCGTAACCTGCAAATAAATTAGCCCATTTGTGATATGGTTTGATCTAACCAGCCTTTTGAAAATCTGTTTAATTACCGTCTCTGATATCGGGAAATCCAACGAGATTTCACTAAGGGAACGCTTTAAGCGTGTATAATGGCCTTCGAAGTCTATTAGATTTTTATTTAAAACTAACACAACTTCATAAACACCATCCCCGAACTGGTATCCCCTATCTTCAATATGGACAGATGCATTTTTATGAGGAAGATACCGACCATTTACATAGGCTATTCTAGACATAGCTACCCTTTTTCTTATCAATTCTTATTCTATAACTTCTAGTATATTATGTTGCTGCTGAATTTATTTGGCAGATAATATATTTTCTGCTTGGCGTGATTTACCCTGCTTTGCAAATACTATGACATGGTCGCCTGCTTCAATAATTGTATCTCCTCGTGCGGGGATGATTTGCTCCCCTCTTAAAACTGCGCCTACTGTTACACCTTTGGGAATTCTTGACTTTCTCAATGGCAACCCAACAAGATCAGAGCCAGATACAGCCTCAGCCTCAAGCACTTCTCCCAAACCCTCAACAATAGAATGCACATCAATAATCCGGCCTCGCCTAATATGTTCAAGAACAGATGATACTGTTATTTGAGGCGGGTTTATAACAACATCCACTCCTAATGTACTAATCAGGGGCAGAAATCCTTGCATATTGACCAGAACAACTGCGTATTTTGCGCCAATTCTCTTAGCCAGAAGTGCAGACAGAATATTTACTTCATCATCATTAGATACAGCAACAAACGTCTCTGAAGAGCCAACGCTCGCCTCTTTTAGAATATCTGCATCTAACACATCTCCGCAAATAACACTTGTATTTGATAGTTTTGCAGCAATATTTCTGGCCTGATCTTTATGAAGTTCGATTATCTTGGATTTAATCTCACTATAGCCTGACTCGATTTCTTGCGCTAGTAATTGACCAATATTACCGCCACCTGCGATTACCACAGAAGAAGTCCTATGTTCGTGATGTCCAAATGCAGCCATTGCGCGCTCTAAATGTTCGGTATCACATACAAAATATACTCTATCGCCTGTTTTCAATTCATCCGTGCCATCACGGGAAATTGTCACTAAATTCTCACGCAGGATAGCCACAATTGTGATGGAGAGGTCTGGAAACAAATCTGTTAGATGACGCAATGGTGTATCTATAATCGGGCAATTACTGTCGCATAAAACACCGACCAGCTGTAGTTTTCCGCCTCCCAGCTCTTTAACATCAAATGCGCCTGGTAGCCTGAGCTGACGGCTTACCGCAGATGCAACCTCCTGCTCTGGTGAAATAATAAAATCAATTGGCATATTCTCTGTGGTAAAAAACTTACTTTTAATATCAGAGCGCAAATAAGCGTTTGAGCGAATCCTCGCTATTTTAGTTGGTGTTTTAAACAGGCTATGTGCCATTTGACAGGCAACCATATTCACTTCATCAGATTCTGTAACAGCAATGATTAATTCAGCTTGATCAAGACCTGCCCTCTCTAATACATCAGGGTGAGAGGCCAACCCCACAATAGCGGACAGGTCGGCATGCTCTGCAATGCGTTGCACTTTTTCTTCATCATGGTCAATGACAGTAACGTCATTTTGCTCAGCTGCTAGATGGGTTGCTATCGCACTTCCCACGATTCCTGCACCGCAAATTACTATCCGCATTAATGTTTAATCCTAAACTCTGGTGTTTTTTGTTATATCTGCCCCAATTAAGAAAAATCAAGGAGTTTAACTATCTGAAATTCCGACCGACTTTAATTTTCGATGAAGCGCAGAGCGTTCCATCTCTATAAATTTAGCCATTTGAGAGATATTGCCATCAAATCTTTCTAATTGAGATAATAAATAGGCACGCTCAAACTTCTCTCTTGCTTCTCTTAGGGGAAGAGACATGAAGGTTTCATTTAAAGTTTGAGTGTTATTATCTGAATTTGATGGGCTGTTAAACTCTGGCAGGGCCGATATGCCAACAGGCTCACCATCATCATCAGATGATAAGATCATAATTGTTTCAATCACATTCTTAAGCTGCCGTACCGAGCCAGGCCATGCTAAAGCTCTTAAAGCATTTAACAGGTCTTCTCCTAGCTTTATTGGCTTCTTTCCAAGCAATTCTGATTGTTGCTGAACAAAATACTTGGCAAGCTGTGCTATATCTTCTCTGCGTTGTGATAATTCTGGAACATAAATATTTACAACAGCAAGTCTATAAAACAAATCCTCTCTTAGTTTTCCAGCTTCAATCATTTCTTGTGGATTATTGTTGGTAGCAGAAATAATACGAACATCAGATATAATTTCAGATGTTCCCCCTACTCTTCTGAAGCGTTGCTCAGTCACTGCCCGTAATATACGCGCCTGCATAGTCGATGATAAATCACTTATCTCGTCAAAATAAAGCGTTCCCAGATGTGCCTGCTCCAGCAGGCCAATAATTCTGCGTCCATATTGAAAAATTTCTGACCCAAATAATTCTGCATCACCTTTTTCATCAGATAATCGACTGCATGAGACAACAACAAAGGGATGCTCAGAACGAGATGATTTATCATGGATTAATCTGGCAACAGTCTCTTTGCCAGATCCTGGTCTTCCTTGGATAAGCACTCTGCTGGATGTTGGTGCGATTTTTTCAACATCATTTTTCAGCTGTTTCATTTTTGCTGAATTACCAATTAGATCTGGCTGCTTATAAACAGCTGTTCTTGCACGGAGTAATTGGTTTTCAACCTCCAGCCGCTTTGCTTGCAGCGCTCTTCTGACTGTGAGTATTAAACGCTCTGCCTTAAATGGTTTTTCAACAAATTCATAGGCGCCATTTCGGATTGCCTCCACCGCTGTGGATATTGTCCCATGTCCAGAAATCATTAATATTGGCATATCAGGATAAATTTCCTTACACCAACTAAGCAGCTCCAAACCATCCATATCGGAATCACGCATCCAAATATCTAAAATGGCGCAAGAAGGTAATCTTGTTGATACAATATCACGGGCCTGCTCTGCATTTGCTGCCTGAACAGTCGAAAACCCCTCATCCTCAAGTGTAAGGCTTATGAGTGAGCGAATATCTGGCTCATCATCAACAATTAAAATCTCTTCACTCATTAGGCATCATCCTTTGATTTTTTCTCACCCGAGAGAGGAATAGATATCGTAATAAGTGCCCCGCCTTCATGATGGTTTTGCAATTTAATCTGACCTGCATGATCTTGAATAATTTTTTGTGCAATTGCTAAACCAAGACCTGTTCCAGCATCTCTTCCTGTTACATATGGCTCAAATAACTTGGCCAGATTTTTAGTTTGAAAACCAGGGCCATTATCTTTTATTTCAATAAATGCTGACGCGCTATCACATCTTAAATCAACCATGATAAGGGGGTTTTCAACCTTATTTTCGGTAGTTGAGTCAATTGCATTTTGGAGCAAATTTGCAACAACTTGCCGAATTAATCCAGAATCCGCATCGATATATATAGGGTGTGGCGGCTTGGAAAATGATATCTGTATCAGCTCATCCTCATTCTGATAGAGCGTTATCTGCTCTTCGATAAGTGCTGAGATTTCCTGTTTTGTTAAAATGGCAGCTGGCATTCTTGCAAAACTTGAAAATTCATCAACCAGCCTTCCAATATCGCCAACCTGCCTGCTAATAATCGTCAGAAACTGATCGAATTGTTCTGCTTTTTCAGGATCATCTGGCCTATATTTTTTCTTTAACCTATCTGCTGCTAGTTCTATTGGCGTAAGCGGATTTTTAATTTCATGGGCTATTCGTCTTGCAATATCTGACCAAGCTGCTTTGCGTTGTGCTGATAACAAATCTGTTACATCGTCAAATGTAACGATATATCCTACTATTCTGCCTTCGATTTTCTCAGACGTAATACCCGCTTGAAGAAAAAGCTGCTGGTCGTTCCTGACAATCATAACTTCGGTATTATATTGACGTTTTTTGCCTTGCTTGATTGCAGAAAGCAACTCTGCAAATTCTGGCAATACATCTGTTAACTGACTTCCGATCATTTGTTCTTTTGAATAATCCAGCAATGTGCAAGCAGCTGTATTAGGCAGGGTGACTATTCCCTCACGCGTGAGACCAATTACCCCTGATGAAACACCAGACAGCACTGCTTCGGTGAATTCACGTCTTTGATCAAGTTGCTTATTAGCATGAACAAGCTGCCTCTGACTTGAGGATAAATCATCCATCATACTGTTAAAGCTACTACCCAGAAGGGAGATTTCATCCAAATCTGTTTTAACATCTACCCTCGAGTTAAGATTGCCAGCTCTAACCGCATCTGCAACTGAGATAATACCTCGTAGCGGGTTTGTGATAGCGCCAGACAAGCTAAGACCAATCCAAAGAGCCGATAATAATAAAAATAACGAGATAACCGCAAAGATAGCCGCCATTGAGATTTGCAGGTCAAACTGCCTAATGGATAGAGATTGATAGTCAGATACCGCCAAACGGGTTTTATCAACGGCCTCAAGAACATCAGAATCAATAAATCGGCCAACCAGTAGATAGGCATCTACAAAGTTATTTAATTTAACCAAAGCCTGAATTTTAGTATTATCTTCGGTTCGTGAAATAACGACTTCATCATTTCTTGCGCGCTCTAGCCACTCGCGATTGAGATCTGAAAATATAATCGAGAATGCAAATCGTGACTTGGCAATAATTTGTCCTGTACCATCCAAAATCACGGCTTCAGACAGATTTCTTATGCCCACCTGATCTGTTATGAACCTATTAAAAATCTGTTTGTTCTGAGCTAATTTTAATCCGTCCCTGTTAACGTCATTTGCCATTGCAAGCACCTGACCTCGCACAGAGCGGGTATGCTCCTCAAGATAGGCATCTGCTATGGTAACAGAATCATTTACCGCAGTTGAAATCCGCTCTGAGAACCACCCCCGCAACGAGTAATCAACAACAGATACAGCAAAGCTTGCAACGATTATAGAGGGAAATACGGTAATCACACCAAACAGGACCGCTAGCCTTACTTGTAGCTGAGAGCCAGCTTGTTTTCGTTTTTTTTCTATAAAAAGACGGATAATTTGCCGCACAATTAAAAAAAGCAACCCAACCAGACACAAGCTCGCAATTGCAAAAATAGATAACAGTAACTCTGACTGTTGAGGCAAGGTTTCAACAGTAGAGAGTGCAAGAAAACTAAATATGCTAAATAAAACACTAATTAACACAACAGCCGCAATGAGTTGCAATAGCTTTCTAAAGCTTGTCTCACTTGTGTCTGGCAATAGGGATTTGGTTATTCGAAATTGCATTCGCTAAGCCTATTTATACCCATCACGAGATAATGGCAGGTTTAACTGTTTGATTTTTTTTCGTAATGTATTTCTGTTAATTCCTAATATTTCAGAAGCCTTGATCTGATTACCAGAAGTCCGTTTCATTGTTGCCTGAATTAATGGTTTTTCAACTTCTCTTATAATTCGCTCAAACAAACCAGAAGATGGTAAATCATCCCCAAGTGAATTAAAATATTTATCAATGTGATAGTGTGCTGAATCACCAAGTGACATTTTTTTATCTTCAGATAAATCATTTTTCAGCGCATTTATTTCTGCTAAAACCTCTGTTGCTGTAATTTCATTTGAATCTGCATTCACAAAAAGGCGCCTAATAAGGAACATTAATTCTCGTAAATTCCCAGGCCAATTCCATGATTGCAAGCAATTTACAGCGTCAGATTGCAAGATTTTTGTGATCCCAAATTCACTGCTTAGCTCCTTGCATATTAAATTGGCAAGCGGCCTTACATCTTCAAGTCGCTCTCTTAGTGGCGGCACAGTTAAATAAGCAGAAGATAAGGCAAAATATAGATCATCTCTAAATAATCCCTGTGACACATAGTTTCTAAGGTCAACACAAGTGCCAACCACAATTCGGTCTGGCCTATAAGGGCTGGTATCTGGTCTATCTAAATAACGCATTAATGCACGTTGTGCGTCATTCGATAATAATTCAATATTATTAATAAATAAGCTTCCATTAGCAGCTGATTTAATTATATTTTCCTGACCAAAAAATAGATTCACGTGATCATCTGGTGGTGTATGAGATAGATTAACCGATATAAATTCCATTGGTTTCTGAGTCCCAATTTGACACAAGGTACGCGCTATTTCCTCTTTCTCAGCGCCTGCCTCTGCATGAATTAGAACAGGAACTTTGGTGGCAGAATATCTTGTTAACAACCTAAATGTATTTTGCATCGCTGCAGATTGTCCTACAAGCGGTATTGCTATGGCTTTTGGAACTGAAAGCTGTGCAGATCTCATAATGGTTGGATTTGTGGCTTCAACCACGCCATTACTTGCATGAAGCCGTGCAGAGCGATTACATACCTCTATTAATTTTCCTAACTCAAATGGTTTCGGAAAATAATCAACAACCTCATATTTTTGGGCTTTGATTGCTGTTAATAGATTTGTTCGAGCACTCATAACAATAATTTGTAAATCAGGGCGTTTTTCCCTAATACGTGGCAAAACATCAAGCACATCACCATCTGGAAAGCCAACATCTGTAATTAAAATATTACCGCGCCCTGACATGGTATAATCCCACAGCCCTGCAAGAGTAGTAACCGCAGACACCTTATAGCCCTGTCTGGTCAGGGCATGAACAAGGAAGGTTCGAACGGACCTATCATCATCAGCAACAACAAATTGTGCCGTTTTACTCATTACAACCCATCCTTATTTTTACCTGCAAAAGCTGGGCCGGCAATGTCAATCGGAAGATTGATTTTGAAATGGGTTTCTCCAGCAGCAGAGCTAACTTCAATTGCACCCCCATGCTCAGAAACCACAGAGGCTACCAATGCTAAGCCAAGACCTGAACCATTTAGCTTATTAGATATAAACGGCTCAAACACATATCCCTGAAGTTCAGGTGAAATGCCACTTCCTGTGTCAATGATGTCAATCTGAAGCGGCAATTGATTCAATCCATATTGGTTGGAGGCTGAATGCGGAGTAGATAAAGCATATGAAGTCTTAACCAACAATGAATCATTTTGCTTGGTTGCTTCAGAGGCATTCTTAAACAGATTAAGAAAAAGTTGAATCAGTAAATCCCTATCTGCAGATATCGCCGGCAATGAGGGATCAAAATCTCTTTGAATAATAAGATGTCGTCCAAATGATGAGCCGCTAACCATCAAGCAGTGATCGAGGACTTCATGAATATTAATATGTTCTAGGTGCAACGGTTTATCCGCGGAAAGTTTTTCAATTCTCTCCAATAATTTAATTATTCTATCTGTTTCAGTTACAATCAAATTACTTAATTCTTGATTTTCTTGCCCAAGTTCTAATTCTAAAAGCTGAGCTGCGCCCTTAATGCCCGCTAGGGGATTCCTGATTTCATGTGCAAGTAGCGCGGTTACTTTTGACATCGATAACGCTGCACCCTTGAAATGGGTGCGTGATTTGGCAACCTGCTCAAGCGTGTTTTTTTGCAAGGAGATAACAATAAATTCATCATTTGAGTAAAATGGGCCAACTTGAATATTTACGATTGTGTCTTTTAGTCTTGGCAGGGAAAGTGAAACCGAATGTTCACTCAAAGAGCTTGCTGTTTGCCTTACCCTTGAGATCATCTTAATTAATACAGAATCAGAGTTAAAATATTCTTCTGCAGAACTACCTTTAAAAATAGCTAAGCTAGAGTTAAAAAATGTCTCTCCTGCATGATTAAGCCACACAAAATAATTATCATTATCAAGAATGATTATAGGATATGGTAGCGCATCCAACACAGCATAACCTGCAGGAAGGTTAACCTGACTATTGATTATATTAGTCTGCACTAGGCTGCCTCATTTTGTTCATTAAAAAATCTATTAACTGCATCAAATACCATATGTGAGTCATGAGTATTATTAGCCACATCACGTAATGCAGCCGAGCCTGGCATACCATGCGCATACCAAGCAATATGTTTGCGGGCAAGTCGCATCCCATCTGTGCCATAACATATAAGCATCTCATCTAGATGAGATAGCATTATCTCTCTTTTTTGAGCGACAGAAGGGTTAGGCCGTATCTCTCGATTAGAGAGCAGGTCACCAGCTTGCCCTAATAACCAAGGTCTACCTTGAGCGCCGCGGCCAATCATGACGCCATGCGCACCTGACTGGCTTAATGCTTTTTGCACATCATCAAGGCTATTAATATCCCCATTAACCAACACAGGTATTGAAACATTATCTACCGTTTTTCTTATCTCATGCCAGTCTGCCTGCCCTTTATACATCTGATTTCGCGTTCTACCATGTACTGCCAGCATTGCTACCCCTGCTTGTTCAGCAAGCATACCAATGTAAGGTGCATTTTTATTTAACTCATTCCATCCTAATCGCATTTTTAGGGTAACAGGAATACGGGTTGCATCTACAACTGCAGAACAAATCTGAGCTGTTAACTCAGGTGTTTGCATAAGCGCAGAGCCTGAATATCTTCCTGTAACTTTCTTCGCAGGACATCCCAGATTTATATCAATGATAGATGCCCCCAGCTGCTCTGCTATCCTTGCAGCTTCTGCCATAATTTCTGGATCCCAACCAGCAAGCTGTATGGAAAGAGGTGCCTCCATAGCAGAGGAAAATTTCAGCTTTCTAATTTCTTTTCTTACGGATTGGAGTATTGCATTACTTGCGATCATCTCTGATACAACAAGACCGCCCCCAAGAGAGCGCACTATCCGCCGAAATGGCTGGTCGGTTATTCCTGACATTGGCGCAAGCACCGCCGCATGGGGAAGCGTTAGAGAGCCGAGCGATAGCTGCATATAAAATTCTCACTTTAATGATATGCATAAATAATAGGCAATTATTGATCTGAAATCTACTATAGAAGAAGAATTTAGCAAAATAGACAAAATTTAAACTCTATGCTTTAAAGAAAAACATGAAACAGAAAAATGAAATAACATTCGATCTTATTCTTCTTGCCGCCGGGAAAGGGGAGCGCATGGGGTTTGAGAAACAATTTGCACCGATAAATGGCCAGCCAATTTGGCAAATAGCCCTTGAGCAGATAAGACATTATCCGGCTTGCAACACCATCATTGTAGTATTTCCTAAAACGGCCCCTATCGACCAGGCCTTTTTCGATAAAAACTCAGCGCTACGATGGGTTTATGGCGGTGCTTCAAGAAGTGATTCTGTCTGGAATGCATTGCAATATTACAATAGCTTGACGGCTAAATCTCCTTATATAGCCATTCATGATGCCGCAAGGCCCATGCTAGACCATGCTGTTTTGGACAGAATGATGGATAAAATAAGAGAGGGCGAGAAAGCGGTCATTCCAACTCTAAATGCAAGCGATACTATTAAAAAATATTCCCAAAAAACATATTCTGGAACAAAACATTCTGGTAGGCACATAACAAAAACATTAAACAGAGATGAGTTAGTATTGGCTCAAACACCGCAACTCTTTGAAGCTGATATAATTCAAACAAGCTATCGAACTATATTTGCAAAACAAACTGAAAATGGACGTAATGGGGATGAATATAATCCAAGCGATGATTCAAGTCTTGTTGAAGCAAATGGAACCAAGGTTGCTATCGTCACGGGAAGTCCAAATTTACGAAAAATCACGGTTAAAGAGGATTTTGATTATTTGAAACATTTATTGGCACACCATTTTGAAACAAGAACAGCCACGGGATATGATGTACATAAGTTTCGTTCATGGACTGCTAATGATACCAGCCATCACATAAAGATATGCGGTGTTGAGGTGGAACATGGTTATGGAATAGACGCTCACTCAGACGGGGATGTTGGCATACATGCCCTTTGTGACGCGATTTTTGGTTGTTTGGCTGATGGTGATATTGGTACTCATTTTCCGCCGTCAGATGATAAATGGAAAGATGCAGATTCTGAACTTTTTCTGAATTACGCGATGCAGAAAATTCAAAATGCTGGCGCAAAAATCATCCTTCTAGATGTTACTATTATCTGCGAGATGCCAAAAATTGGACCCGAAAGACAAAGAATGAAAAACCGATTAGCTGAAATGTGTAACCTTCCAATGAACCGAATTTCCATTAAAGCTACAACATCGGAGAAGCTTGGCTTTACGGGGCGAAAAGAGGGATTATCAGCCTTTGCAACCGCAACAATATCACTGCCATTAAGCCAAGAATAAAGTATAGAAACACGTTAAAATGAACTCACAAATTAGCTATTTATTAGGCCAGCTGGCAACCTTGGGGCCTATCGGCACAAAGCTTCCGGCACCTGGAACGGCAGGGTCTGTGGTTGCGATTATTGCAGGTTATTTTTTGCTTCCTATGGGCTGGATACCGTTTTTAATGCTTACCATCTTGATTAGTGTTATAGGCGTGTTTGCAGCTGATATATACTCTAACGCCACCAACACCCATGATTCTGGAGAGATAATAATTGATGAGGTTGCAGGACAATGGGTTGCCCTTTTATTCATTCCGCATGATATTTTGTATTTAAGTGCCGCCTTTATATTATTCCGGCTATTTGATATAACTAAATGCTGGCCTGTCAACTGGGCTGAGAGGCTACCTGGCGGTATTGGGGTGATGGTTGATGATTTGGTAGCTGGGTTAATGGCAGGTATTATTCTGTTCAGTTTTCAGAACTGGTAGGAGCTAAAAAATGGACATAATTTCAATAAATGCAGCGGAAATAGTCACCAGCCTTAAGCAATCAGGCATGCGTATCTGCTGTGCTGAATCTTGCACAGGCGGAATGATAGCAGCAGCAATAACAGACATAGCTGGATCTTCTGCTGTGTTTTCAAGAGGCTTTGTTACCTACAGCAATCAAGCAAAAATAAATATGCTTGGCGTAAAACCCGAAACCTTAAATCTCTATGGTGCCGTTTCTGGACAAACTGTGTCTGAGATGGCTAGCGGCGCTATCACCGCAAGTGAAGACGAAGCTGATTTTGCGGTTGCCGTTTCTGGCATAGCTGGGCCAGATGGCGGAACAGTTGAAAAACCAGTGGGGCTTGTTTATATTTGCGTATTAAAAAAAGGAGAGGTTGGACAAGTTACTAGGTACGTATTTGACGGGGACAGGCAATCTGTCCGCACACAAACCGTCGAAAATGCATTAAAAACTATCCGTGGCTTGATGTAATCACACTTTTTTATAAAGTATATCTGCTCTAGTTTCGAACGCTTTTACCATTCGCTTTACAGCCTCTGTAAACAAGGTTTCCATCACAGTCTGTAGCAATCTGTTTCTAAATTCAAAATCTACGTAAAAATCTATCTCGCATCCATCTGGGTGAGGCAGAAACTTCCAGTGATTTTGCAAATATTTGAACGGTCCGTCAGCATAGCTTGTATCGATTAGAAGTGCCTGCCTGTCCATTGCAACCTTAGAGGTGAACTGTTCTTTGAATACTTGAAACCCAATGATTAAATCTGCAATGAGTTCTGTTTCAGTCTGTGTTCTTATTCTGGCAGCAAGACACCATGGCAAAAACTCTGGATACCGCTTAACGTCAGCAACAAGCTCAAATAAATCTTCAGGTTTGTGAGGGATTATTCTAGTTTCCGAGTGGACTGTCATATTGAAAGCTTTTTTTCCCGGGCAAGTCTAAGCGCTGCAAAATCAGCATCAGCATGATATGATGAACGTGTTAACGGCGTTGATGCCATCATCAAGAACCCTTTCTTTTCCCCTAATCCTTCATAATAAGAAAACATATTAGGCGTTACAAAGCGTGCTACCGGTGCATGTTTCGGCGTTGGCTGGAGATATTGACCAATCGTCATGAAATCAACCTCGGCCCCTCTTAAATCATCCATGATTGAGGCAACTTCCTCATCACTCTCACCAAGACCGACCATAATCCCTGACTTTGTAAAAATCATCGGATCATGTTTTTTGACTTGCGCTAATATCGAAAGTGAATGCTCAAATCGTGCGCCAGGGCGTATTGTTCTATATAAGCGGGGTACTGTCTCCATATTATGGTTAAACACGTCAGGTCTTGCCTCTATGACAATCTCCACCGCTCCTGGCTTTCGAAGAAAATCAGGGGTGAGTATTTCAATTGTGGTATCAGGCGATAAGGCCCTGATTGCTGTGATAGTGTGCGCAAAATGAGTAGCCCCCCCATCCTCTAAATCATCTCTATCGACAGAAGTAATTACTACATGTTTTAAATTTAATTTAGCGACTGCTTGTGCAACATGTTCAGGCTCATGCGGATCTAATAAATCAGGCCGGCCGGTAGCAATATTGCAGAACGCGCAGGCTCTTGTGCAGATCGAGCCTAAAATCATCATTGTTGCGTGCTTTTTGGACCAACATTCGCCAATATTGGGACATGCTGCTTCCTCACATACAGTCACCAGATTCAAATCACGCATTAAGTTTCGCGTCTCATCAAATAATTCGCCAGCAGGTGCTTTCACGCGAAGCCAGTCCGGGCGTTTTGGTTGAGGAATCGCTTCATTCTTTTGTTTTTCTGGATGGCGCTTGGCGCCTATCGTTGTATTAGGAGATGGCAATACTGCCTCCTTTATACTGTTCTGGTATACCCGTCTGGTATATTGGTCTGGCATACCCTTCTGGTACACTCTTCTGAAACGTCAAAACATATAATAGAATGTTTGTCTTAGTTTAGAAATGGATCGCTCTGTCGAATGCGTCAAGCACAGACTCATGCATTGCTTCTGATATTGTGGGATGCGGGAAGATTGTATGCATTAATTCTGCCTCAGTCGTCTCTAGAGTTCGTGCAATTGCATATCCTTGTATCATTTCTGTAACTTCTGCGCCTATCAGATGTGCGCCAAGTAATGCCCCTGTTTTGGAACAGAAAATCGTTTTAACAAGCCCTTCATCCTCACCCATGGCAATTGCCTTGCCATTTGCCAGCAAGGGAAAACGACCAACCTTAATCTCATAGCCTTCTGCTTTTGCGTTATCTTCTGTTAATCCAATGGACGCTATTTGAGGGCGACAATAGGTACAGCCAGGAACCGAATTTTCTGCAATTGGATGCACATCACTTTGATTTGTCATTGCTTCAACACAAATAATAGCCTCATGGCTGGCTTTATGAGCAAGCCATGGCGGGCCAGTAACATCCCCGATAGCAAATATTCCTGCAACATTAGTAGCACCGAAGCCGTTGGTAACAATATGCCCCTTCTCTGTTTTAACGCCAATTTTTTCTAACCCTATATTCTCTGTATTTCCGATAATTCCGACAGCCATTATCACCCTATCAGAAGTAATTTTCTGCTGTTTCCCTGCGATTGTAATGGTAGCCGTTACGTCATTTTTAGATTTGGTAATTGCCTCAAGCTTAGCAGAGGTATGAATTTTAATACCTCGCTTTTCAAATGACTTGTGAGCTAAATCAGATATTTCCCTATCTTCAACATTAAGAATTCTATCCATCGCTTCAACAATAGTGACATCCACTCCCATATCATTATAAAAGCTGGCAAACTCTATTCCGATTGCACCAGACCCAACCACCATTAATGATTTCGGCATTGTTTTTGGAACCATGGCATCACGGTAGGTCACGATTTTATCTCCATCTGCTTCCATAGATGGTATCTGCCTAGCGCGTGCACCTGTTGCAAGCATAATGTTAGTCGCTTCAACAGTGGATTTTCTCTCACCTTCCACAGCAATTTGCCAGCCACCAGATATCTTTTTATTGATTTTAGCCACGCCCTTTATCACGGTAACTTTATGTTTCTTCATAAGATGGGAAACACCGCCAGAAAGCCGCTCTGCAACTTGGCGTGAGCGCGCAACAACTTTTTCAAGATTTATATTCACGCTTCCTTCTATCTCAATCCCAAATTCACTTAAATGGGAGATATTATTTTTTAACTCAGCCGCACGAAGAAGCGCCTTAGTTGGAATACAGCCCCAATTCAAGCAAACGCCTCCAAGATTTTCTTTTTCAATAACAGCTACTTTTTGACCAAGTTGGCTGGCGCGAATAGCACCCACATAGCCACCTGGACCGCCACCGATTACGATTAAATCAAATTTCTGAGAATCAGTCATAACTGTCCTTTTTAAATTCTTAAATTAACATTGTGACAGGGTTTTCAACAAACCCTTTAAAAAGCTGTAACCATTCTGCTCCCAAAGCGCCGTCGACAATGCGATGATCGGCAGATAAGGTTACATTCATCATAGTTGCAACCGCAAGTTCACCATCTTTTACAATCGCTCTTTGCTCTCCTGCTCCGATCGCTAAAATAGCGCTTTGAGGCGGGTTGATAACCGCTGCAAACTCTTTAATCCCAAACATACCTAGATTTGATATGGTAAAACCACCACCGGTATATTCTTCTGGTTTTAATTTGCCTTCTCGTGCCCTTGATGCAAGATCTTTTGTTATTTGCGATAACTCAGCCAAACCAAGTTTTTCAACAGACCGAATAACAGGTGTAATCAATCCACCTTTTACAGCAACTGCCATACAAATGTCAGCTGTATCGAAATATCGGCATCCATCCTCTTCAAACCAGCCATTAACATCTGGTCGTTTTTGCAAAGCCATAGCACTTGCTCTTATAATCATATCATTAACCGATATTTTAACGCCCTCTGGTGCCATTTCATTAAGCTGGGCTCGATTTTCTAGCAAACGATCAATTGAACATTCCACCGTTAGGTAGAAATGCGGTGCCGTTTGTTTTGAGAACTGCAATCTGCTTGCAATTGTGCGCCGCATCGCTGTGTGTGGAACAAATCTTCCTTCATTCGAAGAACCTATTTGCTGTGGAACTTTTTGGGTATCAGCAGATAATGCCCGATCCGCTGACTTAACATTATCCCCCGACTCAATAATTGAAAGGATATCGCGCTCAATAATGCGCCCATGGGGGCCTGTACCATTTACCTGTGCAAGGTCAATACCGTCTTGTGCTGCTAGCCTGCGTGCTAACGGCGTTGCAAAAACCCTGTCCTTCTGGGGGTTTGTATCGTTGATATCCTTAGATGCTTGAGTTGTTGAGCTAGCATCTGTTGGCGTTTGATTTGTGGCCGGTATTTCGTTTTTTAAAGCGCTATCATCAGAAGCTTTCTTGCTCTCATTAGCTGGCTTGCTGTCATTAGCTGGCATTGAGACGTCTTTTTTGACATCCTCTTTAATATTGCTGTCTGTTGGAGTATCAGATACCTCGCTAATATTCTCACCATCTTCTGCTAAAACAGCGATCACCGAATTTACAGCAACCCCCTCTGTGCCCTCATTCACAATGATCTTGGCTAGCACCCCATCTTCTATCGCTTCGACTTCCATGGTGGCTTTGTCTGTCTCAATTTCTGCTATTACATCACCAGAGCGTACTTCATCGCCTTGTTTAACAAGCCATTTTGATAATATACCTTCTGTCATAGTAGGCGATAAAGCTGGCATTAATATATCAATCGCCATTTTTAAATCTCCTCCTCTTTGTAGCAGACCTGCAATGCTGCCTGCACGATTTCATCACTTTGCGGCAAAGTTAGGGCTTCTAAATTGGCTGCATATGGCATTGGCACGTCTTTTCCAGTTACACGCATTATGGGTGCATCCAGATAGTCAAACGCTTTTTCATTAACCTGCATTCCAAGCTCAGCCCCAATTCCAGCAAAAGGAAACCCTTCTTCACATGAAATTAGCCTATTCGTCTTTTTAACCGAATTAACAATTAACTCAATATCAAGAGGACGCAAGGATCGTAAATCGATTACCTCAGCCTCAATACCTTTTTCACTTAATTTTTCGGCCGCTTCAAGCGCTTTTCCAACCATAATAGAAAATGCGGTTATGGTAACATCGCTGCCTTCTCTTACGATATTTCCGCGTCCGATTGGCACCAGCCATTCATCCGTATCTGGCACGTCAAAGCTTTGCCCATACATAACTTCGTTTTCAAGGAATATTACAGGATTTGGATCCCGTATTGCTGATTTCAACAACCCTTTTGCATCAGCAGCAGACCATGGGGAGACCACTTTTAGCCCCGGACAATGGGCATACCAGCTTGCAAAGCATTGTGAATGCTGTGCAGCAACTCTACTTGCAGCCCCATTGGGTCCTCTAAACACAATCGGACATCCCATTTGGCCACCAGACATATAAAGTGTTTTTGCGGCTGAATTTATAATTTGATCAATCGCCTGCATTGAAAAATTAAAAGTCATGAATTCTACAACCGGTCGCAAATCTCCAAACGCGGCACCGACAGCCAATCCTGTAAATCCATGTTCTGTAATGGGTGTATCAATAACGCGCTTCTCTCCAAACTCATCTAGCAAGCCTTGTGTTACTTTGTATGCGCCTTGATATTCGGCGACTTCTTCGCCCATGATGAATATTTTATCATCAACTCTCATTTCTTCTGCCATCGCATCGCGCAGTGCCTCACGCACTGTCATATTTTTAACAGGGCCATCCCATTCCATCACCTGAGCTATGCTAACATCACGCTTTGCTGGCGCCGCCACTGGCTCAATTACAGGCGATGTAATGCTAGGTTCATCCTGCGGGGTTGCTTTATTTTGGCTTATGGTTTCTAGATCATCGCCGCTATCACCTGATATAGTGGCAATGACGGTGCCTACTGGCACTGCTTGTGTTCCCTCTTCCACCACCAATTGGGTAACAACGCCATCATCAACAGCTTCAACTTCCATTGTCGCCTTATCTGTTTCAATTTCAGCTATTACATCACCGGAGCGTATTTCATCTCCAATTTTCACCAGCCATTTAGATAATATCCCCTCTGTCATAGTTGGGGATAATGCTGGCATTTTTATTTCATTCGACATAGGTTAAACCCTTAAAATTCTTCTTTCTGCGGCATAATCTGTGCAACAAATCAAACCTTTGATTAACGAAGCTGTTATTCAGCAACTTCAACTAATATATCGGTATAAAGCTCATCTGGTGATGGTTCAGGAGACTCCAATGCGATATCTGTCGCTTCTGATATGATTTTTTTAACTTCTGTATCCTGAAGTTTTAATTCTGCTTCCTCGATACCTTCTCGAAGTAGTAAATCACGCAAATGATCGATAGGATCATGCTGTTTTCGCATAGCATCTACCTCCTCGCGCGTTCTGTATTTTGCAGGATCTGACATTGAATGACCCCGATAGCGATATGTTTTCATTTCTAAAATATACGGACCCTTGCCAGAGCGTGCATACTCTATTGCCTCAATACCAGCCTCTCGCACAGCCAACACATCCATACCATCAACCTGCTTACCGACAATTCCATAAGCAGAACCACGCTCATATAATGCGGTACCTGCGGTGGATCTTGGGGTTGATGTTCCCATTGCATATTGATTATTTTCAATGACAAAGATAACAGGGAGCTTCCACAAGGACGCCATATTGAATGTCTCATAAACTTGGCCTTGATTGGCAGCACCATCACCAAGATACGTCATAGCAACGCCGCCATCATCCTTATATTTATGGGCAAAGCCAAGTCCTGCACCTATTGGCACTTGTGCGGCCACAATTCCATGACCGCCGTAAAAATTCTTCTCACGGCTGAACATATGCATCGAGCCGCCTTTGCCTTTTGAATATCCTGCTGCCCTGCCCGTAAGCTCAGACATAACCCCGGAAGGTTCCATGCCACATGCAAGCATATGACCATGATCGCGGTAGGATGTTACCACGCTGTCTTTATCTTCATTTGCCGACTGCAATCCAACAACAACAGCTTCCTGTCCAATATATAAATGACAGAAACCACCAATTTTACCCATGCCATAAAGCTGTCCTGCTTTTTCTTCAAAACGCCTAATCAACAACATATCACGATGCATCGATAGGAGCGTGTTTCTATCTGGCTTCTGATTGACAAGATTTCGGGCAGACTTTGGCGGTCTGCCAGACTTGCTAGGATTTTTAACACGCGTTTGATTGGGTTTACGTGGCACGATATTGTAACTCCTGCTGTTTCCGTATTTTTTAATACATAAATTTCGCTATCAAATTGCTAGGACAAAACCTGCTTGATAATAGTCTAAAGTGTGTTGCAAAATTGAGATTTTTGCAACTAATTTATCTTATTGTTTTTATTGTATTTTTAAGATTTAAACCTAATTTTGGTTAAGTAATCTCATAAGCAAAATTACAGCTACTTATGAATTAATCAATATTAGGTAAGATTAGAATGTCATTATCTGCAAAAAGACCAAGCTCACTTCGTGCCATTTCTTCTAATATATCTTTATCAACTATATCACTTCTCATTAGCGAAATTCGAGATTCCAGCTGAGTATTTTCTTTTTTCAGTAATTGTAGATGTTCTTGTGCGGCGGCAATTTCTCTATCCAAATTATCACGCATTAACAGGCCACGCTCACCAGTAAGAGAATGAAACCCAAAAAAGGCTATTAAGGTTCCAAGAAGCATAAAGCTTCCAAAATACGTCAATGGCCTATTTAGCATCTTATGCGTTCTCATTTCTAGCACCCTATGACTTTAACCGCCTGATATAACGAAGTGAATCAAATTCAACATTCTATGTCAACCAAAACTCTATTCATTTCTATTAGCGGCGGCATAAGAAACATCCATTAAATTAAAATTAGATGGTCTATTAAGATCTGAACTCACGCGGTTGTTTTACACGTATGAGATAACCTTCTTTTAGTTTGAAAAAAAAACTCAGCACTACCCCAGTCGGGATATCGTGTTTCTGAGCATTCAAATCCTCGGAATATGATTTTATCTCGTATGCCCGTCAACGCTCGAACGCAAATAACAATCTCAATACCCCTTCCGCCCTCATCTGCTACTGGAAGTACCGAATGACTATCGCCAGATTGGTTCTTTGCAGGACAAAATAACATAATATCAAAGTAGGCTGGGTGTCTTAGTTGTCGCCATCCAGATTTTCTCTCAATTAGTTCAAACTTTAGGGCGCTGATAAAGAGATCGCTGTATTCATCAAGATATTCTGTATAGAGCTAAATTTGAACCATTTCCCTCTCTTGCTTCTCTAGAGGAATATATGCTGACTGTGTGTCGGTCACAAATTTCACCCTTCTAATAATTTGAGTTCAAGCATTATTGTCATCTGCGCTCAAGCAATGGGGTTTTTAAAGCCTACAATTTGCCTTTTGGGACCTAGCGCAGTATCGCCTTGCCCGCATATTCGGATGTTAATCCTAGCGCATCTTCAATTCGTAATAGCTGATTATATTTTGCCAGCCTGTCTGAACGTGACAGCGAGCCGGTTTTTATTTGACCTGCATTTGTTGCCACTGCCAAATCTGCAATAAAATTATCTTCAGTTTCACCAGACCGGTGGGAGATTATCACCCCAAATCCAGATTTTTGAGCCAGAGAAATAGCATTCATCGTCTCTGTTAATGTTCCTATCTGATTCACTTTTATTAAAATCGCATTAGCTGATTTTTCGGTTATACCACGTGCAAGCCTTTTTGGATTTGTAACGAATAAATCATCGCCCACAATCTGAACCTTATCCCCCACAACAGATGTTAATTCAGCAAACCCGCTCCAATCATCCTCATCCAACGGATCTTCAATGGATATTATTGGATGGTTAGCTGTCAAATCAGCCCACATTTTATTCATCTCTTTGGTGGTTAGTGATTTTCCTTCTCCCGCAAGATGATATTTGCCATCTTTATAAAATTCAGATGCAGCCGCATCTAGCGCAATTACAATATCCTCTCCAATTGAATAGCCTGCCGTCTCAATGGCCTTGCTTACGAATTCCAAAGCCTCACCCGTGCTATTTAAAGCAGGCGCAAAACCACCCTCATCACCCACTGATGTTGCAAGTCCTTTCTGCATCAATCCCGATTTAAGAGCGTGAAAAATCTCAGCCCCCATCTGAAGACCATCGGAAAAGCGATTTGCACCAATAGGCATGATCATAAATTCTTGAACATCTAATTTATTATCAGCATGGGCGCCGCCATTTAAAATATTCATCATAGGCGTTGGCAGAAGATGCGCATTTACCCCGCCCAAATACTGCCAAAGCGGCAATTCTACGCTATCAGCCGCAGCACGAGAAACCGCAAGGCTTACCCCTAAAATTGCATTTGCGCCTAAGCGTGATTTGTTTTCAGTCCCATCAAGCTCGATCAAATCTGTATCGATGCTGCGTTGGTCAAGCGCGTCAGTACCAGATAGCGAGTCAAAAATCTCATGATTTACCGCATGGACTGCCTTTAATACGCCTTTTCCATTATAAGAGCTTTTATCATTATCTCTTAACTCTACAGCCTCATAGGCTCCTGTAGACGCACCAGATGGCACTGCAGCTCTTCCAACAGAACCATTCTCCAGAATCACATCTACTTCAATTGTTGGATTACCGCGTGAGTCTAAAATTTGTCTTGCTTGAATATCAATAATGGCTGACATAGCTATCCTCTTTGCTAATTATTTATTTTTGGATGCTTAAAAAAAGCACCCTTTTATTCGAATTATATACTAACTTCGACGACGTTACTTACTCATATGACATAAATTATGTATGGCACTTAACTGGGTTAAAAGAGATTGCATTTCATCGAGCGGTATCATGTTCGGCCCATCAGATGGCGCATTATCTGGGTCTTGATGGCTTTCCACAAAAACACCGCTTACACCTGCTGCAACGGCTGCACGCGCTAATATCGGCACGAATTCTCGCTGGCCACCAGATGTCCCGCCAAGCCCGCCTGGTTGCTGCACCGAATGCGTGGCATCAAATATAACAGGATACCCAAATGTTGCCATTTGAGGCAGAGAGCGCATATCAGATACCAGTGTATTATATCCAAAGCTTGTACCACGTTCTGTTACTAAAATTTTATGATTATCCGTCGATGCGACTTTAGCAGCAACATGCTCCATATCCCAAGGGGCTAAAAACTGGCCTTTTTTTATATTTACAACAGCTCCTGATTTTCCAGCAGATATCAGCAAATCTGTTTGCCTGCATAAAAAAGCCGGTATTTGAAGTATATCAACAATTTTCGATGCAACTTCACATTGCTCAGATGTATGAACATCTGTAAGTACGGGGCAGCCAAATTGCTGTTTTACGTCTTCTAAAATTCGTAAACCTTCTTCAATACCAACGCCTCTGGCAGAATTAGCAGATGTTCGATTGGCTTTGTCAAACGAGGATTTATATATAAAATTCATACCCGCAATTTGAGCAGCATTTAAGAGAGCCTCAGCATGAAACAATGCATGGTCACGCCCTTCAATTTGACAAGGACCAGCGATAAGCGCCAACGGCAATCCAGACCCTATTTTAAAACTGCCCACATCAACGCGATGAATATCAGGATTTACAGACATTAATTTGCTATACCAATCTTGAATGTTTTCCGGCAGCGGACACAAACTGAGTGAATAACGGATGCGGCTGAAACGGTTTTGACTTTAACTCAGGATGAAATTGCACTGCTATAAAAAAGGGATGATCATCTCGCTCTACAATTTCTGGAAGCCTTCCATCGGGCGATAATCCAGAAATATGCAAGCCAGCCTCTGCCAGTATTCTCTCATAGTTAATATTAACTTCATAGCGATGACGATGGCGCTCTGAGATTTCGTCAGACCCATAAATTCTATGTGCCAGACTTTCGTCTTTGATAAGGCATTGATAAGCCCCAAGGCGCATTGTGCCTCCCATATCATCTAAATCGGTTCTTTGTTCAACTGAATTCCCTGCAATCCATTCCGTCATCAAACCTACTAATAACTCACCCCCATCTCCAAATTCACTAGAATTTGCATTAGGCAGATTTCCAAGCGTTCTAGCAGATTCCAAAACAGCCATTTGCATTCCAAAGCAAATCCCTAAAAACGGGATATGTCTTTGTCTTGCATAGCGGATTGCATTTATTTTACCCTCAGAGCCTCGCTTGCCAAATCCCCCTGGGACCAGCAAGCCAGATACATCAGCCAAATAATGAGCAAGAATATCCTCATTATCGGTTTCAAATAATTCGGAGTCTATCCATTCCACGTTAACCCGCAATTTATTCGCAATACCGCCATGCGTAATCGCTTCACCAAGAGACTTATAGCTATCCTGGAGAGAGGTATATTTACCAACAATAGCAATGGTTATCTCGCCCTCAGGATTTTCATAATCATGGGCAATAGATATCCATCTATTCAGGTCCGGCTTTGTATCATCTAATTTAAAATGACGACAGATTTGTGTATCAAACCCCTGCTCATTATAAGCCAGAGGAACATAATAAATACTGCTCGCATCCTCTGCGATAATCACATCATCACCATCTACATTGCAAAATTGACCAATTTTGTTTTTTTGCTCTGCGGGTACTGGTTGCTCTGTTCGGCATAAAAGAATGTCTGGTTGCAGGCCTACAGACTGTAATTCTTTGACAGAATGCTGGGTCGGTTTTGTTTTAAGCTCCCCTGCGGCATGAATGTAGGGAAGTAAGGTTACATGAACAATACAAGAGCCATCACTTCCAAGCTCATTTCGCAATTGTCTTATTGCCTCCAGGAAAGGCAGTGATTCAATATCGCCGACCGTACCTCCGATTTCACATAAAACAAAATCTTCATCTGTGATATCATTACTCACAAACTCTTTAATAGCGTCTGTTACATGCGGAATTACTTGTATGGTGGCGCCTAGATAGTCTCCCCTGCGCTCTCTTGCCAAAACATCTGAATAAATCCGGCCAGTAGTCACATTATCTGTTTTTTTGGTAGTAACGCCTGTAAATCTCTCATAATGTCCGAGGTCTAAATCTGTTTCTGCACCATCATCTGTAACAAACACCTCCCCATGTTGGGTAGGCGACATCGTGCCAGGGTCAACATTTAAATACGGGTCAAGCTTTCGAAGTCTAACCTTATACCCTCTCAGCTGTAATAATGAGCCCAGAACAGCAGAGGCTAGACCCTTGCCAAGGGATGAGACAACACCGCCAGTAATAAAAATATAACGGGTCATCTGCGCTCTCTTAATCTTTGATTAATGCGCATGAGACTCTTATATACACTCATTATTATTGCTCGGTTGGAACTGTCGGTGTTTCTGGAATAACTGGGGCAGACTGAATAACCTCATCCACGATGGAGGGTGCTTGACGACCATTCCCTGCCAATATCGCCAACCCTATTGACGTTACAAAGAATGCAGCAGCCAGAATTGCAGTCACTCTGGTTAACAGGTTAGCAGTGCCTCTAGCAGTCATAAAGCCGCCACCGCCGCCGCCGCCGCCAATACCAAGTGCGCCGCCTTCGCTTCGCTGTAATAAAACAACACCCACTAATGCAACAGCAATCATAATATGAATAGTCAATAATATGGTTGTCATACTTTCACCGATTTCAAGCTAATTCGTTATTCTTGTAGAACATCGCTTTGCAAAAGGCAAAGCTAAAAATAACTTATATTAAATCAAGCAAACCCTAAATACAGATCTGTTTAAATTTATCAGAACTAAGAGAAGCGCCACCAACCAGAACGCCATCCACGCTTGCAAGCGACTTAATGTCTTTTGCGTTATCTGGGTTAACAGAACCCCCATATAAAACTGTCCTCTCTTTGGGTGGGTTCGCGGTATCTTTAAGCAGTGTTTTGATAAATTGATGAATAAGATCAATTTCTTCTAGTGCTGGGATAAGACCGGTGCCTATTGCCCAAACAGGCTCATACGCAATGATGTAATTAAGATTAGCAAGGCTGGCATCATTAAGAACAGACAGCTGATCCTTCAAAATCTCTCTGGTTGTTCCCTCAATATAGTGCTGATGCATCTCCCCCACACAAAAAATTACCTTTAGGCCAGCATTATGTGCTGTGCGTAATTTATCCGTTAGAAGTAGATTATTTTCAGCATGATATTGGCGCCTTTCAGAATGACCCAGAATCACCCAATGAGCGCCAGTGCCCGATATCATTTGAGCGCTTACTTCTCCTGTAAAGGCTCCATTTTCATGAGCACTGCAATCCTGCGCTCCAGTTTGAATAGATGTATTTTTACACCTATCCGTCACGTCGCTTAAATATATCGTCGGAGGACACAGAATTAGGCTAGAACCATCTGATAAATTGGGAAGAATATTATCTTTAATTTGAGATAGAATAGAGTTCACAAAGTCTTTATCTCCATTCATCTTCCAATTTGCTGCGTAAATCATTTACCTCTCCTACAAAATGCGCTTTTTAAGTCTGTATAGATTTATTACAGAAAATATACGAAAAAATTACAAAATCAAAATTGCCTTTGGTTTAAGCTCTTTTTATAAAAAAAATATCCTGTTTTTATCTGTAGCTTTGACGTTATGTTAAAGCCCTGTTAGAAACGAGCTTAGTGAATTATTCAACCAATAGATAAAAGGGTTATCGAACTCTATGTTACAATCATTGAGAACAGGCTCAAAATCGCCATTTATGAAAGTCTTTTTAGTGTTTCTTGCAGGTGGTTTTGCCATTTGGGGAATAGGTGATGTGTCAACTGGCTTATTTGGCCCCGGAGACAAAGCCATAAAAGCAGGCTCACAATCTGTATCATCTCTAGAGGTCGCGCAGGAATTTGATTTCATCAGGCGCGCTCAATATAATGGTATTTCAACAGGAGATGCTATTCAATTCGGCTTGTTAAATGATGTGATTTCAAGAATGGCTCGAACTACATTATTTGAGGCAGAAGCTGATACATTAAACATCGTATCAACGCGTGAAATGCAAAAAATTGCCTTGCTTAGACAAACTGCATTTCAAGATGAAACTGGCGCTTTCTCTCAGGGTAGGTTTTTGCGCGCATTATCGCAGGCAGGACTTAGCGAAGATGCGTATCTGCAACAGCTCGACAAAACCATTCTATCACAGCAAATTGCTGATACGGTTTCTATGGGGGCAAAATACCCAGAGCGCATATCTAAAGAGTTTGCCAAATATGAATTAGAGCGCCGAACAGCTCAGCTTATCAGTTTCGATATTAATCCAGAGGAACAACCAGTGCCTCAGGATAACGAACTGCGCGATTGGTTTAATGCTAATTCTGATGCGTATGATGCAACCGAGCTGAGAGATTTAAGATACCTTTTAATCTCGCCTGAAGCTATTATCGACGAGGTAGAGGTAACCGATAATGAAATGCAGGAAGCGTTTGAGCAACGTGGTGATGAATTTGCAACACCAGAGAGGCGCGTTGTACGCCAGATGGTGTTTGATACAGCAGAGCAAGCATTAGCGGCAAGAAACGCCATTGATTCTGGCACAGACTTTACAGAAGTTGCGAATAATCTTCTTGGATTAACACAAGAGGATATCTTTCTTGGGGATGTTACCTATAACGATGTGGATGCAATAATGGCAGATGCTATTTTTAATGCAGAAGCTGGGGAGCTCATAGGCCCTACCGAATCTTTGTTTGGTCATAATCTTGCTATTGTTGATGTTATTATTTTGGGAAGCAGTGATTCATTTGAAGATGTAAAAGAAGAAATAGAAACAACATTAAAGAATGAAAACGCTATTGGTCTTGTTTATGACAAACTAAATACAATAGAAGATGCGCTTGGAACAGGGGCAACACTTCAAGAGGTTGCCTCCGCAAATGGGATTGAGATCAAAACCATTATCGGCGTTGACCAACAAGGCAATAATATTGATGGCAATCCGTTCCTCGGCTCTGAGGGCGATATTATATCGCTAGCTGAATTTCTTGAAACAAGCTGGTCCACTGAGTTAGGTGAAATCAGCACAGTTGTGGACGCAGGCAATGATAGCTATTTTGTAGTAGAACCAACAGCTGAAAGTGAGGCAAGAAAACGGACTTTTGAAGAAGTCAGAAACCGTGTTTTAGCGGATTATAATCTTGAAAATGCGATCACTGCGGCAGAAGCAAAAGCCAAAGCACATTTGCGCATTGGCCCCTCTATTTTCAACGATACGCCGGCTACAACACCATTTCGTCGCTCCGCTGTTGGACTTGACGATGCTAATGCACGGCTAATCGCTCAGACAGTTTTTGAGCAACCCGTTGATGCGGCTAAGATTGTTGAAACTGGAAGCGAGATATTAATCGTTAGAACAGCTGAAATATTACCTGCAACTGAAACTGAAGTTACAGATACAGCAACATTCTATTCATCTCAATTAAATCAAGCAGCCTCTCAAAATATTTCAGAAGCACTTTCAGCAAGATTGTCAGAAAGCCATAAATTAGAGCTTTACCCAGGGATGGTGCAACAATTATTGTTGGGACAAAGCAACCAATAACAAAATGGGTGTATCCAAGAAAAAAAGTTAGGTATCGGGATGAATAGCAACAATTCACACCAAGAATTCGAGCCGTTTTTAGAGAATTATACACAAGGCAAAAGTCAGATTTGCTACCGTGTATTGCTTGCTGATACACAAACTGCCGTTGCTGCTATGCTCAAATTATCACAGCAGGATTCTTATTCTTGCTTACTTGAATCTGTCGAAGGCGGAAAAGTTAGAGGTCGGTTTTCTATCATCGCGATAGAGCCTGATTTAATTTGGCGCAGCAGAGATAATTTGGTTGAGACAAACCGAAACCCTACTGAAAATCCAGATGAATTCTTGTCTGAGCATTCCCAAAACCCACTTGAGGATCTGCGTGCGGTTTTAGCTGAAGGTAAAATGGAAAATACACTTCCACTCGCGCCGATGGCATCAGGATTATTCGGCTATTTCGGTTATGACATGATACGCCATGTTGAGGCGATACCTGCACATAATCCTGACATTTTATCCCACTATGATAGTGTGTTTATAAGACCTTCTATTGTGGCCATTTTTGATAGGCTGGAAGATACCATTACCCTTGCTACACAAATACGATATGATGCTAATAAAACTGCCGAAGATGGCTGGAAAAATGCACAGATGCGCATTGCAGCCGCTGAGCGCAAATTAAATTCGGCACTCGAAAGTGATGCGCCTGATAAAAACTTAGAAAAATTCAAGGATGTATCTGCTAATTTATCAAAATCTCGATATATGGATATGGTAAAAGCTGCTAAAGAATATATTACCAATGGTGATATATTTCAGGTTGTTCTGTCACAGCGATTTTCAATACCATTTACATTATCACCTATGGCACTTTACAGAAGCTTACGGCGTTTAAACCCCTCTCCTTTTTTATATTGTTTTCACCTTAAAAATCTAGGCATTGTAGGCTCAAGTCCAGAAATCCTAGTCAGGCTTCGTGATGGCGAAGTTACAATAAGACCCGTTGCTGGCACCCGAAAAAGAGGGGCAACAGAGCAAGAGGATCAAGAAAATGCAGCCAGTCTACTCGCAGATATAAAAGAAAGAGCAGAACATTTAATGCTTTTGGATTTGGGACGAAATGATGTTGGCAGGGTAAGCACTCCTGGAACCGTTCGTGTGGGATCAAATTTTGAAGTGGAATATTATTCTCATGTAATGCATGTCGCATCTGAGGTTCGCGGCAGGATCCGCCCGGAATTTGATGCCATCGACGCCTTAATGGCTGGGTTTCCAGCTGGCACAGTGTCTGGCGCACCGAAAATTCGAGCCATGCAAATTATTGACGAGCTCGAGCCTGACAAGAGAGGCATCTATGCTGGTGCCATTGGTTATATTGGTGCAGCAGGCGAAATGGATACCTGTATCGCACTTCGCACAGCTATTATTGACGGCAACCAGATGCATATTCAAGCTGGCGCTGGCATTGTATATGATAGTGACCCAGAATCAGAGTATGAAGAGTGCCAGAATAAAGCACGTGCTATTATAAGAGCAGCTGAGGATGCCATTATACTTGCCAAACAAAGCCAATGACACTCGCCACCCTTGTTAGTTTTTCCATATTTGCCCTGATGGCAGCTATTACGCCTGGTCCGAATAATATTATGCTCGCCGCTTCTGGGGCTAATTATGGATTTAGGCGCACCCTGCCTCACATTATCGGAGTTTGTTTTGGATTTGGGTGTCTTGTTATTGCAGGAGGGTTAGGAGTTGGACGCTTTTTAGAGACCTTCCCACAGTTTTTTTCTATCTTGAAAATGCTTGCCTTATTATTTTTGCTCTATCTTGTCTGGAAAGTAGGAACCGCATCTTCGCCAAAATTATCGCCTGATGGTAAACCAATGCGATTTCACACAGCCGCTCTCTTTCAATGGGTTAATCCCAAAGGTGTAACTGTAGTGATAAGCGCAATCGCTGCTTATTTAGAAACCGCTTCCAGCATTTGGCAAGCACTGCCCGTGATGGTAATCGTTTTTGTACTGGTTACAATAATTAGCGCTTGCCTTTGGGCTTTTATCGGAAGCGCTATTTCTGATTTTTTATCTAACAGGCACTACAGAATTGCCTTTAACGTAACAATGGCGATTGCCCTTTTCCTATCTATGTTGCCTGCCATTTTATCTATCTGATATAGTGACTGAAACCATAACAACTAAAAACATAGCGACTGGAAATCCAAATATTCAGCGATAGATTGTGAAATGGTCGGAGTGGAGAGATTCGAACTCCCGGCCCTCTGGTCCCAAACCAGATGCGCTACCAGGCTGCGCTACACTCCGACAGACTGTTTTATATATATAAGAGGACACAATTCCAAGCATAATTAACAACAAATAGGTAAATTTTTTGCAGATAGTAAAGCGCCTGGTGTAATCTTGCGTATTTCTGACTGTCCGGCATTGATTTCAAGCACATATTGTACTGGTAATAGTGACGATATAATACGCAACGACCCTTTTTGTGCGCCCTCTTCTATATGAACGACACGGTAATCTGAATCAATAAATAATATATCCAGATTAATAAGTGTGTTTTTCATCCAAAACTGACGAAGTGAACTGGTATTCCACATAAATAACATGCCTTCATCATCCGCTAAACGCTCCCTGAACATTAATCCTGTGGCTTTTTCAGCTTCGCTTCGTGCAAATTCCACGTTAAATTTCTGCAATTTGCCGTCAGTTGTTGCTATCTCAACCTGTCCTTTACGCTCAAATAATGCAAAAGAGAAATTGGGATAGAATAAAATAATCGCAAATAAAAAAACTATTAGGTTTAATTTGATAGAATGGTGTTTCATTTTTTATCTTATTTACATTTTAAGATGTAACAGACGAGAAGAATGCAGCTATACATCATTATTGTCTATCATAAAGCCTTGAAACCCATCTCTCTGGAACATTCTTCCCCAATCGGTGCGGGAAATGCAAACTCTCCAGCACTGAACGTGATGCTGGCACACATTCTGTGGTGTGCGGGTTTTGACCTATCATTAATCCCCATACGCCTGCCCATGCACGTGCGGTTGTGAAAGGGTTATACCCCCCGCCGCCCAGCACAAGAATAGGAATTTTCAAATCCAAGAAAGCAGACACAGCAGACCAGTAGCCATGATTGGAATAACATAATCCAGATTGAGGATCCTCCTCCAAACCATCAGCCCCAGCCTGTAACACAATAAAATCAGGTGCATAATCCATTAAACGCGGCAGAATATTATGGGTTAGTGTCTCGTTTAAATCGGCATCATTAGCGCCTCGTGGCAAAGGGTAATTATGCGCATTTCCGCCACCAATATCGCCTTTTCTGCCAGTACGCGGCCATCTATCTTCCTCGTGAATAGAAAATAAAATCATTCTTTTTAGATGACTAAAATGATCTTGAACACCATCTGGATGATGCGCATCTATATCAATATAGGCTATTTTCTTAGAGGTGTTTTTATATAATGTTGTGAGCGCTATGGCTGGATCATTAACAAAGCAAAATCCGTTTGCTGCGTCTGGGAAGCCATGATGTGTTCCACCAGAAGGATTAAAAACACTAGTATGAATACCTGATATCAGATAATGCGCAGCTGTTAGGCTTGCCTTGGCTGCTGTTGCTGGCCTTCGGTAAATCTCTGGATAAATGGGGTTTGAGTGGGTTCCAATTTTGTGTCTTTTAGAGCGGATCTCATCCAATGCCTGATTTTTCTCGGCGTCAAGCAGGGCATCTATATATGCCCTGGTATGAAAACATTCTAATTCTTCTGCGGTTGCTGGTGGTACTGCCTCGAAATCTTTATCTGGCAGCCATCCTTGCGCTCTACAAATATCAATAACGGGCCATATGCGCGGTATATTCAAAGGATGCCCAGAACCATAGCCAGAGCCTCTGAAAATGTCACTACCAAGGAAAACTGTCACCTGCCAACCTGTCAAACTGTAAGAAGAACGATACTCATCTCGATATCGTATTATGAGAAGAGATTTACAAGTAGCAACACACTCATTAATAATGCAAGCAATGCAATGGCCGCTGGTCCAGGTGCAACAGGCCCTGTAAGCGGATGCTGATATACATATAAGGTGCCTGACATAATCTTCTTTGCAGAAGAGACAATAATATTATTGCCCATTACAGATAGTTTATTGGCAGCTGCTAATACGGGACTTCCCATCCGAGGAATGAGCCTGCGATATATCCAATCTGAATTAAGTACAGTTGATACGATCTCTGGAGGATAAAATCCAAACCGCATCAAGAATGTAAATGCCAGCATCGCAAATATAACCAGTTGGAATTGGCCAACAATATGACTTGCATCATAGGGCTGATAATCAAGACTATAGGGCAGTATCTGATAAAATTGTGTTGGCATCACGCCGATCGCGATACACAAAACACTGGCGATGGCCATTGCCGCCAACATATTAAAAGGCGCTTCTTTAGGGCGCAGCCCGCTATCATGACCAAAAAAGGTAAAATATGGAATTTTAATGCCAGAATGATGTAATACCCCAGCTGAGGCTGCAAGCAAAACTAAATACACAAATACCAACCCTTCATATCCAACAGCTTTCATTATTACAGCCTTAGCCGTAAATCCGCTAAACAAAGGGAATGCTGAAATGGACATAGCACCAATAATACAAAATATCATTGTTAGTGGCATCGATTTATATAAACCGCCAAGTTCCGTTGCCTTGGCTGTTCCAACTCTATACATTACCGAGCCAATGGACATAAACAGCAATGCTTTATAGATGATATGGGCAAATGCATGGGCAACCGCCCCATTTATTGCCAACTCGGTGCCAATGCCGATTGCGACAATCATAAATCCAAGCTGATTATTCAAACTATAGGCTAAAACCCGCCTTAGATCATTTTCAATAACCGCAAAGAAAACCGGAAAAGCAGTCATTGCAGCGCCAATCCAAATAAGATACTCGGTGCCTGCAAATCCTCTTGCAAATGCATATATGGCCAGCTTGGTTGTGAATGCAGAGAGCATTACTGTGCCAAGAATTGTGGCCTCTGGATACGCATCTTGTAGCCATCCATTTAAAAGCGGGAACGCAGCTTTAATACCAAAAGCCAGAAAAATAAGCCAGGTGCCAAGACTGCCAAGCTCCATGGCTCCAAATGCTAATGATCCAACCTCACGCCAATACAAAGATGCACCCGCAAGCAGCATTACCCCTGATGCCACTTGCACAAGCAAATACCGCATGGCTGCTTTGTTAGCACGCTCAGTCCCACTTGCTAAGATAAGAAACACAGAAGTAATCGCAGTTGCTTCCCACCAAATAAATAGCGTTATTAAATCACCTGCATGAACAGCGGCTATTGCAGCACCTGCATATGCAAGGCCTGCTGTATGTTCCATTGCCTTTTTCTCATGCCAGCCATAAATGACATTCAAAGCAGCTGCTATGTGAAATATAATACCAAAAGGAAGCGTTAAATTATCTGCATTATGTAGGATTAACTCCTGACCTAAAACACTCACACTCCAATGAATTCCAGCTCCGGCGGACAGGCTGAAGGCTGATAATGCTATCGCCCCAAGCATAAAAATTTGTCTAATATGATGCGGCAGATAGGGCACAAATACAGCCGCTATAATCATTAATATTCCAGGAGTAATATCAGTCATAATAATCCTCCTTTCTCATTAACAAATGCCTAAGGCCGATGCCAACAACCACAATAAAAACAGAGGCTGCAAATCCATAAATAGCTGGAAATAAGGGCAAATCCTCAAGCGCAATTTCGCCATGGCGATGCACAAAAAATTCAGCAATGATAAGTGTTATGCCAATAACCACCAATGCAATGCTGGCATAATTGCCCATCTTTTTCAGGTTTGGATTTAAATTACTCATGGCATCACCATCAGGGTTGTAAGAGGTCTTACCCAGTCTATCGTAAAGAATAAGGATAGGCTTATCATTGCGGTTACTACAGGCGGTATAATCGTTAAAATATGGTTTTCAACATGAACTTTTTTTATCGCCGGCTTGAAAAACGCACGGGCGCAAGGCTCCAGCAAATAATATACGTTTAACAAGGAAGAGATAGCAAGCACCGCAAGCATAAGCGGCATTCCAGCATCC
>ERZ802822.210-NODE-210-length-43449-cov-10.660795_pt1 | contig 43449 bp, 49 predicted proteins | sample MGYA00345649_ERZ802822 | MGnify/ENA primary metagenome ERZ802822 (study PRJEB30503, sample SAMEA104212359) | marine metagenome | biome: Westerlies Biome; feature: [SRF] surface water layer (ENVO:00010504) within the epipelagic zone...; material: water...
AGATAATGCAGGAGCTATCCACCAGGATGAATATTTTTTTTTTTTAAATTGAAACGCATTTATGTCAATTAAAACTCCAATTGCATATGCAAGTCCACTTGCAATACCAATCCTTAGGGATACAGATGCAGGATTATCTTCTAATAAAAGAATAAGAACTGAAGAGATAATTGCTAGAGGAAATGAAAAGGTTATAGTCTTTTGAGCCATAGACTTTCCAATTAATCTAATTGTTAGGTCAGTTGCAACAACTATTAATGGAAAACTAAAAGCAGCCCAAGTGATTTTAAAATTATATATTTCAATTGGAATTGAAACTAAGACATTGGACAGTGTAATAATACTTATATGTACAATTACAAGTGTTAATAATAAATTATTTTTTTTTGACATTAATTAAAATTTTACCACCAATCTTCCCACGGAAAAACATACCAAACAGGATTATCTTTTTTATCAATTAATTGACCATGATAATCAATTTTAATTTTACTTGAAATATTATTTATTAATGCTGCAAAACGTATTTCACAATTTGATTTTATAAATATTTTTTTTACAATATTAAAAGTTTCACCACTATCATTAATATCATCGATTATAAGAATCCGCTTATTATCCTTTATAGAATTAATTAATAAGGAAAACTTATTTGCTGAGTCAGCTTTAAGTGATTTGACATCAATGATATTATGTGGTTTTTTAAAATAATGTGAAAGATAAACTCCGGGTATGCAGCCACCCCTATTGATGCTTACTATCATTTCTGGTTTAAATTCAGAAACCTCTATCTGTTCAACTATCTTTTTAATTGCATTATTTATCTTATCAATAGAAATTTTACTTTTTTTCATATAAAGGTTAATGATAATTTAAATAAATATAAAAAAACACTATTATTTTTAATTAACTTGAAAAAAAAACCAAAATGTACAATTCAAAAATATCTGGATTAGGAATGTATGTTCCTGAAAATGTTGTCACCAACGATGATTTATCTAAAGTTATGGATACTTCTAGTGAATGGATAGAAGAGAGAACAGGAATTAAAGAACGAAGACATATTAAAAAAGGAGATGGAAATTCAACTGCCAATATGGGTGTTGAAGCTTCTAAAATAGCAATGGAAAGGGCAGGCATTGACAAGAATGAAATTGATTTAATCCTATTTGCAACATTAAGTCCTGACTATTATTTTCCTGGTAGTGGAGTTTTAGTTCAAGAGTTACTAGACATACCTACATGTCCTGCAATGGATATTAGAAATCAATGTTCGGGTTTTATTTATGCTATTTCAACTGCAGATCAATTTATAAAATCGGGAATGTATAAAAATATACTAGTGATTGGTTCAGAGAATCATTCAGGTGGTCTTGATATGACTACTAGAGGAAGAGGTGTATCAGTTATATTTGGTGATGGAGCTGGAGCAGCAGTAATTTCAAGAGAAGATGATTTAACAAAGGGTATTCTTTCTTCACATCTTCATTCAGAAGGTAAACATGCAGAAGAACTTGCTTTAATTGGTCCGAGTACAAATAGATGGGTCCCAGAAATTTTAGATGCAAATGATCCAGAAGATATTTCCTACTACCCAAATATGAATGGCCAATTAGTTTTTAAAAATGCAGTTGTTCGTTTTTCTGAAGTGATTATGGAAGGATTGAAACATAATAATTTAAATCCAGATCAAATTGATATGTTAATACCTCATCAAGCAAATCTTAGAATTTCTCAGTTTGTGCAAAAAAAATTCGGTCTGTCTGAAGATCAAGTCTATAATAATATTCAAAAGTATGGAAATACCACTGCTGGATCTATTCCAATAGCCCTAACTGAGGCTTGGCAAGATGGAAAGATAAAAAAAGGTGATCTTGTAGTTCTTGCAGCTTTCGGTAGTGGGTTTACTTGGGGAAGTACAATTATTAGGTGGTAATAAAATCAATAACTTAAACTTCAAGCAATGTCTTATAAAAAAATTCTTTTAGTTCTTTCTCTAGTGCTTGTCTATTTTATTCTTAATTATGCTTTTTTATCGACAGAGGGTTATACCTCGATGAAAGATTACATTGACTCTACAAAGGATGAGTTTAGTTATGATATTGAAGAAATTTTTTATGAAGATGAGTGGACTGGATATCATATAAAAATGACTTCAGGTGAATGGTTAGACTCAAAGAAAGTTGAAGATGTAGAATGGTGGCATTATGTGGACATAGTTATTCCAAAAGAAACTCAAACTGATACAGGAATAATTTTTATAGATTCTGGAGTAAAAGATGAAGATTACTTTAGACTTGACTCAACATCTATAAGTTATGCTTTGAAAACTAAATCAGTTATAGTAAATATTCATAATATTCCAGCACAGCCAATTAACTTTTTATCATCTGAACAAGATTCTTTTTATGAGGATGACCTTATTGCATATGCATGGAGTCAATTTTTAGAAAAAGGTGCAAAGCAAAAAGATATTGAATGGTTACCTAGACTACCTATGACTCGAGCAGTTGTAAGATCAATGGATTTAGCTCAAGAAATCACATTACAGCAAAATATAAATGTTAAAGATTTTGTTGTTTCTGGTGCCTCAAAAAGGGGTTGGGCAGCATGGACAACGGCAGCAGTTGACGAAAGAGTGATTGCAGTTGTTCCAATGGTCATTGATATGCTAAATCTGGTTCCATCTTTTGAAAATCATTATAGGAGCTATGGAGAGTTTTCTCCTGCTGTCCAATCATACGTTAATTACAACATACAAGATTGGATGGGAACTGATGAGTTTAAAACACTTATGAGTTATGTGGAACCATATTATTTTAAAGAGAAACTTACTATGCCTAAGTATTTAATTAATGCAGGTTCAGATGAGTTTTTTTCTACTGATTCATGGAGATTTTATTTTGACGAACTCATTGGAGATAAACTATTAAGGTATGTGCCAAATACAAATCATTCTTTGGAAGGAAGATATTTAAATGATGATCTTATCAGCTATTTTTATAGAATTGTTAACGATGTAAAAATGCCTTCGCTAAATTGGAAGTTAAATAATGACAGTATTGATGTAATTCTGGATTATAATGGAAATTATTCAGTCTCAATTTGGAGTGCAAAAAATGATGAAGGAAGAGATTTTAGATTATGGCAAGAAGGGGAGCTTTGGAAAAAATTACCATTAAAAAAATCTATTGACAATAGTTATAAAATTTTATTTGATAATGAATCACTTGGTTATGAAGCTCATATGATGGAATTTATTTTAGATCCAGAATCAGATTTTCCTTTTATAATTTCTACAGGACCTTTTGTCCTACCAGATTCATATCCATATGAGAAATATAAACCACTGAAATAGATGTTACACAGATTAAAAACCAATAAGATTATCAATTAAAAAAAAATTTGAATCGTATAATAATTTTTATATCTTTCGACTCTCAATTATTGAAAACATTAGAAACATGAAAAAAATATTATTTGCCTTAATCCTATTTGTATTTGTTGGTTCAACATTTACAACCAATGTTTATGCAACGACTACAATTAATAGTTTAGTTACTATTCAGGATTCACAAGATGAGTCAATGATGCAAGCTAGCTCAGATGAAGCTTCTGCTGGTTTTACTCAAGAGTTAAAAAAGCGTTTTATTGAGGGTGGTCCAGGCTTTATGGGAATTGTTCTTATCTGTCTTATTCTTGGTTTAGCAATTTCAATTGAAAGAATTATATACCTTAACTTATCTACAACTAATTCTGAAAAACTTACAGGTGATGTTGAAGAAGCATTAAAGTCAGGGGGTGTTGAAGCTGCTAAAGAAGTATGTAGAAATACAAAAGGCCCAATTGCTTCAATCTTTTATCAAGGTTTAGATCGAGCAAAAGATGGTGTAGAAAGTGCTGAAAAAGCTGTTATATCATATGGTGGAGTTCAAATGGGACAGTTAGAGAAAAATGTTTCTTGGATATCCCTATTTATAGCTCTTGCTCCTATGCTTGGATTTATGGGGACTGTTATTGGAATGATTAATGCATTTGATAGAATTGAAGCTGCTGGTGATATGCAACCTTCTTTAGTTGCAGGTGGTATTAAAATAGCACTTTTAACAACAGTTTTTGGTCTTATAGTAGCAATTATACTACAAGTTTTTTATAATTATATAGTAGCAAAAATTGATTCAATAGTTAATGATATGGAAGATGCATCAATTACTCTAATTGATATTCTTTCAGCTCAAAAAAAATAATATATTATGAATCTCGAAAAATTAACTAGAATTGGGTGTATTGCCCTTGGAGTAGTTGGAGTAATATTTCTTGCAATAGTCTTTGCAAGTGGTGACGATAGTATAAAAATGGCTGCAGCATCAGGTAATTATGGTGCTATAACCCCAATAATTATTCTTAGTCAAATAATATTATTAATTGCAATCATAGTTACCTTAATATTCTCTTTTAGAGGAATTGCAAAAGATAAGGCAAAAATGAAAAATGCGTTGAAATCTGCAGGTTTATTCTTGGTTGTAGTGATAATAGCCTTTCTTTTTTCAAGTGGAGTAGAAACTCCTATGAGAGATGGTAAAGTTCTCTCAGCTTTTAATTCAAAATTAGTTGGTACAGGTATACGAGTATTCTATATTTTATCAATAATTGCTATTGGATTAATGGTTTTACCAGGAATTAAAAATTCTATAAAAAAATAAGCTATGGCTAAAAGAAAAGCTCCAGAAGTTAATGCAGGATCAATGGCTGACATTGCCTTTTTGCTTTTGATTTTCTTTTTGGTAACAACTACTATTGAGACTGATAGTGGGATAAACAGAAAACTCCCTCCTATGGAAGATCAAATTGATCCTCCAATCATTAGAGAGAAAAATATTTTTACTGTTGTAGTAAATAAGAATAATCAATTGTTAGTTGAAGAATCATTGACTGATATTAAAGATCTTAGAGGTCTTGCTGTTGACTTTCTAGATAATGGAGGAGGAACTGGCATAGAAGCTTGTGATTATTGTCAAGGTGAACGAGATTCTAGATCTTCAGATAACCCTGATAAAGCAATTATATCTCTAAAAAACGATAGAGAAACAGAATATAAAGTATATATAGCAGTCCAAAATGAATTAGTTGCTGCATACAATGTGCTTAGAGACAGGGAATTTGCAAGGCTTAACCCTAATATGGGTATTTCCTATGTTGAAGCTGATCTCATATATAGTGATCCAAGGACATCTGCTGATGATAAAGCTAACTTAAAGGAAAAGCTTGATGTTGTTAAGTTATTATACCCTCAAAAATTATCCGAGGCTGAACCAAGTAAAGTAAATTAATATGGCAAAGTTCAATAAAAAGAAAAGTGGAGACCTTCCTGCAATATCAACGGCATCTTTGCCTGATATAGTTTTTATGCTATTATTCTTTTTTATGGTAGCTACTGTTATGCGTGATAGTACCTTAATGGTCCAAAACACGCTTCCTGCTGCAGATCAAATTCAAAAGTTAGATAAAAAGGATAGGGTTATATATATATATGCGGGTAAACCCTCTAGTAGATATGTTGACACATATGGAAGCCAAGCAAGGATTCAATTAAATGATAAATTTGGAACTGTTGAAGAAGTTGGTGCATTTGTTTTAGCAGAAAGAGCTGCAAAGAGAGAAGAACTTCAAAATGTTCTAACAACTGCTTTAAAAGTTGATAGTGATACTAAGATGGGAATAATTAGTGATATCAAGCAAGAGTTGCGTAAAGTTAATGCCCTCAAGCTAAACTATACAACAAGAGTTGGAGACTACACCCAAAATTTTAATTAGAAAAAATTTATTTTTTCTAACCTATCTAATTTCTTTTAGTCTATATAGCCAAACCTCTTATGATCTTTCAAAAGAGACATATAGAGAAGACCAAATTTACTTTGGATCAAGTTATTTTATTCAGAGTGAATCTATTTCTGATTTTAAGCAAAATGGATTTTCTGGTAATTTCCAATTTGGCTTAATACGCGACTTTCCTCTAAATAATAATTCAACTAAAGCAGTTGGATTAGGTGTCGGATACGAAAGAAATTTTTTTACTTCAAATATTCAACCTGATCTAGAAAATAATGAAATTAACTACAGGATAGTAGTTAGTAAATTTTTAGAATCAAAAAACAAAATGTCTTTTTCATCAATTGTCATTCCACTTGAATATAGATGGAGAAAGTCTAGTATTGATGAATTTAAATTTTGGAGAATATATTCTGGATTTAAACTGAAAAAGAACTTTCCAATATATTCTAATCCTTCATATGGTTCCGAACTCAAGATAGATGAAATTAATGACTGGACTACATCTATTTATTTGAATGCAGGGTATAATACATGGAATATATCTTTAGAATATGATTTAGACCCTTTGATACAAAATAAAAAAACAACTCAGGGAGAGGATATTAATATTAGCTTTTTTAGATTAGGATTGATTTTCTATATATTATAGCTCTTTTCTTAGCCTAGCAACTGAAATATCTAGTTGTTCTCGATATTTTGAAACAGTTCTTCTAGCAACTTTATACCCTTTTTTAGAAAGTTTATCAGATAGCTCTATATCTGATAAAGGCTTATTTTTATTCTCTTTATTTACAATCTCTTTCAAAATTTTCTTTATTTCAATTGTAGAAATTTCATCACCTTCTGAGTTTTTCATCCCTTCAGAAAAATAACTTTTTAGAAGTTTTATTCCATATGGAGTATCAATATATTTACTATTAGCAACTCTTGATACTGTAGATATATCCATATTAATAATTTCAGCAATATCTTTTAAAATCATTGGTTTAAGATTTTTTTCTTCTCCTGTCAAAAAATATTCTTTTTGAAAATTAACAATTGCATTTATAGTTTGAAATAGTGTTTGATGTCTTTGTTCAATTGCCTCTATAAACCATTTAGCTGAGTCAAGTTTTTGTTTTAAAAATTGAACTGTTTGATTTTGTGATTTAGTTTTATTTGGATCATTTTTATATCCTTCAAGAATATTTTTATATGAGTTTGAAAGTCTCAATTCAGGTGAGTTTCTTTTATTTAGTTCAACTGTAAAGTTTCCATCTTCTATTGATAGAATAAAATCTGGAACTATTGTGTTATTTGAAAATTCACTTGTAATAGCACCACCTGGCTTTGGATTTAATTTAGATATCTCTTCAACAACTAATTTTAGATCTTCTTCTGATAAGTTTAATTTTTCTGTAATTCGAGAAAATTTCTTTTTTGAAAATAATTCAAATTCATTTTCAATAAGATTAATTGAATTTATTATTGATTCTTTTTCATTGTTTTTTCTCTTGAGTTGAATTAAAAGACACTCTTGGAGAGATCTAGCTCCAACTCCAGGTGGATCAAGATCTTGAATTTTTTTTAAAACTGATAAAACTTGAGTATTATCAGCTACAATATTTTGAGTGAAAGCCAAATCATCAATAATATCTTCAATTTCTCTCCTTAGATATCCGCTCTCATCAATACTTCCAATCAAGAATTCACATATTGGCTTTTCTAAATCTGCTAGAATTAAATTTTTTGACTGATTATCAAGAAATTGATGAAAACTTATTGATTCTTTTGTTTGAAAATTAGTGCTTTCTTCTTGATTTGAATAATAGTTTTGATCGTAACTCTCTGTTTCGTCAGAAAGATATTCATCAACATTAACATCTCCTTCACCTATATCTTCCTCATATTCATTACCATCATTTTCTAATGATTCACTTCCTTTTTCAAGTGCCGGGTTTTCTTCAATTTCATTTGTTATTTTTTGCTCTAATTCAGCTGTTGTAAGTTGAATTAACTTCATTAGCTGAATCTGTTGAGGAGAAAGCTTCTGCGATAACTTTAATTGTAGTTTTTGATTAAGCATTTAAATATATACTTAAACAAAAGTAAGAAAAGAATTAATGTAATTTAAAATGAAGCATTTTTTGGTGTTCTTGGATAGGGAATTACATCTCTTATGTTTTGCATACCTGTACAAAACATTACTATTCTTTCAAACCCTAACCCAAATCCGCTATGTGGGACTGTGCCATATCTTCTTAGATCCAAATACCACCATAATTCCTTCTCATCAATATCCATTTTACTAATCCTTTTTTCTAACACATCTAATCTTTCTTCTCTTTGTGAGCCTCCAATTATCTCTCCAATCCCTGGAAATAAAACATCCATCGCTCTAACTGTCTTCCCATCGTCATTTAATCTCATGTAGAATGCTTTAATTTTTGTAGGATAATCATAAATAATAACAGGAGATTTGAAATGCTTTTCAACTAAAAATCTTTCATGTTCACTTTGAAAATCACATCCCCATTCATCCAATAAATATTTAAATTTTTTCTTTTTATTATAATTAGAATTTCTAAGTATTTCAAAAGCCTCACTATATGATAGTCTAACAAACTCATTATCAATAGTGAACTTAATTTTTTCAATAAGAGTAAATTCACTTCTTTCATTCTTTGGTTTTTGACTTTCTTCTTTTAAAAGTCTTTGATCCAGAAAAGCTAGATCTTCGGAACAGTTATTTAAAATGAATTGAAGTATATTCTTTAAAAAAGATTCAGCTAAATCCATATTATCATTAAGATCATAAAATGCCATTTCAGGCTCAATCATCCAAAATTCTGAAGCATGACGTGAAGTATTAGAGTTCTCTGCTCTAAAAGTTGGTCCAAATGTGTAGACATTTCCAAGACCTAAGGCATATGTCTCTGCCTCTAATTGACCCGAAACAGTTAAACTTGTTTTCTTTCCAAAAAAATCTTTAGAATAATCAGTTCCTTTAGTGTCAATTTGATCATCACTTAATGTTGTAACCTTAAACATTTCTCCTGCACCTTCAGCATCATTAGATGTAATTATAGGTGTATTTATGTAGTTAAAATCTTTTTTATTAAAAAACTCATGAATTCCAAAAGCAAGTTTTGATCTAATTCTCATTACAGAACTAAATGTTGAAGTTCTAATTCTAAGATGAGCTTGCTCTCTTAAAAACTCAAAGCTATGTTTCTTTGGCTGAATAGGATATTTATCAGAATCTGATTCTCCTAATATTTCAATACTTAATATTTGAATCTCAAAACTTTGACCTTTTCCTATACTCTTTACTAAATTGCCTTTTACTTTTAAAGAGCATCCAATACTTATTTTTTTTATGATTTTCTCATCTATTGAGGAATCTAATATTACACATTGAATATTTTTTATTGTAGATCCATCATTTAATTCTATAAATTTTTTTGCTCTAAAAGCTCGAACCCAACCACCAATAAAAATATTTTTATCAATGTCAGGTGAAGTGAAAATATCTTTAATTTTTACTAGATTCATATATTATAGAGTTAGAATATCCTTCTCCTTAAGCGAGTACATTTCATCTACTTTTTTAATGTATTTATCAGTTAATTCTTGAGTATCAATTTCAAGATTTGATTTTAAGTCATCTGAAATTTCAAGATTTTTAATTTTATTATTAGCATCTTTTCGAGAATTTCTAATGCTAACTTTAGCAGATTCTGATTCTGATTTGGCTAACTTAGTCAGCTCAATTCTCCTTTCCTCTGTTAAAGGGGGAATGTTAATTAGTAATGATTCACCGTTATTAACAGGATTAAGTCCAAGATTAGAGTTTATTATACTATTCTCAATTACATCAAGCATATCTTTTTCCCATGGTTGAATACTAATTGTCTGACCATTTGGTGTATTTACTGAGGCAACTTGAGTTAATGGAGTCATATTTCCATAATATTCAACTGTTATCCCTTTGAGCATTATAGGGTTTGCTTTACCAGCTCTAATTTTTGCTATTTCAGTTTCCAAATGACTTATAGCAGCCATCATATTTAACTCTGCACTTTCAACTATTTCTTGATTATTTTCCATATTTAAGAATTATTTTGAAACTTTTGTTCCAATTTTTTCACCCATTATTACTTTAGTCAAATTACCTCTAGTATTCATGTCAAAAACAATTATTGGAAGCTCATTTTCCTTACTTAGGGTAAAAGCAGTTGTATCCATTATCTTCAATCCTTTTTTGATAGTTTCTTCAAAGGAGATATTATCAAATTTTATTGCTTCTTTATTTACTTCAGGATCTTCATTATAAATACCATCAACTCTAGTACCTTTCAAAATAACTTCAGCATTAATTTCAATTGCCCTAAGCACAGCAGCAGAATCTGTTGTAAAATATGGATTGCCAGTTCCAGAGGCAAAAATTACAACTCTTCCTTTCTCTAGGTGTCTAGTAGCTTTCCTTTTAATAAATGGCTCTGCAATTGATTCCATCTTAATTGCAGACTGAAGTCGTGTCGGAATTTCAATGCTTTCTAAAGCATTTTGCAGCGCTAAGCCATTAATAACTGTTGCTAACATCCCCATATAATCAGCTTGAACCCTATCAATTCCATCTTTAGACCCTGTCAAACCTCTAAAAATATTTCCTCCGCCAATAACAATTGCAATTTCAACACCTTCTTTATGAATTTGCTTTATTTCTTCCGCATACTCTACAAGTCTATCATTATCAATGCCATAAGAGTTTTTTCCTAAAAGAGCTTCTCCACTTAATTTAAGTAATATTCGATTATATTTCATTGTTTTGGAATATGTAAATATAATTATAAAGTTTTAACTTCTATTCAATCTGCAGTGCATTAAGAACAGAAAATTCTCCAATATTTATTCTCCTAAGTTCAGATAAATATGAACCAGAATTCAGCTTTTTACCAAAATCATTTGCAATAGATCTTATATAAGTTCCTTTTGAACAAGTAATTTTAAATTCAATATAAGGGTCTGTAAATTTGATTATTTCAAATTCATAAATATTTATTTCTCTTTCTTGAATTTCAATTTTTTTATTCTCTCTTGCATATTCATACATTCGTTTTCCATTTTTTTTAAGTGCTGAAAAAATTGGAGGCTTTTGCATTAGTTTACCAGTAAATTTTTGAGATAAATTTATTATATCCTTTTCTTTAATATGGTCATAATTAAAACTCTTATTCACTTCAGTTTCAGCATCATATGATGGAGTAGTTTCTCCAAGCTTAAATTTGCCTGTATAAGTTTTACTTAGGTTTTGATATGTTGAAATTTGTTTTGTTTGCTTACCAATACAAATAATTAACAATCCAGTAGCCAATGGGTCGAGTGTTCCCGCATGACCAACTTTAATTCTTTTAATTTTAAATTTTGATACTAATGATTTACGAATATACTTAACAACGTCAAAAGAAGTCCACGTTAGAGGTTTGTCAACCAAAAGCATCTTGCCATCTTGGATATCATCTTCCTTGATTTGATTTACATCAAATTTCTGCATTAGCCTTTCTCCTTATAAAGAATTGAAACTATACATAAAATAAAACCAGATAACACCACTAATGGAGCTAATCTAATTCGTCTAAAACTATATATTTCATCATTAAAAATTTCTGGATTTTCAGACCCTCCACCGGACATTAATATAAATCCTATTAATATTACAAGTATTGATAATAGAAGAATCTTATATCTTTTTTTATTAAATAAATATTTTTTTTTATTCATGAAATTATCTAACAAATTTTAATTTTAAATATCTCTGAGTTATGAAGTATGAACTTATAAAAGAGGTAAATATTCCGTAAAATATAATAAAACAAACTAGTATTATTAAATCATTAATTTTTGTAAAAAAATTAATTTCTTCTATTTGAAGACTTAACTGAAATATCATAATAACTATTAATAAAACTGAGACAATTGAAGATAGAAAACCAATTTTAATATAGGTCCAAATAAAAGGTTTTCGAATAAATTTACTTGTTGCACCTACTAATTGCATAGTCTTTATAATTTCTCTTTTCGAATAAATTGAAATTTTAATAGAATTATTTATTAAGATAAAACTAGTTATGAAAAATATAATACTTAAAATTAATATCCATAAACCTATTTTTTCAAAATTAGTATTTAGAGCATTTACAAGTGGTTTGTCATATTCAACTTCTTCTATAAATTCAAAATTATTTATATTCTCTATGAATTTTTCAATAGAGTAAACATCTATTTTATCACTATACAATTGAACTGAAATTGCATCTAAAAGAGGGTTATATCCTAAAAATCCTACAAACTCTTCACCAATTTCTTTAGAAAAGTTTTCTGCTGCATCTTCTTTTGACAAATAACTGATTTCTTTAACATCATCATTTAAGTTTAGAAATTTAATCAATTGCTTATTTTCAACATCAGTACTATTATTTTTAAGATATACACTAACTAGAACATTTTCTTTAAAATAACTTTCAACAGATGTGGACTTAAGATAAATGAAACCAATTAATGATAAAGTAAATAATACAACTGTATTTATAAGAAATATTGAGATTAAGTTACTTCTTACTTTTTTAGTTTCTATTTTATTTTTAGCATCCAAACTTCAGTAAAAGTAAGAAACAAATAATAAATTAATTTTTATGTTAGTTAAATAAGTTCTTCCTTTGTGAAAATTAACTTAAAGTGAAATATAATTTTCTAGAAATAGAAAAAAAATGGCAAGAATTCTGGAAAACTAATAAAACTTATAAAGTGGGTTTTTCTTCTAAACCTAAGCTTTATGTTTTAGATATGTTTCCTTACCCATCTGGAGCGGGTCTCCATGTTGGTCATCCATTAGGTTATATAGCAAGTGATATTTACTCAAGGTATAAAAGACATAATGGCTATAATGTACTTCACCCTCAAGGATATGATTCTTTTGGACTCCCTGCTGAACAATATGCAATCAAAACAGGTCAACATCCTAAAAAGACAACTTTAGAAAACATCAATATGTATAGAAATCAATTAGATAGAATTGGTTTCTCATTTGATTGGTCTAGAGAAATAAGAACTTCAGATCCTGACTATTATAAGTGGACTCAATGGATATTTATTTTAATGTTTAATTCCTACTATTGTTCTGTTGAGAATAAAGCTAAAAGTATAGAAAACTTGATAAGTTTATTTGAGAAAGAAGGTGATAAAAAATATAAGGATGAGCTTCTGGATATGGGATATTCATTTGATCAATCAGAATGGAATAATCTTAATTTTAAAGAAAAATCAGAAATATTAATGAACTTTAGGCTTGCTTACTTAACTGATGGTGAGGTAAATTGGTGTGAAGAATTAGGTACAGTTTTGGCAAATGATGAAATAATTAATGGAGTTAGTGAGCGAGGTGGATATCCTGTTTCTAAAAGAAAAGTTAAGCATTGGTGTCTTAGAATTAGTAAATATTCTGAAAGATTATTAAATGGACTAGATAAAATAGATTGGCCAGATCCATTAAAAGAAATGCAAAGAAATTGGATTGGAAAATCTAAAGGTGTTTCATTAACTTTTCAAGTAGAAAATTCAAATAAGTCTATTGAGGTTTTCACTACAAGACCTGATACAATTTTTGGAGTTTCTTTTTTAACTGTTGCGCCAGAGTATGAAGATATATCTGACTTATCGACAGCAGATAATAAATTAGCTATTAACGAATATATTAGTGAAGTTTCAAAAAAATCTGAAAGAGAGAGACTCTCGGATGTTAAAACTGTGTCTGGGGTTTTTTCTGGTTCATATGCAATTCATCCACTTAACGGAAAAAAATTACCCATTTGGATTTCTGATTATGTTTTAGCTAGTTATGGAACTGGAGCTGTCATGGGTGTTCCTGCTGGTGATCAACGAGATTTTGATTTTGCTACCAAATTTCAAATTGATATACCTAACATTTTTAAAGATAAAGACATATCAAAGGGTGCATTTTCTGATAAGACTGGTTTTGAATTAATTAATTCTGAATTTCTTGACGGAAAAGATTATGAGGATTCACTAGAAATAATAATTAGTAAAATTGAGAATGATAATATAGGAAAATCTGAAATCCAATATAAACTTAGAGATGCAACATTTAGTAGACAGAGATACTGGGGTGAACCTATTCCTATTTATTATAAAGATGGAGTTCCTAAAAATATTAGTTTGAGTGATCTTCCATTAAAACTTCCAGAAGTTGATAATTTCTTACCTACAAAAAATGGCGATTCACCTCTTGGTAACTCAAAATCATGGGCATGGAATGAAAAAGATAAAAAAGTCGTTTCAAATGATAAGATTAATAATATTGATATTTTCCCAATTGAATTAAATACCATGCCTGGTTGGGCAGGTAGTTCTTGGTATTTTCATAGGTATATGGATCCAAGTAATAATGAAAAGTTTGTCTCAGAAGATTCAAAAAATTATTGGTCTGATATAGATGTTTATTTTGGAGGGAGTGAACATGCAACGGGTCACTTATTATATTCTAGGTTTTATCAAAAATTCCTCTACGATCTTGAGTTTTTAAATAAAGATGAATATGCCAAAAAATTAGTTAATCAGGGAATGATTCTTGGGAACTCTGCATTTATTTATCGTAAATCTGGAACTTCAGAATATTTATCTAAAAATTTAATTTCTGATATCGAAATTGACAGAGTAAGAATTGACATAAAATATGTTGATACTGAAAATAAAGTAGATATTGAAGTTCTTAAGAAAATGGATAAAGATTTTAAAGATTCTCTATTTGTATTAGAAGATGATAAATTTATATGTGTTAGAGAACAGGAAAAAATGTCAAAATCAAAATTTAACGTAGTTAATCCTGATGAAATATGTAACCAGTACGGAGCTGATACATTAAGGATGTATGAAATGTTTCTTGGACCAATTGAACAGTCAAAACCATGGGATACTAGAGGTATTTCCGGTGTACATTCATTCTTAAAAAAGTTTTGGAACTTATTTTTTAATGAAGGTGAAATAAATCTGATAGATACAGAGCCTTCAAAAGAGGAATTTAAATCTCTTCATAAAACAATTAAAAAAGTATCGGAGGATATAGAAAAACTTAGTCTTAACACTTGTATAAGTTCATTCATGATTTGTGTAAATGAACTAAGCTCAATTAACTGTAATAATAGATTAATACTTAAAGATTTATTGATACTTATTTCCCCTTTTGCACCTCATTTTGCTGAGGAGTTATGGAGTCAAATAGGCAACTCTGAGTCTATTGTTGAAGAAACATACCCTAAGTATGAGGAAAAATATTTAGTTGAGTCAGAAAAGGTTTATCCTGTTTCATTTAATGGTAAAACAAAGTTTACCCTAAATCTTTCTCTAGATTTAAATATTAAAGAAATTGAAAAAGAAGTTTTATCTCATGAGAAGACTAAATCAATATTGAATAATAATAATCCAAAGAAAATTATAATAGTCCCTGGTAAAATTATAAATATTGTCATATGATAAATCCAGTATTTGAAATTGTTGGGTTATCAGCTGCATTTCTGACAACTTCAGCGTTTATACCTCAGGTGTATAAGATATACAAAGAAAAAAATGCCGATGGTATTTCTTTAACGATGTATATCATATTGTTCACAGGAGTTATTCTTTGGTTTATTTATGGAATTTTAATAGGTAGCCTGTCTATAATTATTGCTAACGGAGTAACAGCGTTATTACAACTAAGTATAATTATATTTAAGTTAAAAAATTGATAATTTTTTTTACATTATTACAGTTTATATAACTTTGTATAAAACAATAATATATGTTCTACTTTGATCCCCTTTACTTTCTAATAGTTGGTCCTATTTTTGCACTAAGTTTTTACGTTCAAAATCAACTTAAGTCAAAATTTAAAAAATTCTCTAAGCAACCTTTATCTGCAAACCTTACTGGTAAAGAAGTAGCTGAAAAGATGCTAAATGACCATGGAATATATGATGTTAAAATTATTTCTGTTAAAGGTCAACTTTCAGATCATTATAATCCCCAAAAGAAGACAGTTAACCTTAGTGAAAGTGTTTATAGTAAGAGTAATACTGCGGCAATTGCAGTTGCTGCTCACGAATGTGGTCATGCCGTTCAGCATGCTAAAGGATATGAATGGTTAAAGATGAGGTCGATTCTAGTCCCAATGGTTGGAATAAGCTCAAATCTAGGTATTTGGATTATTCTTGGTGGAGCTTTTTTAATGCAAAGTTCACCAGTACTGGGAGAGACTCTTTTTTCTATTGGAATCCTGGGATTTGCAACAGGAACATTATTTAGTTTAGTGACCCTACCTGTTGAATTTGATGCAAGTAAAAGAGCTATCTACTGGCTTGAAAGAAAAAGAATTGTAAATCAAAGAGAACTTGTTCAATCTAAAGAAGCATTAAATTGGGCAGCAGGAACATATGTTGTAGCAGCTTTAGCTTCGATTGCTAATCTTGTTTACCTATGGTTTAGATTTGGAAGAAGAAATTAACCATTAATATATTTATCGATTGCCATTGCCATTGATGGCGAAATCTCTGTAGGTGCTTTGATATCAACTCTTAAGCCCTTAGACTTTGCTTCTTCTTCAGTAGTATTACCATACACAGCAATTAGAGTTTTGTTTTGCTTAAAATCAGGAAAATTTTTAAATAAAGATTCAATTCCTAATGGGCTAAAAAATACAAGAATATCATAATAAACATCTCTTAAATCAGATAAGTCACTCACTACTGTTTTATATAATTGTGCACGATCCCATGAAATTTCAAAAGAATCTAATGTTTTAATTATTTCTGGGTTTAAGCTGCCTGAGGTAGGTGCTAGAAATTTTTCTTTATTAAATTTTAAAAATGTAGCTTCAAGGTCCATGAAATTATTATTTCCAATATAAATCTTACGTTTTCTGTAAACCACATATTTTTGAAGGTAATAAGCTACTGCTTCTGATTGACAAAAATATTTAGTTTGGTCAGGAACTTTAAACCTCATTTCTTCGGTAATTCTAAAAAAATGATCAACAGAATTTCTGCTCGTTAAAATAACATTATGAAATTTTGAAAAGTCAACTCTTTGAGCTCTTACCTCTTTGGCAGTTAAACCTTCAACATGAATAAATTTTCTAAAATCAATTTTAACTTTATGCTTACGAATTAATGATGAATATGGAGAGTTTTCATTAGAAGGTTCAGGCTGAGATATTAAAATAGTTTTAATACTCATATGATAAGCTTAGGTTGGAAACAAATCTTGATATAACCATATCCAAGGGGCTAGTTTGAACGCACAAAGATACAAAATAAAATATATAACTTCTTTCAGTTCAGACTTTATAATTAAACTCAAATAGTTTTTAGCCTGAAAAATAAAATGTAATCCAATTAATATTATAAAAGTATTATTCAAATAATCAATAGTATAAAAGGAGTTTAAGTTGTAAACAACGAAGTTGACAAATAATAATAGTCCTATTATAATATTTACAATATAGTTTTTGAAAAAAATAAACTTAAGCTCAGAGCTTAAAAAAATTTCTAAGACATATTTAATAATTAAAAATCTAATCAAAAGCATTAAAAAAATTAATGAATTAATAGAAAGAAAATTTAAAAATAGTTCTGCACTTATTCCTTCTCTTTTAAGAGATCCATCAAAGACACTAGATCCAATGTAAACTATAATTACTCCATTGATAAGGAAAAAAAAGAATATATAGAAATAATGTAAATAGTCTATTTTACCATGAAGGTTGAGATCATCAGGATTATAAGGAAATAAAATATTAGTAAAGTGATAATATGCACTTCTAAATAAATAAAGTAATTTTACTTTTTGAAAAAAATTAAAAAAATAAAATATTATTATTAAAATTAATACAAAGACACTGGTTATATCTTGATTCTGAATCATTATTTATATTCTGGTATTAACAAAACTATGGAATAACTAGTTAATAATATGAAAGGCAATAGTTTAATTATAATACCAACTTACAATGAATCTGAAAACATTGAGTTAATTATTAATAAAATTCTTTTATTAAACGATACCAATGATATTTTAGTTGTAGATGATAATTCTCCAGACGGAACATCTAAGATTGTTTTAGATTTAAAAAAAGAAAATATAGATAGAATTTTTTTGATTGTTAGAGACAATAAGTTAGGATTAGGATCTGCATATAAGGAAGGATTCAATTGGGCCTTAAACAAAAACTATTCATATATTTTTGAAATGGATGCTGATCTATCTCACGATCCAGAAGAAATTGTAAACCTTAAAGAATTATTAATTAATAGTGATTCTGATGTTGCTATAGGTTCTCGATATTTAGATGGTGTAAGTGTAGTGAACTGGCCTTTATCAAGGATATTCCTTTCATATTTTGCCAATATTTATGTGAGAATAATTACTGGGATGCCTATCAAAGATGCAACTTCTGGCTTCATTGGCTATACTAATGAGTCTTTATCTTCTTTAAATATCGATAATATAAAATTTAACGGCTATGCATTTCAAATTGAAATGAAATTCAAACTATGGAAAAAAAACTTTAAATTAAGGGAACATCAAATAATTTTTGTGAATAGAAAATCAGGAAAATCTAAAATGGATAAGAACATTATTTTTGAAGCTATTTTTGGTGTAATTAGATTAAAACTAAATTCGATATTTAAAATAGATGAATAAGCTTCTTATAAAAAATGCTACAATTATAAATGAAGGTAAAAGATCTTCAAAGGATATATATATTGAAGGTGAGTATATAAAAGAAATAAAATCAAATATTGATACAGATGAAAATATTGAAACAATAAATGCAAAAGGATTTTTAGTGATTCCAGGTATGATTGATGACCAAGTTCATTTTCGTGAACCTGGCCTTACTCATAAAGGAGATATAAGAACTGAATCTCAAGCTGCAATCGCAGGGGGTGTTACTTCATATATAGAGATGCCTAATACAATTCCAAATACGACTTCTATTGAGGAATTTAATAAAAAGATTCAAACTGCTTCAAATAATTCATTCTCTAATTTCTCTTTCATGTTTGGTGGAACAAATGAAAATATTGACGAAATTAAAAAAATTGATAAATCAGAAGTTGCTGGAATTAAACTTTTTTTGGGCTCTTCAACGGGTAAAATGTTAATAGACAACCTTCAGTCTATTGAAAATATATTTAATAGCACATCATTACCAATATCAGCTCATTGTGAAGATGAGCAGACCATTAAAGACAATACAGAATATTTTAAAGATTTGTATAATAATGACATTCCAATGGAAATTCATCCAAAAATAAGAAGTGAAAAGGCATGTTACAAAAGTTCAGAATTTGCTGTTACATTAGCAAAAAAAACAGGGGCTAGATTAAATGTATTTCATATTTCAACTGCGAAAGAGCTTAACCTATTTGATAATAAAGTTCAAATAAAAGAAAAAAAAATTACTGCTGAAGTTTGTGCTCATCATTTATGGTTCACTGATAAAGATTATGAAAAACTAGGTTCAAGAATTAAATGGAATCCAGCGATAAAAACCCAAACTGACAAGGATGCTCTTTGGAAAGCAATTAATGATGATACAATAGATATTATAGCTTCAGATCATGCGCCGCATACGGAAGAAGAAAAAAATAATGACTATTTAAGCTGCCCTTCTGGAGGTCCAATGGTTCAGCATACAATTTTATCTCTTTTGCAAAATTGTGAAAAATATGGAGTATCAATTGAAAAAATTGTTGAAAAAATTTCTCATAATCCTTCGATTATTTTTGAGATAAATAAAAGAGGGTTTTTAAGAGAAGGTTATTATGCAGATATCGTTATTATTGATACTAATACTCCTACCTTAGTTACAAAAGATTCATTGCTATATAAATGTGGTTGGTCTCCATTTGAAGGAGTCAAATTTAACAATTCAATTAATAAAACAATAATTAATGGAAGAATTGCATATGCTGATAGTAAAATAAATTCAGTTCCTTGGGGAAAAAAATTAAGTTTCAAAAGATGAAAAAATATTTGATATTTTTTATTTTGGTTACAGGATGTTACTCTGATATTCCTGATAATCTAATAAGTGAAAAAAAAATGGAAAGTATTATTTTTGATATTATGATTTTGAATGCATCAAGTGGTTATGACTTAAAAATTGATAATAATCTATTGAGTGATGAATTAATTTTTAAAAAGTATGATATAGATAGTTTACAGCTTTATGAAAGTGAGCTTTATTACTCACGAAATCCTAAAATTCATTTTGATATCTACTCAAATGTTAAAAAAAGGATTACTAGATCTATAGATAGTTTAAAAAATATTAAATGATGAAAGAATTTATAAAAGAATTAAAGTGGAGAGGAATGTTGCATGATGTTATACCTGGAACAGAAGATCACTTGTCTAAAAATAAAACAATTGGATATATTGGATTTGATCCTACATCTGACTCACTTCACATTGGAAGTTTAGTCCCAATATTTATATTAAAGCATTTTCAAAATGCTGGTCATACTCCCGTTGTACTATTAGGCGGAGCAACGGGAATGATAGGTGATCCATCTGGAAAGTCTGATGAAAGAAATTTACTTGATAAGAAAATTTTAAAGTATAATGAAAAGAAATTAAAGCTTCAGTTTGAAAAGTTTCTAGATTTTAAATCAAACATATCTAATAAAGCTTTATTAGTTAACAACTATGACTGGATGAGTAAATTTTCAATTATTGATTTTTCTAGAGATATAGGAAAACATATAACTGTAAATTATATGATGGCAAAAGAATCAGTTAAAAAAAGAATTTCAAAAGATACAACTCAGGGAATGTCATTTACGGAATTCACATATCAACTTATTCAAGGATATGACTTTTTATACTTATACAAAGAGATGAACTGTCAACTTCAAATGGGAGGAAGTGACCAGTGGGGAAATATTACTACTGGTACTGAACTTATTAGAAGAAAAGAAAATAAAAAGGCTTATGCTATGACATGTCCATTAATTAAAAAATCAGATGGATCGAAGTTTGGTAAGTCAGAGGGGGGTAATATTTGGCTTGATAAAAATAAAACCTCAGTGTATAAATTCTATCAATATTGGCTTAATATAACTGATGAAGATGCGATTAGCTATATTAAAGTTTTTACTTTTCTTTCAAAAGATAAAGTTGAAGATCTAATACAAGAGCATAATAAAGATAAAGCAAGAAGAATACTTCAAAATAAAATTGCTGAAGTTGTAACTATAATGGTTCACGGAGAGCAAGATTTAAATAACGCAATTAGGGCTTCAAAGGTTCTTTTTGGTAAATCAAGCAAAGAAGATTTAGAGTCTCTAGATGAAAACACTTTTACTGAAATATTTGAAGGTGTTCCTAGTTCAACAATTTTAAAATCTAAACTATCAAAAGGGATAGAAATTGAAAATTTATTAGCTTCAGATACTAATTTCCTTAAGTCTGTTAGTGAAGCAAGAAGGTCGCTGAAAGAGAATTCTATTTCTGTAAATAAAAATAAAATTTCTGAAAACTATAAGGTCTCAAATTCGGATTTAATTAATAATAAATATGTATTACTCCAAAGGGGTAAAAAAAACTACTATTTACTTATAGTTAACTAATTGTTTAGTAACCATTAAATTATTAAAAATTTTATTTTAAGTTTTTTATATTCACTAAATTACATTATATGAAAAAATCTGATATAAAAATTCTTTGTGTTGATGATGAACCTGATATTTTAGAAATTTTAAAATATAACTTATCTAACGCAGGATATGAAATATACTTAGCTAATGAGGGTTTATCTGCAATAAAAAAAGCTGAAGAAATAATTCCAAATTTAATAATTATGGATGTCATGATGCCTAAGATGGATGGAATTCAGGCGTGTGAAAATCTTAGGGCAAATGAAAAATTTAATGATACTATAATTATGTTTTTAACTGCTAGAGGAGAAGACTTTTCTCATGTTGCTGCATATGAGGCTGGAGCTGATGATTATGTTACTAAACCTGTTAAACCAAAAATTCTAATATCAAAAGTAAAAGGTCTTTTAAGAAGATTTAAAAAAATTAACAATAATAACATTAATATAATTGAGCATAATGATATAATAATAGATAAAGAAAAGTATAAAGTATATATCTCAGGAAATACTCTTAATCTCCCTAGAAAAGAATTTGAACTTCTTTATTTATTGGCTTCAAAACCTGATAAAGTTTTCAAAAGAGAAAAAATTATGGAAAACGTATGGGGGGGGGAAGTGGTTGTTGGTGACAGAACAATTGATGTCCATATCAGAAAGTTAAGAGAAAAATTAGGAGATAAATATATAAAGACAATTAAGGGTGTTGGGTATAAATTTGTAACTGATTAATGAAACTTCCTTTCAAATTAAAATCTAATCCCCCAGCCTTTAGAGCATCTCTATATATTACATTTACAGCTTTTGCCCTTGACTTTATTTTTAAGTTAGTTTATAATACTAATCCTGAAAGTGAAGTTTCATACCTTTTAACCTTTATTTATTTTCTTATTCTTTTTCTTTTAATAAGAATAACTCTAGAAATTTTCATTAGAACGTATATTAAAAATGAAGAAGAAAGAAGATCTGAGATAAATATTTTAAAAGATCAAGAAAATTATCGAAGAGAGTTTCTAGGAAATATATCCCATGAGTTGAAAACACCTTTATTTACTATTCAAGGCTATATTTTAACTTTAGTTGAAGGGGGTGCATTGAAAGATAAAAAGGTAAGAGATAAGTATCTAAGGAGAGCTGCAAAGGGTGTTGATAGAATAATTTCTATAGTAAAAGATTTAGATTTAATAACTCAATTTGAATCAGGAATTAAAACTGTAGACAGATCAGAATTTAATATTTATGAGTTAATTGTCAATGTGTTTGATTTATTAGAATTTGAGTCTGAAAAGAATAACATATCACTTAAATTAGAAAACATTAAAGATCCTCTAATTTATGTTAATGCTGACCAGGAAAGAATTCTTCAGGTACTTACAAATCTAATTGTAAATTCTATTAAATATGGGTCTAATAATGGATATACAAAGGTTCTAGTAGAGGATTATAATAAAGAAAAAGTAATTGTTAGGGTAATTGATAATGGTGAGGGAATAGAGCAAGAACATTTACCAAGATTATTTGAGAGGTTTTATAGAATTGATAAAAATAGATCTAGAAAAAAAGGTGGTTCAGGTCTAGGTTTATCAATTGTAAAGCATATAATTGAAGCACATCAAGAAGAGATTTTTGTAGAAAGTAAAATTGGAAAAGGAACGGAATTTTCTTTTACATTACAAAAGCCTAAAACTTCTTCTACAAAAATTGAAATTTAATTATTTATGAGTCAGAAAGATTTTTTTTCTAGAGTTTATGATGTTGTTAAGACTATTCCTGCAGGACGAGTTACGACTTATGGTTTTATTGCAAAAAAGCTAGGTTCAGCATCAAGCTCTAGGACAGTTGGATGGGCTCTTAATGCCTGTCATAACGACTCATCAATCCCTGCTCATCGTGTTGTTAACAGAAATGGATACTTAACTGGAAAACATCATTTTAAAGGATTTGATTTGATGAGACAATTATTAGAAAATGAAGGAATTAAAATTGATGATGATAAAGTAATTGACTTTGAAGACAAACTTTGGATTCCTCAATAATTAATAAAATTTTAGGTTTTTAAGTTATTACTTACTAGTATATTTGCATTATATTTTAATGGATTTAAACAAAAAAAATATAATTAAAACTTTAGAAAAAATCACTTTTTCTGGGGAAACTGATAACATTGTCTCTTCTGGAGTGTTGCAGAACGTTCAGGTATTTGGAGACCAGGTAGATATAGGGTTATTAGTTAGTAATCCAGCTCTTCAAGCAAGAAAAAGATTAGAAGTAGATATAATGAAAATTATACATTCTGATATCTATGAAAAAGCAAAAATTAAAATTACTTGTGAAGTACAGAAAAAAGTAAAAAATCCAGATTCTGATAATAGTGATAATTCTGAATCTTCAGATGTTAATATTACATCTGAGGCTAAAAAAATATTAGGTGTTGACTCAATTATTGCAATTTCGTCAGCTAAAGGTGGAGTTGGAAAATCAACGTTAACAGTTAATTTAGCTGCATCTCTTGCTAAGAAAGGATGTAAAGTAGGAATTTTAGATGCAGATATATATGGCCCTTCAGTTCCAACTATGATGGATGTAGAAGGATATGTTCCAAAGGCAGTTAAGATTAACGATGTTTCAAAGATTGAGCCTGCTGAAAGTTATGGTGTTAAAATAATGTCGATTGGTTTTTTCACCAAACTAGATCAAGCTGTTGTATGGAGAGGACCAATGGCATCTAAAGCTCTTAATCAAATGATTTTTGATACTAATTGGGGAGACTTAGATTTCTTATTTTTGGATTTACCTCCTGGGACAGGTGACATTCATTTAAGTTTAGTGCAAGCTCTTCCAATTAACGGAGCTATTATAGTTAGTACTCCTCAAAATGTTGCTTTAGCTGATGCAAGAAGAGGAATAAAAATGTTCCAACAAGATAGTATTTCAGTACCAATTTTAGGTCTAATAGAAAATATGGCTTATTTTCAAGCTGAAGAATCAGATGAAAAAAATTATATTTTTGGAGAAGCTGGAGTAAAGTATTTATCTAAAGATCTAAATATTGAATTTTTGGGTGAAGTCCCAATATATAAGAGTCTGCGAGAGGCATCTGACTTTGGTAGGCCGGCATCTTTGCAAGAATCAACTGATGTTAGCAAAGTTTTTGATAATATATCTAAAAGTGTGGTTGAACAACTCTTAAAAAGAAATAAAGATTTACCTCCTACTAAAGTTGTAGAAATTACTAATTTAGTGGGGTGTTCAGCAATTAAAAAATAATGTCCAAGCTAGAAACAAAAATATTAACTGCATTAGACGAAATAAGACCTTTCTTAGTTCAAGATGGTGGAGATATATCTCTTTCGTCAATTAGTGGTTCTACTGTTAAAGTTGAATTGCATGGAGCATGTGTTAACTGTAAGGTTAATCAAATGACTCTAAAAAATGGAGTCGAAACTACTATAAAAAAATATGCTCCTGAGATAAAAGTTGTTGAATCTGTTCTTCCTCTTTCAAAATGATTAAGACTGACATACTGATAATTGGTGGCGGGCCAACTGGTCTTTTTAGTGTTTTTGAAGCAGGTCTTCTAAAAATGAAATGTCATATTCTTGATTCACTTGCTGAACCTGGAGGTCAATGTATAGAGTTATATCCTAAAAAGCCTATATATGATATTCCTGCATATCCTGAGATAATTGCGGGTGATTTAATCAAAAACCTATTAGAACAAATTAAACCTTTCAATCCCTCTTACACTTTAGGTGAAACAGCTCTTACTCTGGATAAAATTAAAGATGGTTCATTTAAAGTTACTACTGATAAAGGAACTGAAATTTTTGCAAAAATAATCGCAATAGCTGGTGGACTAGGAACTTTCACCCCAAGGAAACCAAAAATATCTAATTTGATTGAATATGAGAATAAAGGAGTTCTTTATATGATTAAAAATCCAGATCAATTTAAGGATAAAACAGTAATCATTGGAGGGGGTGGAGACTCTGCATTAGATTGGACAATTCATTTATCCCAAATTGCAAAGAAAGTAATTCTAGTTCACAGAAGAAATGAATTTAGAGGTGCTAATGATTCTGTAGCCTCAGTCCAAGAGCTTAAAGATTCTGGTAAAATTGAAGTCATAACCCCAGCTCAAATAACTAACCTTAGTGGAATTAATAAATTAGAGTCAGTAACCTTAAATCAAGACGGAAATAATTCAATAATTGAAACTGATTATTTTATCCCATTATTTGGCCTAGTTCCTAAGCTAGGTCCTATCAAGGATTGGGGTCTTGATATTGAAAATAACGGAATAAAGGTGAATAATAGTCTTGACTACCAAACTAATATTGAAGGTATATATGCGATAGGTGATGTTAACACTTACCCAGGTAAATTAAAGTTGATTTTAAGTGGTTTTCACGAAGCAGCTGTGATGTGTCATAGTGCTTATTCAAGATTAAATCCAGACAAAAAAAAATCCCTTAAATACACAACTGTATCAGGAGTTGAAGGATTCGATGGAACTATAAAAGAGGCAAAAAAATCACAAATAAGTAAGATTGATTAAATTTTATTTATAAAATTATTGAAAGGATCCTTAAATTCAATACCGTTATTAGTCCTCAAGATTGATAATTTATTAAAACTTTCAAGTCCCCAAAGTATAAATTCAATAAAGAAAAATCTATCATTTTCATCTAAGTCTTTAACATACTTATCTATGATAGTTCTAGCATCTATAATTTCTAAAAGTAATTCCTCATATTCATTATCATTTAGGCTGTCACCTATTACTAGTTGTTTTTGAGTAAACCATTCTAACAATGAATCATATGGAGTTTCTTCACCAGGTTTAGATAATTTTTCAATTTTAGGAAAATATTTATTAAATAGTGATTTAACAGCATCTGAAATTAAGTTATATGATACTTGTTCAGCACCTTCTTCCTCTCCTTCATAAACTAGTTCAACTTTTCCGTTAATTGAGGATATAACTGAATTAAAGTCTGACATTCTAATAGAGGTTTTCTTTTCATTATTTATTATCATTCTTCTTTCTGCTGAACTAACTAGATTTTGTAAACTAGTTATACTCATTCTGGCACTTACCCCACTTTTTTTATCTACAAGATCACTTTCTCGTGCTTCAAATGAAATTTGTTCAATAATATCTCTAGCAATTTCAGGAATATGAATCTTTGAAATAACCTTAGAGTCTAATTTTGATTCTTGTTCAGTAATTTTTTTAGCAATTTTAATTGATTCAGGATAATGAGTTAATATCTGTGACCCAATTCTGTCCTTTAATGGGGTGACAATAGTACCTCGATTTGTATAATCTTCAGGGTTGGATGTGAAAATAAATTGAATATCAAGTGGAAGTCTAACTTTAAATCCACGTATTTGAATTTCTTTTTCTTCAAGAATTGAAAATAAGGATACTTGAATTCTAGGCTGCAAATCAGGTAATTCATTAAGAACAAAAATACATCTATGAGCTCTTGGAATCAAACCAAAATGAATGACCTCTTCATCAGAGTATGATAATTTAAGGTTAGTTGCCTTGATTGGATCTATATCACCAATTAAGTCAGAAACAGTAACATCAGGAGTTGCAAGTTTTTCATAAAATCTTTCAGTTCTATGCAGCCAATCAATTTCCGTTTTGTCTCCATTAATCTTAATTTTTTCTAATGAACTTTTAAAGATTGGGTTTATAGGATCATCATTAGTTTCAGAATCTTTAATAATAGGAATCCATTCATCTAGAAGGTCTATACATGTTCTTGCTAGTTTTGTTTTAGCTTGACCTCTAAGGCCAAGAAGATTAATACTATGATTTGAAAGAAATGCTCTTTCAACACTTGGAACAACAGTTTCTTCATATCCTATTAAATCTGAAAAAACATTCTTTCCTTTTGATAAGTTTAATCTAAGGTTGTCTGTAATCTCTTGATTTAGAGTTTTTTGCTTATAATTGCTGGATTTTAACTCACCAACTGTTTTTAATTTGGGTTTATTCATCATCTTAATTTTTGTCTTCTGTTTTTATCATAGTCTTCAAATACCATTTCACTTAATCCATCTATCCCTGTATAAAATGCTTTACCATTATTTACCTCTGAAAATTTCTTTACAAAAGTTTGGAGATAAGGATCGCTGGCAATCATAAATGTAGTAATGGGTATATTATTTTTTTTTGCTTCTCTCGCTCTATTGTAACATTGATCTAAAATGTAATTATCAAGCCCTGCACTATTTTTATAAAAACCATCCTTGGTAAACATACAACTAGGTTTTCCGTCAGTTATCATGAAAATTTGCTTATTATTATTTTTTTTTCGTCTTAAAATATCAAAAGCAAGATCAAGTCCAGCTACCGTATTAGTATGGTATGGACCTACCTTTAAATATGGTAAATCTTTTATATTAATTGGTTTAGCTTCATCACCAAAAGATAAAATATCGATAGTGTCTTTGGGGAATTTAGTTTTGATATACTCTACTAGTGCCATTGCAACTTTTTTAGCTGGAGTTATTCGATCTTCTCCATATAATATCATACTATGACTAATATCAATCATAAGTACAGTACTCATTTGGGAATTATGGTTAGAGTCCCAAACAACTATGTCCTCTTTCTTAAGAGTTAAATCATTTTCGCCAGAAGAAATAATTGCATTTTTTAAGCTTTCAGTTAAAAGTATTTTATCCAGAGGATCACCAAATTCAAAATTTTTAATGTTTAAGTTATCATCACTACCTGATGATGAATATTTTGTTTTATGATTACCGTTTTTTGTCTTCTTTAATTTGCCAAATAGATGTTTTAAGACATGTTTCCTGAGAAGTCTCTCAGTTTTTGAGCTAATTTTAAAAGTATCTCCACTTTCCCCAATTTGTTGGGAAACAAATCCTTTATTTAATAAATCATCTACAAAATCGTCGATAGTATAATCTTCATCAGTTAATTTATACTCTTTGTCTAACTCTCTAAGCCAATCAATAGCTTCATCAAAGTCACCTGAAGTATGAATTATCAGTTCTTTGAAAATATTAAATAATTTTTCAAATGGGGAAAGATTAGGCTCTTTGAATGTTCTAAATTTAAATGCTGATTTTTTCAAGATTTTATATTGAAAGTAATTCACTTCAAATTAAAGAAATAAAATTCATCTTAGAGTTTATCTTTCTTATATTTAAATGATTTTTAACAATATTTAAATGATTGAACAAGATTTTATCTGTACTGATGATTTCGAAGCAAATGGAATTGTAAAATGGAAATCTCCAAGTAATATAGCTTTAGTGAAATATTGGGGCAAAAAAGATAATCAAATACCTCAAAACCCTTCAATAAGTTTCACACTCTCTAAATCTCATACAACCACCTCAGTTGAATTTAAACCTAAAAAAAATAATGAAAACAATATACTTTTTGATTTTCAGGATGTAAAAAATCACCCTTTTGGTCACAAGATCAAATTATTCATTTCGAGTATTGATAAATATTTCAAATTTTTAAAAAATCATGATCTCCACATTAAGTCACAAAATAATTTCCCTCATAGTAGTGGAATTGCTTCATCTGCATCTTCAATGTCTTGTTTATCATCATGCTTGGTTGATATTGAATCATTAAACTCAAAATCAAAGGAAGATTCATATTACATGAAAAAGAAATCTTTTATCGCTAGGTTAGGTTCTGGAAGCGCCTCTAGAAGTACAGAGGGTCCAATAACTCTTTGGGGATCTTCAAATTCGTATCTAGGTTCTTCTGATTTGTATGCTATAAATATTTCGGATGATGTTAATAAAGTTTTTCACGACTATCAAAATTCAATTTTAATTATTGATCCAGGTGTCAAGAAAATATCTAGTTCGATTGGGCACAAATTAATGAATGAGAATCCATTTTCCAATACAAGATTTGATTTAGCTAGAAATAATATTTCAAGACTAAAAGAAATTTTCAAGTCTGGTCATCTGGATGATTTTATAAATCTGACGGAGTCTGAAGCCCTTATGATTCATTCATTGATGCTTTCCTCAAACCCTTATTTCATATTAATGAAACCTAATACTCTAGAGGTTATACAAAGAGTATTAGAATTCAGAAAAGATACTAAGTTACCTGTTAGTTTCACACTTGACGCTGGTTCTAATGTTCACTTGTTGTATCCAAATTCTGTAAAAGAATCTATTCAAAAATTTATTGAAGCAGATTTACTAAAATTTTGTAAGTCTAATACTCATATTCATGATAGTTTAGGTATGGGGTCAGAGAAACTAATGTAATGGATAAAAACTTTTATTACTCAAAAATATTATTGTTTGGAGAATATGGAATTATGTTAAATTCTGATGCCTTATCAATTCCATTTAAAAAATTTTCGGGATATCTTCAAAAATCAAATTTAATCTCTAATGAACAGAGAATATCTAATGAAAAATTAATTGAGCTATATAATTATATTATAAAAAATGAATCTTTATCAGAAATTATAAATTTTCAAAATTTTAAAAATGATATTGATTCTGGACTTTATTTTAATAGCAATATACCAATTGCTTCAGGCCTTGGCAGTAGTGGAGCTCTTGTTTCTTCAATAATTAATAAATATTCGAAAATTGATTTAAGTTCTATTCAAAATGAAGAACTAAAAAAAATCATGTCAATAATTGAATCAAAATTTCATGGAAACTCTTCAGGATTTGATCCTTTAGTATCTTTTTTTAATAAGCCAATTATGTTATCTGCGGGTAATATTAAATTACTGGATAATTTGAAGTTTCCTAATTTCAAAATATATTTAATTGATAGTGAAATTTCTTCTTCTACATCTGAGATGATTGAATTATTTAATCAAAAACAAAACCAAAAAGATTTTCTATCAGTATTTAATAGTTCTTTTATAAAAACTACCAATGAATGCATATATAATTTGATGTACAGCTCAAATCATTTTAAAGATTCAATAAAAAATCTTTCAGAAACAACTTTTGAAAATATGAATGAAATGATTCCTGAATCAATCAATGAAATATGGCAACAAGGACTTAAGTCAAATAAATACTACTTGAAACTATGTGGATCAGGCGGTGGAGGTTTTTTTTTAGCTTTTGATTTTGAAAATATTCTAAAAGATAAATTAAGTTCATTTAATTTAATTGAAATATAAACTAACGTATAAGATTATAATATTTTTGTTATTATATTATAGCTTTTATGTATTAAAAAATGTCTAAACTTCCTGAAAAATATCGATTTCTAGACTTATCAGATTATGGTCGGCCTTTAGGACATTGGATTGCTTATCAGTTAAAATCTACAATTTTCACACCAATTCATGTAACAACGATGTTTATAATTGCAGGTCTTATTTCTATTGCATTTATGATTAATGGATATTACATAACTGCTTCTTTTTTTATTATTTTAAAGTCAATATTGGATGCAGCTGACGGAGAACTATCACGACTAAAAAACACACCTTCTTATGTTGGAAGATATTATGATTCTATTGCAGATTTCTTGCTTAACTTTTGTTTTTTGTTAGCATTTTGGTATATCACTGAAATTTCAATTTTATATATGCTTTTTGCGTTTTTTGCAATTCAACTCCAAGGAACTGTTTATAATTTCTATTATGTAATTTTAAGAAATTCTGTACAAGGTGACTCTACTAGTCGTGTTGTTGAGGATAGTGCACCTAAAGCTTTGAAAGGTGAAAGTCAGCACATGGTAAATATTTTTTATAAAATTTATGATGTTTTGTATATTTCTTTTGACAAAATAATCTATTTCGTAGATAAGGAAGCAAAAGATTGTTCACCATTTCCCAAATGGTTTATGACATTAGTTTCTATGTACGGACTAGGTTTTCAATTATTAATTATGGCCATTATGTTATCCTTAAACCTTCAAGCATATGTAATTCCTTTTTTTATTGCTTACTCTATTCTTTTAATTTTATTTATTGGTCTTAGGAAAACTGTTCTTGGGGCCTAGTTGCATAATAAATTCGTGAAATTCCAAAGAATTTTTTCCTTACTTTCTTATCGATTTTATAAATTCATCTATAGAACTAATACCTTTTAACTTGAGGTGTTTTATGAATGCTGAACCTATTATTGCTCCTTTTGAGTACCCAACGGCTGTGTTAAATGTTTCCTTATTTCCAACACCAAATCCAATAATTCTTTTACTTGAAAGATTCATTTCTTTGATATTACTAAAGTAAGCTAATTGATCAGAGTCAAATGAATTTTTTGAACCAGTCACGCTAGAAGAACTAACCATATAAATAAATCCATTTGATATTTTATCAATATGCCTAATTCTTTCTTCACTAGTTTGAGGTGCAATTAGAAACATATTATGTAGCCCATACTCTTTAAATATAGATTTATAATTTGCTTCAAAGTAGTTAATAGGTAGATCGGGAATAATAAGACCATCAATTCCAACTTCACTACATTTCTTGCAAAAAGCTTTAACTCCATACTGAAGAATTGGATTAAAATATCCCATAATTATTAATGGTATAGAAACCCTAGATCTTATATCTTTTAATTGATCAAATAGTACATTTGAATTCATGCCATTTTTAATTGCTTCTGAAGAGCTATCTTGAATAGTAGGTCCATCAGCTAGTGGGTCACTAAATGGTAATCCAATCTCAATCATATCTACTCCAGATTCTTCAAGCTTTACAATAATTTCTTTGGTATCATTTAAGCTAGGGTATCCAGCAGTAAAATATATAGATAGAAGTTTTCCTTCCTTATTTAATTTTTTATCAATTCTATTCATTATAAATCAAAATAATCTATGTAGGTATTTAAATCTTTATCTCCTCTTCCTGAAAAATTTACAACTACTATATCATCTTCTTTAAATTCTATATATTCAAAAGCAGCGAATGCATGAGCTGTTTCAATAGCAGGAATTATTCCTTCAAGTTTTGAAATTTCTAATCCGGCTTTCATTGCATCTTCATCTTTAATTGAAATAAATTGAGCTCTTTTAGACTCAAGAAGATGTGCATGAAGAGGTCCAACTCCAGGATAATCAAGACCTGCCGAAATTGAATATGGTTCAATAATTTGACCATCAGTAGTTTGCATTAATAAAGTTTTGCTTCCATGAATAATGCCAACTTTACCTAGCACAGATGTTGCAGCACTTTTACCAGATTCAACACCTTCTCCTGCAGCTTCAACCGAAATAATTTTGACATTTTCATTTTCTAAATATTCATAATATAGACCAGCTGCATTACTACCTCCACCAATATTTGCGATTAAATAGTTTGGATTTTCAGTTCCTTCTTTTTCGAAAAGTTGGGATTTAATTTCTTTAGAAACAATAGATTGAAATTTTGCGACCATATCTGGATAAGGATGAGGCCCAACCACTGATCCAATAATATAGTGTGTTGATAAAGGATTATTGATCCAGTCTCTGATAGCCTCATTAGTAGCATCTTTTAAAGTCTTACTTCCAGATTCAGCAGACACTATACTTGCTCCTAACATTTTCATCCTAGCAACATTAGGGGCCTGTCTTTTTATATCTACAGCACCCATATATATAACACATTCAATTCCTGCAAGTGCACAAACGGTTGCGGTAGCAACACCATGCTGACCAGCACCAGTTTCAGCAATGATTCTTGTCTTCCCAAGTCTTTTTGCTAGTAATATTTGACCAATTGTATTATTTATCTTATGTGCACCAGTATGACACAGATCCTCTCTTTTTAAATATATTTTACATTTATATTTTTCTGACATTCTTTCAGCAAAATATAATGGAGTGGGTCTTCCTACATAATCTTTTAATAAACTATTATATTCAATTATAAAATCTTCTTCATTAATAATTTTATTATAATTTTTTTCTAACTCTTCAAGATTAGGATAGAGCATTTCAGGGACAAAGGCACCACCAAAACTTCCATAAAAACCATTTTTATCTATACTATATTTCATTTTCAATAATTTCTTTAAACTTTTTTAAATCTTTAATAATTTTTCTATTATTTGAATCCTCAAATTTACTATTTACATCTATACCGTATAATGGCAAGTTCATTTTGAATAGATTTTTTAATAAATTAACTGAGTCTAACCCAATTCCTCCACTTATAAAAAATTCTTTTTTTAGATTATATTGTTTTAATATCTCCCAATCGAAAGTCTTACCTGTTCCTCCTGGTAGCTCAGATTTTGAGTCAAACAAAAATAAATCACAGCAATCTAAATATTCATTTAATAAATTTAAATCAAAATTTTCATCTACTCTAAATGATTTGATAAGTTCCACTCCGGTATTATATATTTTTTTACAAAAATCTTGAGATTCATCTCCATGAAGTTGGACACATTTAAGATTATGCTTTTCAATCATCTTAAATATATATTCTTTATTAGAGTTATAAAATACTCCAGTTTTCTTACTATTATTTATCGAGGGAGTATCACCACTAACATATCTAACAGATTTTTCCCAAAATATATGTCCTATATAATCTGGATTTAATTCAGCAACCCTGAGAATATTTTCATCATTGAATAATCCACATACTTTAAATTTCATTTTCTACCTGTTTTATAAAGTTATCTGCAGATTCTTGAGGATTATTTGTTTTCATGAAGTTTTCTCCAATCAAAAACCCATCAAAACCAACTTCTTTTAGTTTTAATATAGATTTGATTTTGCTTATTCCACTTTCAGAAATCTTCACAAACTCATCAGGTATCATTTTATATAATTCAACGCTATTATTTATGTCTATTTCTAAAGTGTCAAGATTCCTATTGTTCACCCCGATAATATCAATATTGTTTCCTGCTATTTTATTTAATTCAACTCCAGAATGAACTTCAAGCAAAACTTCAAGACCCATACTTTTTGCTAAAGAACTAAAATTTAAAATCTCTTCTTTTGTAAGAATTGATGCAATTAATAGTATTGCATCTGAACCAAATGACTTAGCTTGAAATATTTGATATTCACTAATTATAAACTCTTTTTTTAAGACAGGTATATTTAAGCTGTCTCTAACATTTATGATATCTATTCCGCTTCCATCAAAAAACTTCTTATTTGTTAAGATTGACACACCAACAGCTCCTGCTTTTTCATACCCTTTAACAACTTCTTTTATATTTGATGTATAATTTATATTTTCATTTGAAGGAGATCTTCTTTTAAACTCACAAATTATTCCAGATTTACTATTTTGAATAGATTTTTTCAAAGATTTACATTTCCTATCAAAACCTTTGGTTTTTTCTAATTCAAAAATAGGAACTGATTCAGAAAGAATTTCAATTTCAATTTTTAAATGATTAACAATCTTATCTAATATTCTCATTTCATAATATTTATAAGTTCATTAAAACATTTAAGAGCATTTTTAGTTTTGATGGATTCCTTTGCCTTATCAAATGCTTCAATAATCGATATATCTTTTGATATAGCTATTGCAAGAGAGGCATTAGCGCATACAACATTCTCTTGATCATTAGAAGCTTCTCCATTTAATACATCCATAAAAATTTTAGAAGAAGATTCAATGTCTTTTCCACCTCTAATATTTTGAGAGTCAATATCTTTTAAATTAAAATCTTCAGAGTCTAGAATAAATTCACTTTTCCTGGAATAAACTTTCGTACCCTTAGTTAATGAAATCTCATCATAACCATCTATTGAGTGAATAATATTATAATTAATATCAGTAGTCTGGTATAAATAGTTATAAATTCTTGCTAGCTCTAAATTGTAAACACCCACAACTTGTTTCTTAGGCATAGATGGATTAACCATAGGCCCTAGCATATTGAAAAAAGTTTTTAAGCCAAGCTCTTTTCTAACTGGAGCAACATTTTTCATAGCAGGATGAAATAATGGAGCATGTAAAAAACAGATATTAGCTTTATCTACAGCTTTTCTTATTTTATCAGAATCATTATTAAATTTTAAATCTAAGTATTCGAGTACATTACTTGATCCACAACTGGATGAAACACCATAATTTCCATGTTTTGCAACTTTAACTCCTGATCCAGCTGTTACAAATGATGCCAGTGTTGATATATTAAATGTATCTTTTTCATCTCCACCTGTACCACATAAATCAATTGGATCAAATTCATTAAGGTCTATTTTAAGAGATAATTCAATTAGGGCTTTTCTAAACCCATTTAGCTCTTCAATAGTTATATTCCTAATCATGAATATTGTTAAGAATGATGAAATTTCACTAGTGTTAAGTTTTCCTTCCGAAATATCAATAATAATATCCCTTGATTCCTTTTCGGTCAAAGTTTCATATTGAGTAAGTCTATTTAATATCTTTTTCATATGCTTTTTATCCAATTCTTTAAAATTTTTTTTCCATCAGGCGTTAAAATTGATTCTGGATGAAACTGAACACCCCTAACATCATAATCTTTATGTTTTAGAGACATAATCTCTCCATTTTCATCAACAGATGTAACGACAAGTTCTTTAGGAACTGGTTTATCAACTATCCAAGAATGATATCTTCCAACATTCAAATCAGAACTAATATTATCAAAAATAATATCTGAGTCTGTTAAATTTATCTTAGATGAAACCCCATGATATACTTTTGCTAAATTTCTAAGCTTTCCACCAAAGGCTTCAGCAATTGCCTGTTGACCAAGACAAACACCAAAAATATTTTTAGTATCAAAATACATTTTTATTACGTCAATAATTTTTCCTGCTTCTTCAGGAATTCCTGGTCCAGGTGAAATTAAAATTGCATCATAATTTCTTATCTCATCAAGTTCAAATTTATCATTTCTTTTAACTGTCACCTCACATCCAAGTTCTTCTAAATAGTACAGAAGATTGTATGTAAATGAATCATAGTTATCTATTAAAAAAATTTTTCTCATTTTATTAATTCAGCATCATTTAATGCTTTGTCTAAAGCACCTAATTTATTTTTTACTTCTTCTAATTCTTTTTTAGGATCAGAATCTATTACGATTCCAGCTCCTGCCTGGTAATTTAGTATGTTGTTTTTGCTGAAGAAAGATCTTATAATAATAGCATGATTAAAGTTTCCGTTAAAGTCTATATACCCGATTGCTCCACCATAAAAATTTCTGTTAACTTTTTCATATTTTTCAATTAGCTCTAATGCTTTATGTTTAGGGGCTCCAGATAATGTTCCTGCTGGAAAAGTGTCTTCCACAACTTGAAAAGATTTTATATTTTTCTTTAATACTGCAGTAACTTTAGAAACAAGATGAATAACATGAGAATAGAATTGAATTTCTCTATTTTTTTCAACTTTAACATTATTTCCACTTCTACTCAAATCATTCCTTGCAAGATCAACTAGCATAATATGTTCAGAGTTTTCTTTAGGATCTTTAGCTAATTCTTTTGCTGCATTATGATCTTCCTCATCATTGCCGGTTCTTTTAAATGTTCCAGCAATTGGATGAATTTCTGATTTACCATCTTTAATTATAATTTGAGCTTCTGGAGAGCTACCAAATATCTTATAGTCACCATAATCAAAAAAGAAAAGATAAGGAGAAGGATTTATTGATCTCAATGCTCTATAAACATTAAACTCATCTCCACTAAATTTTTGCATAAATCTTCTTGACAAAACTAACTGAAATACATCACCTCTTTTACAATGTTCCTTTGCCTTTCTAACATATTCAAGATATTCATTGTCAGTTATTTTAGACTCCGAATTCCCTTTCTTTCTAAAATTAAATACTGGGTAGCTCTTATTATTTAATATAGCTTCAATGGATCCAATATTACTGGAATTTTTAATTGTATTACAGAATATATGAGCTTCATGATTATATTGACTTATTGCAATTATGTTTTGATAAAGTCCATAATAAATGTCTGGAATATTAAAGTCATCTTTATTATCAATTTTAATTGAATCAAAATATTTAACAGATTCATGACTCATAAATCCAAAAAGGCCATTATTTAGAAATTTAAATTCAGATTCTACTGTTTGAAATTTATCAAGATAGTTGTGAATTATATCTGAAACTTTTTCATTTTCTGATAACATTTTTGAATTTATTTCTTCTCCAGGATATGAACTTGTAACTATGTTATCTTTTATTTTGATATATCCAATTTGATTGAAACAAATAAACGAATAGTTATTATTGGCCAACATATAATCACTATTTTCAAGTAGTAAGCTATTTGGATAAATATCTCTTATTTTTAAATAAACTTCTACAGGCGTTATAGTGTCTGCAAAGATTTTCTTATGATAATTATTTAATTTAATTTTTTTCATAGCAAAAAAAAAGCCTGTCGTGAGACAAGCTATTATAAAATAGTTTAATCACGAAAAATTATTTTTCGAAATTCCACCACAAGTTAGTTTTATTTATTTTCATTATGCAAATATAAAATAAATACAAAATAAACCTATTGAAACAAAACCTACAATAATAAAAATAGCAGTTGATATAAGCTTAAGATGTTTCTTTGTGCCCTCCTCCATGTTCGTGGTTTCAAGTTGTGGTTCGTTAACATCTTTGAGTTCATTTATTGATAGAAAAGTAGCTGCTACAACGGTACCAGTACAAATTAATCCCATAATAAAAATAAAAGTATCACCCATTTTATCTTTTTAGCATCATTTTAAAATAACATCCAAAAGAAAGAATTGAAGGGACCCATAGCCCAACAAATAAACCTTCATCTTTATATCCATAAAACCAAAGTGAAACAGACAAAACAAAGGAGATAAATGCTGCACCGATTAAAAAAAGGTCAGATTTTTGAAAATATTTCATATTTAATTGTATTTATTGACCAAATTACATAATTAGATTTGAATAAAATAAAGTAATTCTTAAGTTTTTCTTAAAATACTATTTGATTTACTTATTTTACTAAAAAATATATGATGAAAAACTTAACTTCAAATGATCTTATTGAAAAACTCGATAATGATCAAAATGGATTTCTGCTAGATGTTAGATCTGAAGAAGAATATAAAGAATCTAATATTCCTAATTCTAAACTTCTGAATATTAGGGATCCACAATCATTTATGGATGGTCTTCAAGACTTAGATAAATCTAAAAATTATTATGTTTATTGTCATTCTGGAGTTAGAAGTGTTCAAGCGTGTCAGATTATGAAGACATTTGGCTTTAATAATTTATATAATTTATTAGGAGGAATTTCAGAATGGACAGGAAAAAAAACAAATAATTGATTAAATATATAGAAAAATATGGTCTTGGAGTTTGTGAGAGAATTAGCAAAAAACTAGGAATAACGACTAGAACTCTTAGGTTTTTATTTTTTTATTTATCAATTATAACACTTCTCCTGGGATTTATTTTATATTTGATAATCGCCTTAATTTTTAAGGTAAAAGATTTAATTATCCACAGAAAAAAAACAGCATTTGACTTATAGATTATGACTTTACAAGACAATTTAGGAATAGATGAAAGAATTAATGAAGCTTTTCAACCAATATCTAATTTTTGGGAAGGCTTAATTCTTCATGAATTTTTTGGAACAGGTATTCCAACAATTATATTTTTACTAGTTGGAGGTGCAACTTTCTTTACTTTATATTTTGGATTTATAAATATCCGTGGTTTTGGTTTGTCAATTAGAACTGTAATGGGAAGATATGACGGATTGGATGAAAAAAGAAAAGGAAGTGGAGAGGTTAGTCATTTCCAAGCTCTTGCAACTGCAGTCTCTGGGACTGTTGGAAACGGAAATATTGCAGGTGTTGCAATGGCAATTGCAATTGGAGGGCCAGGCGCAACTTTTTGGATGATTTTATGTGGACTTCTTGGAATGTCATCAAAATTTGTAGAATGTACTTTAGGTGTTAAGTATAGAGATGTTGGACCTGATGGAACTGTTTATGGAGGTCCTATGTATTACCTTTCTAAAGGGTTAAAGGAAAGAGGCTTTGAAAAACTAGGTAAAGTGCTTGCAGTCATTTTTGCAATTCTTTGTATTGGAGCCTCTTTTGGAGGAGGAAATGCAGCTCAGTCAAATCAAGCAGCTCTTCAAATGGTAAGCTTGTTTGGATTAACTGGAGGTTCTGCAAGAACTATTGTTGGGATAGTAATGATGGTTGTAGTTGGTATAATTATCATTGGTGGTATAAAAAGAATAGCATCAGTTACTGAGAAAATAGTTCCTTTTATGGCAGGAATGTATGTTTTAGCATGTCTATATATAATTTTAATGAACCTTTCTTTTGTTGATGATGCATTAGCAATGATTGTAAATGGTGCATTTGCTCCAACTGCTGCAGTTGGTGGTTTTATTGGTGTACTTGTTCAAGGATTTAGAAGAGGTGCGTTTTCAAATGAGGCTGGAGCAGGTTCTGCATCTATTGCCCACTCTGCAGTAATTACAAGTTACCCTGCATCAGAAGGGCTTGTAGCTTTATTAGAGCCATTTATTGATACTGTTGTTATATGTACGATGACTGCTCTTGTAATAATTATTTTTAATGGGGATAATAGTCTATTTACATATGGAAACCTGGTAGATGGATCTTCAGCAGTAATGGTAAGAGGTCAAGAACTTGAAGGAGCAGGACTAACTTCTGCTGCTTTTGCTGAGTATATATCTTTTTCAGGACCATTCCTTGCAATTGCGGTCGTTTTATTTGCTCTTTCAACAATGATTTCTTGGTCATATTATGGTCTTCAATCTTGGATGTATGTTTTTGGTAAAGGAAAAGTCTCTGATTTAACATATAAACTTCTTTTTCTAGTATTTATCGTTATTGGTGCTGCGGGAGATATGTCATCTGTATGGGCATTCTCTGATGCAATGATTCTAGCTCTTGTATTTCCTAATATGATAGGTCTATTTATTTTATTCCCTAAAGTGAAAGAAGAACTTAGTAAATATGTTGATGCAATTAATAATAAAAAATAACAAGCATATTAAATACAATTATTTATATTTGCGTTCGTAAATAAATTTAAATGTTAATTATACCAATTAAAGACGGCGAAAACATTGATAAAGCTCTTAAAAGATTCAAACGTAAGTTTGATAAAACAGGAGTAATGAGATCTCTTAGAGATAGAAAGCAATTTGTTAAGCCATCAATTGTTCATAGAACCAAAATCAAAAAGGCTCAATATGTACAAAAGCTTAGAGACGCAGAAAATCTCTAATATTCCTTCATTTTCTTCTTTACATCGTAACTTTGATGTATAATGCTCATAGAGAAATTTTTAGACTACTTACAATTTGAGAAAAATTATTCCTCAAATACATTAAATGCTTACAAGCGAGATTTAATTCAGTATAACAAATTTGTTGCTGAATACAATGATAAACTTAAAATTGAGGAAGTAAATTATAAGATTATTAGGTCATGGATAGTTACAATGGTTAATAATAATATTTCAAATAGATCAATAAACAGAAAAGTTTCAAGTCTTAAGTCATTTTATAACTTTTTAATTAAAACAGAAACTATAAATTCCTCTCCTTTAAAAGCACATACTCCATTAAAACAATCAAAAAAAATTCAAGTTCCATTTTCACAAGATGAGATAAACTCCCTTTTAGACAGTGATTTTTTTACTAATGATTACAGGGGAATTTTACAAAAAACAATAATTGCTTTTTTTTATTTTACAGGTGTTAGAAGAATAGAATTGATAACCTTAAAAGAATCAGATGTCAATATAGAATCTTCAACTGTTAAAATAATGGGTAAGAGAAGTAAAGAGAGAATAATCCCAATTTTACCTAAACTTAAAAAGGCAATTATATTTTTTAATGAAATCAAATTTAAATTCCATAATCAAACTTCATCAGACTATTTTTTTATATCAAAAAATGGAAAACAGTTATCTGAGAAATTTGTTTATAGAACTGTTAATGAATATTTTAAATTGGTTTCACCTAAAATTAAAAAGGCTCCTCATGTTTTAAGACATAGTTTTGCAACTCATCTAATTAATGAAGGAGCAGATATAAATTCCGTAAAAGAATTGTTAGGTCATTCAAGTTTATCAGCTACTCAAGTTTACAGTCATACTAGCATGGAAAGAATTAAAGAAGTGTTTAAAAATTCACATCCAAGAGCTAAATAATATTTAAAAATTTATTTCTTTTTACTTTGTTTGAGGAGAAAAAAGCATTTATTTTGCAAACAGTTTTTTATAATAAGCCGATGTAGCTCAGCTGGCTAGAGCAGCTGATTTGTAATCAGCAGGTCGTGGGTTCGAGTCCCTCCATCGGCTCTGTAAGTTCTAAAAATATTGGGGAGATACTCAAGCGGCCAACGAGGGCAGACTGTAAATCTGCTGTTTTTAACTTCGCAGGTTCGAATCCTGCTCTCCCCACTAAGTATTTAAGCGAGAGTAGCTCAGTTGGTAGAGCGTCAGCCTTCCAAGCTGAATGTCGCCGGTTCGAACCCGGTCTCTCGCTCTTTTTTTTGCCGATGTAGCTCAGGGGTAGAGCGTTTCCTTGGTAAGGAAGAGGTCATGGGTTCAAATCCCATCATTGGCTCCACTAATAAACCTTTTAGGCTCAATAAAAACAACACTTTCCAATAAATAAAGGTTTTCCCTCATTTTCTTAATACACAAATAAAACACAAAAGATCGAACCCTTTATTTCCAAATCGTTAAGAAAAGGTAAAAAAACAACCAAATAAGGTGAAAGTGAACAATTAATACCAACCTTCTAAATCTCTCCTATCGCGCTTAGTTGGCCTTCCTAATCCTTTATTATTGTTAGTTTTTAAAGCTAAATCCAGTATTTTTTTCTTCTCCAATTCTTCATCAGGTGTTGTGATTTTTATAAAGTTTTCAACAAGAGCATTTCCCAATCTAGATTTTGGGAAATCTAAAACTACAAATCTTGAATAATAGCCTTTATGTTTAATTTTTATCGTGTCTCCTATTTTTAGATTTCGACTTGACTTAATAACCAAATTGTCAATAGTCACTCGGCCTGATTTAATATCCGTGGATGCTAAACTTCGAGTTTTATATAACCTTACAAACCACAAAAAACTATCAGCACGCATGAGGTGTTTTAGCTTAAGTCTGTTAGGCTTAAAAGTTCGTTTTTTCGACTTTCGATCGCTTCAGTACTCAAGTCTTCTAAGCCTTCTGGGCCAAATTTTTGAACGCAAAAAGAAGCCATTGTCGAGGCGTAAACCAATGCTCTTTTTATATTGGAAAAAGAAATATCATCTGTTTGAGATAGGTATCCCATAAGTCCACCAGCAAATGTATCTCCCGCTCCGGTTGGGTCTAATACCTCTTGAAGCGGAAGAGCTGGAGTGAAAAAGATTTCTTGCTCTTTGCCAAATAACAAAGCCCCATGCTCTCCTTTTTTTATTATCAGCGTGCTTGGCCCCATCGTTTTGATTTTTTCTGCTGCCTTTATTAAATTATTTTCTTCCGAAAGCTGTTTAGCTTCTTCATCATTAATTGTCAATAGATCGACTCTTTTGAGCATTTTCTTGAGATCATCCATCGTTGCATCCATCCAAAGATTCATGGTGTCCATTACAACTAACTTTGGCCTTTGTGTTAACTGTTCTAAGACCTTTAATTGTATCGAGGGGACTAAATTCCCTAACATTAAATACTTACAATCCTTATAATTCTCTGGGATAAGGGGATCAAAACTTTCTAAAACGTTTAACTGGGTTTCTAGAGTATCTCTACTATTCATATCATTATGATACTTCCCCTTCCAAAAAAAAGTTTTTCCTTCCTTTATGATTTGAAGGCCCTCGATGTCAATATTTTTTTCTTTCAGTAATTCAATGTCAGCCTCTGGGAAATCTCCCCCAACTACGGAAAGCAGATTTACCTTATCTACAAAATAGCCAGCAGCAATTACAATGTATGTTGCT
>ERZ802822.213-NODE-213-length-43138-cov-14.572119_pt1 | contig 43138 bp, 33 predicted proteins | sample MGYA00345649_ERZ802822 | MGnify/ENA primary metagenome ERZ802822 (study PRJEB30503, sample SAMEA104212359) | marine metagenome | biome: Westerlies Biome; feature: [SRF] surface water layer (ENVO:00010504) within the epipelagic zone...; material: water...
TCACCAGGCCGTCAGTTTACGAGCCCCCGGCAGAAGATCCAACGGCAGACGATCCGCCAGCAGAAGACCCGCCAGCAGAAGACTCCCCCAAAAAACCATTGTCTGTGGAATCTCCGTCCCCCATCGTTAAACATTCCAACCGCCCTGTTGTTCAACCAGTGCAGCAATTTGAGGAAGAACTTCCCAGCGAATCTGATGATGACGCGGCGGAACAGCCTTGGTTCTTTGCGATCCCGCCGGAGGCCGCCTCTTCGGAGGCAAGCACAGTCAGATGAGGCTGCTCAGGGACGACGTAGCTTCTAGAGACATTACAGATATTCTTGAGGCACCCCTGCCGGACATCGCCTGATATTGTCTGGTCACACGGGGCACCACGCCCCGAATGAGGTCACAACAAGGCTCTGAAAGGGGTCCTGAACAAAGTCCAAAAAGCCCCCGCTGGTGCATCACCGGCGGGGGGTTTGTTCTGAGGGTATTTCTATCTCGTAATAAGCGGTGCGGATCAGGGGTGTGGATATGGGGTGCGGATCGCGATGTGGGCGCGGGGTGGCTAGCGCCGCATTATATACAGCCCGCCCTGTGCCTCATCACTCAACAGCAGGATGGCCCCGGCAAACGGGCCGGGCGGGGCCACCGCCACATCGCGGATGCGGCCGATCTGCCCGTCAATGATCACGCGTTCTGATGCCGGCAAGCCATCCTCGTCCAGTTCCACCAGATACAACCGCCTGAATTTCAGCGACCCCACCAGCAGATGCCCCGCAAATTCGGGGAACATTGCAGCTTCTGGGAGCATATCTGAACCACGCGAGGCGGCGTTATCCGTGCCGCTCCGGGTATCCGGATAAAAGGCCATGCCCGACGGCGCGATGGACGGGTCCCACACCCACACCGGATCGACATAACCCGGCAGGCTGTCATGCTGGCTGACCCGCCGCCCAGTAGCATATTCGCGGCCATGGCTAACAGCAGGCCAGCCATAGTTGCCCCCACCATTACGAGCTCCGCCATCAGTGGCCCCACCATCATTGGCCCCAATCCGGGCCCCATCACGGCCTCCCTCATAATCAGCCGGACGGATGATGTTGATTTCATCGCCCCCGCGCGGGCCATGTTCATGCGTCCAGATTGCGCCGGTGCGCGGGTGCATCGCCATGCCCTGGGGGTTGCGGTGGCCGATGGTGAAATTTTCCGGTGCCCATCCTGGCAGGCGGGGGTTGTCTGCCGGTACCGACCCGTCAAGATTGATGCGGATGATGCTGGCGGCGTTGGTCGCCGGGTTCTGGCCATTCGCGCGCTCGCCGCGGTCGCCAAGGCTGGCATAGATCATGCCGCCGGTCAGTTGCATGCGGCAGCCGAAATGATGGCCTGACCGGCTGGTCTCATTGCCGGTGAAGATGGTCTGGCGTTTGACCAGCCTGTTACCATCCAGCACCGCGCGGTCAATCGCCGTTGCCGACCCATCATCCAGTAACGCCGCATAGCACAGATAGATATGCCCATCGATGGCCGCCACATCCAGCAGACCGCCCTGACGGCGGGCATAGACGCGCGGCACGCGGGCGATCTGGGTGGCTTTGCCATCGGCAAGATCGATGCGCAGCAACCGGCCGCCACGTTCGGTCACCAGAACCGTATCATGATCAAGGAATTCCATGCCCCATGGGTGGCTAAGCGTCGGCCCGACCCGTTCAATGCTGGTGGGGATAGCGGCTGTGTTGGTGTTGCCTTGGGTGACAGTCGGTAGAGACGATGCAAAAAGGGCCGCACTGAAAATCGCGGCTCTGATGAACGGTGTGAAAGCCATCGATCTACAGCTTGTTTAGGGCCGACACCACCGCCCGGATCGGAGCCATGGTGATTGATGTATCGATCCCCACGCCATAGACCGATGTGGCGGTGCCGTTCTCTTCGGTCACCAGCTCGACATAGGCGGCGGCCTCGGCTTTTGATGTGGCTGACCGCGTGTTCTGGCCAAAATCGGCAAGCCGGAATTCCAGATCGAACCCAGTGCGCATGGCCTCTACAAAGGCGGAAATCGGGCCATTGCCGGTGGCGGTGACGTCCACACTCTTGCCATTATGCAGCACGGTGGCGACGACGCGTTCTGATGACCCGTCGGCGGTGGCCTTGCTGACATCAAAGCTGACAAGTTCAAACCGGCCGGTCGGACGGATGAAATGCTCTTCAGCCAGTTCCCAGATGCGTTTGCTGGTGATTTCCTTGCCGGTCTTGTCGGCCTCATCCTGAACGATGCCGGAAAATTCAATTTCGGCCCCGCGCGGCAGGCGGACATGATGATCCGCCTCCAGAAGATAGGCAGACCCGGCCTTGCCGGACTGTGAATTCACCCGGATGATGGCCTCAAAGGTGCGGCCGATATCAGCCGGGTCAATCGGCAGATAGGGGACTTCCCACACATCCGAATTGGCGGCGGCGATGGCGTCCATGCCTTTGCGGATGGCATCCTGATGGCTTCCGGAAAAGGCGGTATGCACCAGCTGGCCGGCATAGGGATGACGCTGATGCACGGGAAGCTGGTTACAATATTCGGCCGTTTCAACCAGATTATTGATGTCGGAAAAGGTCAGCTTCGGGTCAACGCCTTGTGTAAACAGGTTCAGCCCCAGCGTGACAATGTCGACATTGCCGGTACGCTCACCATTGCCGAACAGCGTGCCTTCCACCCGGTCAGCGCCCGCCATCAAGCCAAGTTCGGTGGCGGCGACGGCGCATCCCCGGTCATTATGCGGATGCAGCGACAGGATCACCGCGTCACGCCGGCTGAAATTGCGGTGCATCCATTCAATCTGGTCGGCATAGATGTTCGGCGTCGACATCTCGACCGTTGCCGGCAGATTGATGATAGTGGGGTTGGCGGCGGTTGGCTGCCACACATCCATCACCGCCTCGCAGACATCCAGCGCGTAATCCAGCTCGGTGCCGGTAAAGCTTTCCGGTGAATATTGCAGGCGCAGATTATCCGCACCGCATTTCGAAATACGGTCGGCGACCATCCTCGCGCCATCGACGGCGATCTGCTTCACCCCGTCACGGTCAGCCTTGAACACCACACGGCGTTGCAGGGTCGAGGTGGAATTATACAGATGCAGAATGGCGTTTGGCGCGCCATCAAGGCTTTCAATGGTGCGGTCGATCAGATGTTCGCGCGCCTGGGTCAGCACCTGAATGGTGACATCATCCGGAACGTGCCCGCCCTCGATCAGTTCGCGCAGGAAGTTGAAATCAGTGTCCGAGGCAGCGGGGAACCCGACCTCTATTTCCTTGAAACCCATATCGACAAGCAGCCTGAACATGCGCATCTTGCGCACGCTGTCCATTGGCTCGATTAGCGCCTGGTTGCCGTCACGCAGGTCAACAGAGCACCATATGGGCGCTGTTTCTATACGGTTGCCGGGCCATGTCCGATCTGGCAGATCGGGGCCGGCATAGGGACGGTATTTTTCATGCGCTGCGGCACCACCATTCATGGCGGAATCAGCTGCATGATCCGGGCGTGTCATCGGTTTCAAGTCCTCTTCGGTCATACGGGTTGCAAGTTCACTGGATATGGCCGGATCGGGCCTTTTCCAATTTCGTCAGACTATACATGAAGCACCGCAATGGAAACAGTATAATTCAACGATTTGCGCAAGAAGGTCATCGCGTCGCAAACGTTGAAACTTCTTGCCGCTGCGACAAAACAGGGGCAAAACACAGCATCGTCAAGACGGGTGCGCCGCGTTATAACAGACCAGTCGCGCCGCGCCGCCATCACATACTGGCGATCACATGACCGGAAACAGGCCAAAATTTCGATGACCGCACCAGATCAGATCCGCAATTTCTCGATTATCGCGCATATTGACCATGGCAAATCGACCATCGCCGACCGGTTGATTCAGGTCTGTGGCGGGCTGACCGATCGCGAGATGACGGATCAGGTGCTCGACAATATGGATATCGAGCGCGAGCGGGGGATCACCATCAAGGCGCAGACGGTGCGGCTGAACTACGAGGCGGAAGACGGCAAGGATTATGTGCTGAACCTGATGGACACACCGGGCCATGTCGATTTCGGCTATGAAGTGTCGCGCTCGCTGTCCGCTTGCGAAGGATCGCTGCTGGTTGTGGATGCCAGCCAGGGGGTTGAGGCGCAGACACTGGCCAATGTGTATCAGGCGGTGGAGGCGGATCACGAGATCGTGCCGGTGCTGAACAAGATTGACCTGCCGGCGGCAGAACCCGAGCGGGTGCAGGCCCAGATCGAAGAGGTGATCGGCCTTCCTGCAGATGACGCCATTCAGGCAAGCGCCAAGACCGGGGCAGGTATCTCTGACATTCTGGAAGCGGTGGTGAAAAAAATGCCGCCGCCGGTGGGTGATGTAAAGGCCCCGCTGACGGCGCTGCTGGTTGACAGCTGGTATGACGCCTATCTTGGTGTGATGACGCTGGTGCGGGTAAAGCATGGCCAGATCCGCAAGGGTATGAAAATTCGCATGATGGGGACAGGTGCCACACATGTGGTGGAACGCGTTGGTGTGTTCTCGCCAAAGCCGACGCCGGTGGATGAGCTTGGGCCCGGTGAGATCGGGTTCATCAATGCCGGCGTGAAGACGGTTTCGGACGCGCGTGTCGGCGATACCATCACCGAGGAACGCCGCCCGTGCGAGGCGCCGCTCGAAGGCTTCAAACCGTCGGTACCGGTGGTATTCTGCGGGCTGTTTCCGGTTGATACCAACGATTTTTCCGGACTGCGCGAGGCGCTGGAGAAGCTGTCGCTGAACGATGCCTCCTTCTCGTTCGAGGCAGAAACATCGGCGGCGCTGGGGTTCGGCTTCCGCTGCGGGTTCCTCGGCCTTCTGCATATGGAGGTGATCCGCGACCGGCTGGAGCGCGAGTTCAACCTGGACCTGATTTCAACGGCTCCGTCGGTTGTCTATCAGATGACGCTGACAGACGGCACGCAGTTCAACCTTCACAACCCGGCTGACATGCCTGAGGTCACGCGCATTTCCGAGATCGAAGAGCCGTGGATCAAGGCGACGATCATGACGCCGGATGAATATCTGGGCGCGGTGCTGACACTGTGTACCGAGCGGCGCGGCGAACAGCTTGACCTGACCTATGCCGGCAATCGTGCGATGGCGGTCTATCGGTTGCCGCTGAACGAGGTTGTGTTTGATTTCTATGACAGGCTGAAATCCGTCACCCGCGGCTATGCCAGTTTTGACTATGCGATCGATGAATACCGGCTTGGTGAACTGGTGAAGGTGTCGATCCTTGTGAATGGTGACCCGGTGGACGCGCTGTCAATGATTGTGCACCGCGAGCAGGCCGAGCATCGCGGCCGCGCCATCTGTGTGCGGTTGAAGGATCTGGTGCCGCGGCAGATGTTCAAGGTCGCCCTGCAGGCGGCGATCGGCGGCAAGGTGATTGCGCGCGAGACCATTTCCGCCCTGCGCAAGGATGTGACCGCTAAATGTTATGGCGGTGACATCAGCCGGAAGAAGAAGCTTCTGGAAAAGCAGAAGGAAGGCAAAAAGAAAATGCGGCAGTTCGGCAAGGTCGATATCCCGCAGAATGCCTTTTTCGAAGCGCTGAAGATGGGCGACAGCTAGGACGCCTAATAGTCGGCTTCTTTTGGGATGCGTTCGATGGAGAATCCCGGGCAGACCGCGCGCCCATACTTCACATCAATCATCGCGTCACCATTGCTGTATCGCCTGACCGTGCCGTTGTCTGATTTCACAAAACGCGCCTCTACCTTGCCATAGTACTTTTCTGTCTGAGCGCCATATGTCCAGCCGTTTATGACCGGGCCGTTGCCGCAGTTCGAGCCCGGATAAGTGCAAAGCGGAGAATTGCACGATCCGCCGCAATTATATTTGAAATGGGTGACACGGATGCCGGCTTCGCTCATCTTGCAGCTGCCGCCATTTGAGGCGGTCATCTTGTGCAGCTTGTAGCAGGTAATCCTGACTTTGCCGCGCTTTTGAAACCTTTCGTAGTCGGTTGAGAAAGTAATCGCAGGCGATCCGTCATACGGATTGCGCATAGCGGCCGTGCTGGCTTTCAAGCCTTCCAGAAACTCCGCGCAAGTTGACTCGCTGGTAATGCGCATATTGGTCCCCGGCAGGGTCAGCCCGCTGTCTACACCCTTGCTGATCAGGTCAACGGTGGTGTCAATATGTTCAATGACATTACCCTTCTGGCGCGTGCTGAGATCATTCTTGATCTGCGTCATGTAGGTGGTATAGGCAACGGTGCCGATCGTGCCCAGAATGGCCAGTATGACCATAACAACCAGCATCTCGACAGTGGAGAAGCCGGCGCGGCGCCTGTCTGCTGCATGTGTGCTGTGATCACTTCGTAAAGCCATTCAAAACTATGCCCACAACAATAAATTACCTGACGATCACCTGTGGGGTGGGCGAAGGGGATAACGGGCTTCGACCATCCTCAGTTATGTTCGGGCGACGTCATACCATAGGGAATAATTTAATCTCAAGATTTTAGCCGCGTGTGACGATATGGCATTTTGGGCGGTCTGAATGAGGCAAGCTGAATGAGATGCCGGGGTGGCTACTTCTCGCCGCTGCGCTTCAGGCTGCGGCCACCAATACGCCGGCCACGACGACGCAGCAACCGGCCGATACCGCAGAAAAATCCCATCAGCAAAAGCAATGCCAGCGCTGCCGGCCACAGCAGCAGGGTGGAAACGGCCGGATGCCACAGAAAAGGCTCGCATCCAAGGCTGACGACCAGGCCGCACGGGTCTATGTATCGGCTGATGACAGCTTCGGAGATCAGCAGGGATGAAAGATGATGCACGCTCCAGAATTCGCCCAGCATCATGCTGGCGCGGGGCATTGTGAAGTCCAGCCACATCGCATAAAGGGCGACGAGGCCAAACACATATCCGGTGATTCGAAATGCAGAGCCGATCATGGGTATATTGTGACCGGCACGACCTTACCGTTCAACCAAAATCGTCATGCTGTGACTTGTGCCCGGATAGGTGAAATGACCCGGATGGTGCCTATGAGGTGATGGGTGACTTGAGCTGAATGGTGGGTATCGATCGGAAATGTGATGCCGGTATATCTGGAAGATTGATCTCGACAATTGGTCCTGATAGGTTGCGCTCGGTCGGCATAGGGCGCAACGCGCTATCATCAACCGATGCAGGAGGGATGGCCGAGTGGTTTAAGGCGCACGCCTGGAAAGCGTGTTGGGGTGCAAGCCCCTCCGGGGTTCGAATCCCCGTCCCTCCGCCAACCCCCTCAAATCAGGTCATCTGTGGGTCTTGGGCGTCCTTCACTCGTTGTTGCTTTTTATGATAGTAACTGAACGTCCGCAGTCCGGAATCTTGGGTGGGGATCGCTGTCACATGTTCCTGTCCTAATGACTGTGCCGGCTTGAATATCGCACCAGAGTGCGAAGGACCAGGTGCGCCTGCGTATTTCCATCGATCATGCGATGATTTATCAGATACGGTTTCGCGTCACGCGTGATTGGAGTTACGCTGGTCCCACGGCTGCTTTCCTTTCCAACTGAGGCCGCAAAACCCGATCACGCAACGTTCCAACGCCAGATGAGACAGCCCCCTATGTTGAAGACCTCTATGTTGAAGACCATTTCCGGACACGCATTGAGCAAAATTTGCTTCGGGACCATGCAATTCGGCGATGGCAGCGATCATAAGGTGTCTCAGTCCGTGTATCTGGAATGCAGGGCGCGCGGCATCAATCACTTTGATACGGCGCACACCTACACAAAGGGATTGGCGGAGACCTGGCTTGGCGCATTTCTGCGCGATGAGCGCGATGAGATTTTTGTAGCCAGCAAGGTCGGTTATGTCGGCGGCGCAGACCCCAAAAATCTGTCAGTACAATTCGATGAGAGCCGAAGCCGATTGCGCCAGGACGTCGTTGACTTGCTTTATCTGCACCGGTTTGACCCACATACCCCGATCGAAAAAACGCTTGCCTGGTTTGCGGAACAAAAGGATGAGGGGCGCATAAGGCATATCGGGCTTTCCAATTTTGCGGCCTGGCAGATTGCCAAAGCGCATTTCATCGGGCAAACGCTCGGTGCCAAAATCTCTGCTGTTCAGCCCATGTATAGCTTGATCAAACGGCAGGCAGAGGTGGAAATATTGCCGGCATGCACTGATCTCGGCATGCAGTGCTTTTCATATTCGCCACTTGGCGCGGGCCTGCTGACCGGCAAATATGTGGACCAGAAGGGTGAAGGGCGCCTCACAACAAATGCGCGATATGCGAAAAGATACGGCATTGAGGAAATGCACAAATGCGCCGCTGCGCTAGCAAAGATCGCAAAGGAAAAATCGGTTCATCCCGCCACATTGGCGGTGTCCTGGATCCTCGCCTCGGCCTTTGCGCCAAGCCCGATTGTGTCAGCGCGATCACTGGGCCAACTGTCGCCGGTGCTGGCGGCGATTGATTTCAAAATGGACGAGGCGACGCTTGGCATGATCAACGCGGTCTCGCCAATGCCCGCGCCCGCCACCGACCGGCTGGAAGAACAGTCCTGAACCAGCGCCTGGCAAAAAAGGGGGCTAGTAACCCCGATCAAGGGTGTGGACGCTTTTCCCTTGGTCATTAGTGGTAATGGCAGGGTCTTTCGTTTCGCGGGCTAGCGGTTGCGGCCCTGAACGATACGGTCCAGCATCAAAACTTCAACCAAAAGTTGCCATAATAAACTTCCAAGTAACAAAAATTTAATTGGCTATAAGTAAAATACGTTCTGGAGGAAGCTGCATAAATTGCGGCGAGATAGATTGGCCGTGAAGACAAAAGTCATTGCCCAGTATTTCCTTCAGGAGCTAGTCGTAACTCATGGCAATGGAAATGCCCTATGGTCAGATTTCGATTAACCATAATGCTGGTAGCCAGTCTGTTGTCATTGACTGGATGCGGCACAACCCAAAGCGAGAACTTGGCTGCCATGAATATCGGGGAGCCACTACCGGTAATCGACGCTAGAGCGCTGGTGATGGATTTATCTTGATGAGAATTTAAAAGATCCCGATAGCTTGAAAGACTTCGTCTTGATTTCGGCGGTCAAGCGTGGAGCCCTGAACTATGGGGCATTCAATACAGGACCGTCTGGCAGGTCATTCTCCAACCCGATGTATTGTGTGTGCGCGAAATACAATGCCAAGAATTCATACGGCGGATATGTCGGAAATAGTAACTATGCCTTCTTTATCTCGGGGGGAACCGTCGTAAGGACAATCGAAGGTCTTAGAGATGATGGATTCGATTTTGGAAGTACATCTTTCGATTGCTTAAACTGAATACCAGAGATCTTTATCATTTATAACACATACCGCCGCCATCTTTGTAATGCGTTCCCAAGTGTCGTTATGGCCTCAATAAGAACGGTGGAGCAACACTTCGAAGTGCGCTACCAAGTGTGCCAACGAAACTTAGACTTGGCCATCAATACACCTTCCGACGAAGTGGCTGGCACGACGATAAAAACGTATCCGGTCCGTTTCACCGACGCGGAACGGGACCGATATTTGTGTCGAGTCAAAGAGGGAGAGCTGTCGATTTCGCCAGATCTGGTAGTGGTGAGTGAAGCCAATACCAGTCAGGTTGACGAGGGCGGGAAAATTGTTGGCAAGATTGCAGATATCGGCGATCAGGCGCGACCTGCCATCCGCGCGATCTGGTTCCTCTACACCGAACGCTTGACCCGGATGAAAGATGCCGGCGAACAGTCTCGCATTGATACGATCATAGCAGAAGCCGTGCTGGCCACTGATGCAAGAAGGGCTGCCGCAGCAAGTCCCAAGAATGTTTTTTTCATGATCGTTTCCTTCCTTGCTTTAGTTTGCAGCATGCAAAGTTGAAAACTGGTCTTCATATGCAAATAACGAGACTGCTCCTCCGGTGTGGAGGAAGATCACGTCACCTTCGCATGTGATCTGGCCGGTCTTGATCTGGCCAATCAACCCTGCCATTCCCTTTCCTGAATAAACGGGATCAAGCAGAATGCCTTCATTGCGCGCCAGCATGTTTGTCGCCGCAATCATCGTTTCGGTGGGGATGCCGTATCCCGCGCCAACATAACCGTCATCCACAATCACCTTGTCAGGCGACAAGGGTTTGTCGGTCAGTTGAGCTGCGGTTTTAACGGCCAGTTTGTAGACGCTTTCAATCTGAACCGCTTCGGGCTGGCGGACACTGATGCCAAGGATCGGTATGTCGCATCCCAACGCGTGAAAGCCGGCCACAAGACCTGCATGCGTGCCGGCGCTGCCCGTGGCCAGAACAACCAGCTTGGGCGCAAGGTCCAGCGCCGCGCATTGTTGCAACAATTCCTGCGCCGTAGAGACATAGCCCAGTGCCCCGATCTCGTTTGAGCCGCCACCCGGGATGAAATAGGGGTTTCGGCCTTCGCCCCGCAGCCGGTCTGTGACGGCCAGCGCCTCTGCATTCATATCAAGGCCGGGACCGCGAAATTCGATCTGTGTGTTAAACATATGATCAAACAGGACATTGCCGGTTTGCTCATAGTCCGCTCCCTTGTCGGGCACGCGGCGTTCAAGCAGCGCATAGCAATCAAGACCCAGTTTGCAGGCTGCGGCCGCGGTTTGGCGCACGTGATTGGACTGCACAGCCCCCTGGGTTACCACCATGTCCGCGCCGGCATCGAGAGCAGCGGCCATCAGGAATTCCAGTTTCCGCGTCTTGTTGCCGCCGGTTGCAAGGCCGGTACAATCATCACGCTTGATCCATAAATTTGGTCCGCCAAGCGCCTTGGTCAAACGCGGCATCTCTTCCAGCGCCGTCGGTTGATGGCACAAATCTACGCGCTTGAACCCCGAGAGAATGTCATTCATTCAGCCGCCCCTTTTCTTTTGATGCTGACAAGCCACGATGCATTCAGCAATTGTTTATTTTGCATAAACATGCTGCGTATTTTGCATAAAACTGGATTATTCACCGGGTGGCCGGAATCCGGTAGCAGAAGCATGCGGCGGGTATGATTGATGAATATTGACTGGTTCAAAGATCTGCAGGCGATAGAGCAGACAGGCAGCTTTTCCAAAGCATCGGGATTGCGCAATATCAGCCAGCCAGCACTTACGAAGCGGATCAAGGCGCTGGAAGAATGGGCAGAGCAACCGCTTGTTGACCGGAACAAGCGACCGGTATCCCTGACAAGTGCGGGGCATGCCTTGTGTTCGACCTGTGCGGAATTCTTTGAAACGCTGGAGCATCAAAGGCTTGATCTGCTGAACAGGACGGCTGTCAACAAGCAAACCGTCATTCGGTTCGCCGCCCAGCATTCAATTGCCTGGCACTTCTTTCCTGACTGGCTGCGCCAAATCGAACTGCAATTTGGCCCAGTTTCGACCCGCATGCGGGCTGAGAATCTGACAGAATGCGTAAACAGTTTTACCAAGTAGGAGGTGAACTTCCTGCTGGCCTATGATGTTGTTGACGCCGCCTTCTCACACGGGCTCACCGCCGAGGTTGAATCACTTGTTGTAGGAGAAGATATGCTGGTGCCGGTGTGCGCGCCTGATGATCAGGGGTGCCCCGTTTTTGACTGCAACAGCAAGAAACTGCTTCCCCTGATCAGTTATGGGCAGGCATCACCGCTTGGCGATTTGTTCGAGAGGCATGTGCGCCCGAAGCTGTTGAGTGAAAACATTCAGCTCATCTATGAAAACCCCATGTCCAGTACCTGGCTGAACTGGACATTGAAGGGGGTTGGCGTGTACTGGTTGCCGCAGCGGCTGGTGCGCGCGGAAATTGCAAACAAGCATCTGGTCTTGGCGGGGGGACGCGACTTGTGCGTCGATTTGAATATATCGCTGTTCAGCCACAGCAATGCACGTTTTGGCCTGGTTCAGGAAGTCTGGCGGCATCTGGTTGCGGCGCAACATGCCTAGGATGAAAGCGCGCAGCACCGACCTGCGCGATATTGTTTCATGGAAAATCAGCGCAATTCTGTGGCAGGGCTTTCGGCAGCTATAGCGCGATACGCAGCCCGTCAGTGCCGATATGGATACGGCCAGAGAAATGCGGGCTGACAGCCGCCTGCCAGTCCGACAGGCCATAATTCGGGTCATCAGACGGGATCAGATGATGCAAGGCCAGCGCATGCACACCTGCATCAGACGCAATAACAGCAGCCTGATCAGCCATTGTATGCGAGCGCATCAGATGATTCATCAACCGGTCATCAGTAGAGCCGACACGCGCGACCAGCGCCTCCAGCGCGGGCTGCAGCATGGCTTCGTGGACCAGCAAATCTGCATCGCGCGCAAAATCGACCAGAGCGGGAAGCGGCGCCGTATCGCCAGAAAACACCACATGCCGGCTGGCTGTGCGAAAGGAAAGTGCAAATGTATCTATCAGCGGTGGGTGCAGGTTGCGCATGGCGGTAATCGACAGCCCGTCCTGATCTAGGAATGCACCATCATCAAGGGTATTGATCTGCACAAGTCCCGCGAGGTCAGGCCGGCCTTCATCGGATTGGCGCAGCTCGATATCGGCGATCATCGAACGGTAGAACCCGTCCCAATAGTCCTGCAGCCCGTCCGGCCCCCAGACCGTTACAGGGGTTTTCAGGCCGGCAGTCCAGGCGGTGTGCAATAACGGACCAAGCTCGAGATAATGGTCGGAATGCAGATGCGTGATGATCACCGTTTTCAGGGTACGCAGATCAACCTGCTGGTCGAGCAACCCGCGAGTAACACCAAGTCCGCAATCCACAACAATCTGCTGGCCACCAAGACTGATCAGCGATGATGTTGGCATGGTTGAGCCGGGGCGTACAGCCGGCCCGCCCTTGGTGCCAAGAAGCGCCACAAATTCCTGATCATTATTCATGATGATGATGTGTCCCTGTGGGGGCTGTGTTGTTCATAGTTCTGATGCCTCGGCAAGCCCCTTGTCGAGGGCGGACAAAATAGTCTCAACTTCACTTTCGCTGATGACAAGGGCAGGGGACAGAATGACGTTCGGGCCCGAGACACGCACCATTGCCCCATTCTCATAGGCGGCTGCCTGCAAGGCCAGAGGAACCGGCTTGGCGGGAGGGGTCTTTGTCTTGCGATCGGACACCAGCTCAAGGGCCGTCATCAGCCCGTGTCCGCCGCGCACATCGCCGATGAGTTCATATTTTTCCTGCAGGCGCAGACAGCCCTCATACATCTGGGTGCCACGCTTTGCAGCATTCAGCGGCACGTCCAGTCGCTTTGTTTCGGCGAGACAGGCAAGGGCGGCAGCGGCACCCACCGGGTGGCCGGAATAGGTGTAGCCATGACCGATCGCGGCCTTGCCGGTTTCATCATGTTCAAACAGCTGGGCGATCTTCTCGGACATCATCACCGCGCCGAACGGAAAATAGCCATTGGTGATGGCCTTGGCCGTGCAGGCAAAATCGGGCTTTACCCCCCAGTGACGCGACCCGGACCAGGAACCGGTCCGTCCGAAAGCTGTGATAACCTCATCAGCGATCAGCAGAATGCCGTGGTTGTCGCAGATGTCACGCATCATCGGCATGAAGCTTTCATGTGGCGGGATCACCCCGCCGGCACCAAGGACAGGCTCCATGATAAAGGCGGCGATGGTATCCGGCCCCTGAAAGGCAATTTCATCAACCAGGGCCGCTGCGCAGAGCTGGGCAAGGCGCGCCGGATCCGTCTCGTCAAACGGGTTGCGATAGGTATAAGGGGCCGGGATGTGATAACAGCCGGGAAGCAGCGGTTCGTACTGGGTCCTGAATTTGGCATCTCCATTGACGCTGGCACCGCCCATATGCGTGCCGTGATACCCTTTTTTCAGGCTGATGAATTTTACGCGCCCGGCATCGCCACGAATTTTGTGATACTGGCGGGCAAGGCGCAAAGCGGTCTCGACACTGTCGCCGCCACCAGAGGTATAGAAAGCGCGCTGCAGACCATCAGGTTCAAAAAACTGCGCCAGTTCATATGACAGTTCCACAGCAGCGTCATTGGTGGTGCCGCGGAAGATCGAATAATAGGGCAGCCTGTCCAGCTGGTCGCTGATGGCCTGCTTTATTGGCTCGCAGGAAAATCCGAGATTGACGTTCCACAACCCGCCAACACCGTCAACGACACGATGCCCGTCTATATCGGTAATGAAGACGCCCTCGCCCCTGGTAACGATGGTCGGCGGGTGGGCCTGACTGTCCGCCGGATGCGCCATCGGATGCCACAGATGACGGGCGTTTTTTTCCTTGATGAAATTATCGTCCTGTTGACGGGCTTCTGGCATGTTCAGTCCCTTGTCGGCTGATCCGTCATCGACACATCATCAGATTGTATCTGCGGAAAGTCTGGCGGCAGGTGCCTGAACGGCGATCTTGCCCCACCCGACTGTTCAGCATTTTTCGGCACCTGCGCAATAATTAAATCACCTTTTCAGATAATTGAATAAAATTTTTGTTGTTCTGAACCTGTCTGCTTGCTGACATGTGCAATACTACGCACCAGCACACAACAAATGGTGGACGACATCCCGTTCATTGACCGGAAGGCAGGATGATGACCCAGAATGCGGTAACCCAGGCGAATATAGACCAATTGCGAACGGCCCAGATTGCCCCGCAAAAGATGCTGATCGGCGGCGATTGGCGGTCCAGCCAGTCGGAGGCGGTGATGGAGGTCATCTCGCCCATCGATGGCGCAGCCTTCACCAGTATCGCGAGCGGGTCACAGGCAGATGTCGATGCGGCTGTGGCTGCTGCCCGCAGCAGTTTTGAGCGGGGTGTCTGGCGCAATATGCCGCCCATGGCGCGCAAGGCGGTGCTGCTGAAATGGGCCGATCTGATCGAGGCTGATACGCTGGCGCTGACCGTGCTGGGAGTGCGCGACAACGGGACAGAGATTGGTATGGCAGAGAAGGCCGAGGCGGGGTCGGCGATCCGTACCATCCGGTTCTATGCCGAGGCGATCGACAAGATCTACGGTGAGGTGGCACCAACACCCGGCAGTCATCTGGGGATGATCTTGCGCGAGCCGGTGGGGGTGGTTGCCGCCATTGTACCGTGGAATTTCCCGTTGATGATCGGTGCCTGGAAGTTGGCACCAGCGCTGGCAGTGGGTAATTCGGTGGTGCTGAAACCGGCCGAGACGGCGTCGCTCAGCCTGTTACGGATCGCGGCGCTGGCGCTTGAGGCCGGCCTGCCCGAAGGGGTGCTGAATGTGGTCACAGGCACTGGTGATGTGGTTGGTGATGCGCTGTCGGCATCGATGGATGTGGATATCCTGACATTTACCGGATCGGGCGCGGTTGGCGGGTTGATCATGCAGAATGCCGGCCGGTCCAATCGCAAGGCCTGTTATCTGGAGCTGGGCGGTAAATCCCCCAATCTGGTGTTTGCCGATGCTGGTGACATGGAGGCCGCGGCGGATGCAACGATCGGCGGCATTTTCCGCAATGCCGGGCAGGTTTGTGTTGCCGGATCGCGGCTGATGGTTGAACAGTCGGTAAAGGCCGACTTTATCGGGCTGCTGAATGACAGGTTGGCCGGTTTTCGCACCGGTGATCCGCTGCAGCTGGAAACGCAGGCCGGTGCCATCAACAATGCCGGACAACTGGCGCGTATCGCACAGCATGTAGATGACGCAGCATCGCAAGGCGCCGACATTCTGACCGGTGGGCACCAGATGCTGGCAGAAAGCGGTGGCTATTATTATGCCCCCACTATCCTCGACAAGGTAGACCGTGATAGCAGCATCTTCCAGAGTGAGGTGTTCGGACCTGTCCTGTCAGTTACCACATTTGAGGACGAAGCCGAGGCGGTGGCCCTTGCCAACGGGACCGACTACGGCCTGGCGGCCGCCATCTTCACCCGCGATCTGAGCCGCGCACACCGGATGGTGCGGGAGATCAAGGCAGGTGTCGTGCATGTCAACTGCTATGGCGGGCCTGATATCACTGTACCGCTGGGCGGGATGAAACAGTCGGGTAATGGCAGTGACAAGTCGCTGCATGCGCTGGACAAGTTCACCGACCTGAAAACGGCCTGGATCGCCCTATGAGCCGAAAGACGATATTGCTGGTTGGAACCTACGATACCAAGCAGGATGAACTGACATTTCTGGCCAGCACTATTCAACAAGCCGGCGGCCGGGTGCTGGCTATGGATGTCAGTGTTCTGGGGGATGCCAGCGTTTTGGGGGATGCCAGCGTTTTTTGGGAGTCTGATCAGCCGGTCGCGATCAGCAAGCATGATGTGGCAGCCGCAGCTGGAATGGATATCGCGGCCGTTATCGCCAGCCCGGATGAAAATCTGGCGATGCAGGCGATGGCGCGCGGTGCGGCAAAGCTGGCCGGGGATGCGCATCTGGCGGGCAAGTTCGATGGTGTGCTGGCGCTTGGTGGATCGATGGGCACTGACCTTGCCCTTGATCTGTGTGCAGCGCTGCCAATCGGCGTGCCGAAATATATTATCTCGACGGTTGCTTTCAGCCCGATGATCCCGCCGGCACGTTTGCCAGCCGATATTCAGATGATCCTGTGGGCAGGTGGGCTGTACGGACTTTCCAGTGTTTGTAAATCCGCCTTGTCACAGGCCGCCGGTGCCGTGCTGGGTGCCTGTCAGACGGTGCTGCCCCCTGACCCCGACAAACCGATGATCGGGATGACAAGCCTTGGATTGTCGACATTGACCTATATGGCGGATTTGAAGCCTGAGCTGGAAGCGCGGGGATTTGAGGTGGCTGTTTTTCATGCGACCGGCATGGGTGGACGCGCCTTTGAATCACTGGCCAGCCAGGGGGCCTTTGCGGCTGTTATGGATTTTTGTACGCAGGAGCTTGGCAACCATGTGCATGGGTCATCCATTTCTGCAGGTGATACGCGGCTGAAGGGGGCGGGGGCTGCCGCGACACCGCAGATCGTTGCGCCCGGATGTTATGATCTCGTGGATGTCATCGGCTGGCAGGAGCTGGATGATAAGTGGCAGGGTTATCCCACGCATGCGCATAACCGGCTGATCACATCAGTTGTGCTGCGTGAAGAGGATTGCCTGAAGGTAGCAGATGCCCATCTTGAGCGTCTTGCGGCCGCCAGCGGTGCGACGGCGTTGCTGCTGCCGTTGGGCGGGTGCGGGGAGTGGGACCGGCCGGGGGCAGATCTATATAACCCGGACGGATTGCAGGCCTTTATGGGGCGCCTGCTGGACGGGTGTCCCGATCATGTGGAACTGCACCGCCTCAACGCGCACATCAATGATGCGGCCTTTTGTGAGGCGGCGCTGTCGGTACTGGACAGCTGGCTGGATGCCGGTGTCATACCGCGCCCCGCCGCCGAGGCGTGACGCGGCTTTTCCAGATCAGGTTTCGCGCTTGATGAAAGTGGCCGAATACATTGCCTTGCCGTCAAACATGCTGTCGATCTCACGGCCGTCACTGGCAAAGAATGTCTGGCATTCGATCTTTGATTCAAGCTGGTAACCCTTGCTCCACATCTGTTGGCGATGCAGCTGAACGGCGGCATCTGTCAGTGATGGGATGATCAGGGTGATGCGATCGCCTACCTGGTCGTCATTGTGCGCTATTGACTGTTTCATTTTGGTCTCCGTCGATTGGGGTCGTTTACGGTTGCTGTGCAAATGGGGGCAGGTACGGTCTATTCAGCCGCAACCTGGGTGAACTGGGCTTCTTCTGTGCTGTCATCCAGTGCTGTCGTCGAGGATGTGCCGGCCGAAACCGCCATCGAGACGGCATCAAACCATCCCGCACCAACTTCGCGCTGATGCCGATGTGCCGTGTAGCCATTCTCTTCGGCCGCGAATTCAGCGTTCTGCAAGGCGGAATAAGCTGTCATGCCGCTGTCGCGATAGCCGCGTGACAACTCGTATGTCGCGTAGTTGAGCGAATGGAAGCCAGCCAGCGTGATGAACTGGAACTTGTAACCCATTTTGCCGATTTCGCGCTGGAAGCGGGCAATGTCATCTTCGCTGAGATTGGCCGACCAGTTGAAAGACGGGCTGCAGTTATAGGCCAGCATCTGGTCTGGATATTCTGCCCGGATTGCCTTGGCAAAGGCTTCGGCCTGATCGAGGTTCGGGGTCGATGTCTCCATCCACAACAGATCGGCGTAAGGTGCGAACGCGAGGCCGCGGACAACGCATCTGTCGAACGAATCCGCGTCGCGCAGTTTGAAGAAGCCTTCTTCTGTGCGCTCTCCCGAAATGAAAGGCTGGTCGCGTTCATCAATATCGGATGTGATGAGCTTGGCGCTTTCGGCATCGGTACGGGCCATAATGATGGTCGAGACGCCCGAGATATCTGCGGCAAGACGCGCCGCATTCAGATTGGCGACTGCCTGACGGACCGGGATCAACACCTTGCCGCCCATGTGACCACATTTTTTCTCGGATGCGAGCTGGTCTTCAAAATGTACACCGGCGACACCGGCCTCGATATAATTGCGGGTGAGTTCGAACGCGTTGAGAGAGCCACCAAAACCGGCCTCGGCATCGGCAACGATCGGGGCGAACCAGTCAATGTCACCTTCGCCTTCAAGGGTCTGAATCTGGTCGGCACGCTGCAGCGTGCGGTTGATGCGACGGGCAAGTTCGGGGCCTGAATTGGCCGGATACAGCGACTGGTCGGGATACATGCCGCCAGCTGTGTTCGAATCTGCTGCCACCTGCCAGCCGGAAAGATAGATCGCCTTCAGACCCGCACGGACCATCTGCATGGCCTGGTTGCCAGTCATCGCCCCGAGGGACGGCACATAATCCTCGGTGTGCAGAAGATGCCACAGCTTGTCAGCGCCGTGCCGCGCCAATGTATAGTCGAAGGTCATTGACCCGCTGAGGCGCGCCACATCTTCCATATCGTAATCGCGCTCGGTATTGGCGAAACGACCAGCGGCGGCGCGGCTGTGGGTCTCGAAAGCCTGCTGCTGTGGGGTGAGATTGGGGGTGTCATTCGATGTTTGTGTTGTACGCGGCATGTGTCCCTCCGACAAAGCACTGTTCGGCATTACTGTGATCAGATGTCGCAGGAGTACCGCCGGCGTATGATTAATAAAAGGAAAAAAATGAAAATTTGAAAATTGTAAAAAATTTACAATTACAGCCATTATGCTTGTCATGGCCTGGATGTGGGCGAGATGGCTTATTTCCCGGGTGAGCAGAGCGTCGGCTGCTGTGCCAACAGGCGTGGCGTCCGTCTATGCACCCAGCGCCAAGCGGTGCGCCTGGTGGGTTTTCAGCTTTCGTAACGGGTTTCGCCGCGCCGCTTGGTATCGGTTGTCAGTTCCGTCACGATCGGATCATAGGCGCGCTGGCCACAATTGTGACGCGGGCAAAGATGGCAGTTGATGCCGATCTTGCTGGCCGCACCGCTTGGCGACAGGTCAAGGCCGCTGGCATAGATGACGCGGTGGGCGTGCTGTGATTCACACCCCAGCGCGATGGCCAGGCGGCGGTCCTGTGTTTCCATTGAGTAAACCGGCCGTTCGGTTGTGCGGCTGATCGTGAAAAACTGTTGCCCGTCGGGCAATTCGACAAGCTGCGGAAGCAGCACGCCGGGCGTGCGAAAGGCGACATGGACGTTCCAGACAGGGCAGGCACCGCCATATTCGGCAATCGAGAAGGATGTAGCGTTGAAGCGCTTGGTAACGTTGCCGGCCTTGTCGATCCGCAGAAAGAAGAACGGCACACCGCGCCGGCCGTCACGCTGCAGGGTTGTCAGGCGCTGAGCTGCCTGTTCGATGGAAACGGCAAAGGCGGCGGCCAGGCGGTCGAGGTCGTAGCGGGTCTCCTCTGCCTTGTCGAGAAAGGCGTCATACGGCATCAGGAATGCAGCTGCGAAATAGTTGGCAAGTTCCACATGGCACCGCGTGGCGTGCGACTCGCTGGTAAAGCTGGTGGAACCGGTAATGGCGTCAAGCACATCAGAAAACTCGATGAAGCATAATGCATGCGCCAGCTGAAAGGTGCGGTTCTGATGATCGAGCGCCTCGGACAAATAGATCTTCCGTTCTGCTTCGTCCCAGACGCGCAGGGTGTCGGGCAGGCTGTCAATGGGGCTTGTAACAACGCGGTAGCCATGATTCTCCAGAAGGCGCTTCTGCAGGACCTGCTGAGCGGTGTAGGGATCATGCGGCTCTTCGGCAGCCAGCGCCTCGGTCGCGCGTTCCAGTGCTTCGAAATGGTTTCCGTTTTCCCGGAAGAAATCATGAATGGCAGCGCCGGGAGAGGCGCGTACCAGTGATTCCGGCATCAGTTCGCTACCAAGATGCATCATCTTTTCCAGCGTCGAGTGATGGCTGCGATACAGCGCAAGGAAGCTGTCGACAAAGGCCGGGGCGTGACTGATGGCCGAGCGCAATTCATCCAGATCAGGCCGCGCTTCCGCAAAGAACGGGTCCTGCATGGCGGCGCGCACTTCAGACAACACGGCCTGACTGTTGTCGGCAACAAGGTCACGCCAGTCCACACCATACTGATCGGACAGCGCCATCAAGACGGTCACAGACAGGCTGCGCTGGTTCTTTTCCAGCATATTTACATAGGCGGCGCTAATGCCAAGGGTGGTGGCCATATCTGCCTGGGTCTGGTTTTTGCTGCGGCGCAGCTGGCGCAGCTTGCTGCCGACAAACGCCTTTTCCATATTTGCCTCGCTATCTGTTGGCCAGTGTCCCGCAACGGGGTATGCGATTGAACACACAAATATTAACAACCCCACAGATTTTGCAGATGTAAATCACACAATCAACACAAAAACACGAAACTTGGTGACAAGCGAAGTGCTTAATACAACTATCCTGCCAACAAAACACGAGGAGCAATCGAAAGATTGGCAAAACACCATGATTGGAAACAGAACACTGGCCGTACCGGGCCCCACCAACCTGCCGCCCCGCATCGCACGCGCCATGGCGGTACCGCTGGAGGATCACCGCGCCCCCGATATGGGTGAGTTCATTGTGCCGCTGCTGCAGGATCTGAAGCAGATCTTTCGCACGGAAACAGGGCATGTGCTGGTATTCCCGGGATCGGGTACCGGTGGATGGGAAGCAGCCCTGCGCAACACGCTGCGCGAAGGCGACCGTGTTCTTGGTGCCTCATTCGGCCAGTTTTCAATGCTGTGGGTGCAGATGTGCCGCCAGCTGCGCCTGAACGTAACCAACATCGACTGCAGCTGGGGCGAGGCAACACCCGTTGATGGCTATCGCCGCGCGCTGGAAGACGACAAGAGCCACGCGATCAAGGCTGTACTGGTGTGCCAGAACGAGACGGCCACCGGTGTTACCAGCGATGTGGCAGCCATTCGCGCCATTCTGGATGATCTGGGCCACCCGGCATTGCTGTTTGTTGATGGTGTGAGCTCTATCGCCTCAATTGAGTTCGACATGGATGGCTGGGGCGTTGATGTGGCCGTAGCCGGATCACAAAAAGGTTTTATGATGCCGACTGGCCTTGCCATTGTCGGGGTATCTGCAAAATGCATGCAGCAGATTGCCAGCAGGTCGCTGCGCCGCGGTGATACAGACATCGGGTATGGCTATTGGGATTTTGCGACGATGCTGAATGCCAACAAGACCGGCTATTTCCCCTACACACCTGCGATGACATTGATGCGCGGACTGCGCGAATCAACGGATATGCTGCTGGAAGAGGGCATGAACAATGTGTTCGACCGTCATTTCCGGCTGGCTGAAGGTGTGCGCCGCGCTGTTGCCGCCTGGGGACTTCGCCCCTGCGCCGTTGATCCGGCCACAGCATCGGATACGGTGACGGCAATTGTGGTGCCCGACGGCAGCGATGCGAATGATTTGATCAAAGCCGCCTATCACCGGTACGGTGTGTCACTTGGCGGCGGCTTGGGCGCGGTTGCGGGCAAGGTATTCCGCATCGGGCATCTTGGCTGGCTGAACGAGACCATGGTGTTGCAGGCACTGGGCGGAGCGGAACTTGCCATGCGCGATGCCGGCCTTGCCTTTGCACCGGGCAGCGGTGTCGGGGCTGCTATCAGCTATTACACAGCTCAGCAATCAGCCACCTTGCTGGCCGCTGAATAGGACAGCTGGCACACGCAATCACGTGTTTGGAACCCCTCCGTATGATGGCCCTGCCTGCCTTGCAAAGGCGGGTGGGGCTGTCATCGACCCTGGATCCGTGAAACGGGCGTCAGCAGTGCCAGCGATGGTGCCATGATGGATCAGGGCATGCGGAATCAGGGTCATTGACGGCAGTGAAATGGCCCTGATAGCGTGGCGACCATGGAAAATTTCAGCTTCGAACTTGTCGATAAAGCACGCGAAACCATTGATGGCCGCGTGATTCGCACCCCCGTCCTGCCGCTGTGCAGCAGCAAGATTGCCCCCTATCTGCCACCAGATTGCGAGATGTTCATGAAGCTGGAACTTTTCCAGCACACAGGATCGTTCAAGGCGCGCGGTGCGCTGCTGGGCGTCGACTGGCTGGACGAGGCGCGAAGAAGCCGTGGTGTGGCTGGATTTTCGGGCGGCAACTTTGCGCTGGCACTGGCCTGGGCGGCGCGCCAAAGCGGTGTGTCAGCAAAGGTGGTGATGTCGAAAACAGCCGATCCGCTGCGTATCGAGGGCTGCCGCGAACTGGGCGCCGAGATCGTGCTGGTCGACGGCATTGCAGCTGCCTTGCCGGAACTGGAACGAATCGAGGCTGAGGAAGGCCGACGGATCCTGCATCCCTTCAATGATCTGAACATGGCATGTGGCGCGGCGACATGCGGCGCTGAATTTGTCGAAGATGTGCCCGATCTTGACGTGGTGATCCTGCCGGTTGGCGGGGGCGGGCTGATTTGCGGGATGGCGGCGTCTATAAAACGGCATAATCCGGACATCACGGTTATCGGGGTGGAACCTGTTGGTGCTGACAGCCTGGCGCAGTCTTTCAAATCGGGCAGACCAGAGGCGCTGGCACAGGTTGATACGGTTGCCGACAGTCTGGGTGCACCGATGGCGATGGCTGATTCGCTGGCACTGGCCCGCCGTCATGTCGATGAGCTGGTGCAGATTGAAGATGCGGTCATGACCCGCACAATGCTGCTGATGCGCGAGCGGCTGATGCTGCTGGCGGAGCCTGCCTGTGCTGCTTCGCTTGGCACCGCGCTGGGCCCCTTGCGCAGCCGACTGGCCGGAAAAAAGATTGGCGTGCTGGCGTGCGGATCGAATATCAGCATTGAGAGATATAACAAATATACCAATGGTGTAGAGATGCTGACGGTACCAGCCGCGTAAGGTATTTTGACCAAAATGTTAATTATATTAATTTTCGCGCATGTTCAGATTTGCGCGTCACATCTCCCGCAAGGGACAAGTTATCTACCGGCAGGGTTCAGGCCGTCCGTCTTGGCGTGACGTTGTACCGGGTGCAACTGCTTTGCGCATTGGCACAAAGCTGGCCGGCGCGATGTTCGTGCTGCTCGTTGCTGGCAGCGGTATAGCGCTTGCCGAAAAGTCCTCACCGCCCCCGCCAAAGATCACCGGCCTCGTCTGCGATGGCACATTCCAACTGGTTACCGGCAGTGTCGACAGCAGTACTGAAGAAACATTCGACGGCCCGGTGCATCTGGTGCTGGTTGACCGTGAGGGGGACTTTGTCGAGGTACGGGCACAGGCCTATGAGCGCGGCATTCTGGTGCCCGAGCAGGTATTCACGCTTGGCGGCGGCGTACATGCCGGCATGACAGATACCGCAGATGCGGGACTGGTTGGTCAGGCAGCCGCGCTGGTATTGAATGATTCCACGATCACAAAGGCACCGGCCATGCCGGAAAATCCCGACGATCTGATGGTCGAGATCACCGCCACCGATATGGATGTGATGTTGACACAAAGCCTTGAAAGCGGACCAGAAATTCGCGCACGCGTTGACGGCAAGCCGCTGGTTATGACACGCGAAAGCATTGCCACCACCGAGCTATTTCTGGACCGTATCAACGGTGATATCACAATGGTCTGGACCGAGAACCGGGTGCGTGACCACAAGGTGCCGGGGGCGATCCGCGCGGCAAAGGTGCAATTGCGCAACGAAAAGACCTTTACCGGCAGCTGCAAGCCGGTGGCGCAACAAACCTTTTGATTCGGGTGGCATTTCTGATTCGGGCCGGCATTCTGATCCGAATGGGTTTTTGGTCAGGATGGTCAGTTCGGGAGGTTAAGTCTCTACCGCTTTGCGTCTGGCAGGCTTAGCCAGCACGATTTACAAGACGCTGAACAAGGCCATTCAAACCCTGCGCCAGCTGTTCATCGCCGAGGTCACCATTTTCTGAAAAGGCCTGCGCAGCATTGCCAACGCTGGCAAAGCCGGGTACCGGCACCATGCCAAGTTCGCAAACCGCATCACGCAGCCGGGGAATGACGCGCACCCCGCCAAGTCGCCCCGGGCTGGAGGCCATCAGCGCCACTGGTTTGCCCTGAAAGACCGCGCCAAAATCATCTGTCGGCGACGGGCGCGATGCCCAGCAGAACATGTTGAGCAGGATTGGTGTCATTCCGCCATTATATTCTGGTGTGGCAAGGCACAGTGCATCATGCGTGGCAACAAGCCGGCGAAAATCCAGCACCCCCTGGGGAATGCCGTCACTATCCTCAATATCAGCGTTGTAGAGTGGTGCCTCATAATCGGCGAGATCGATCATCGTTGGCTTGCCGCCATAACGCGCCACCGCAAGGCCTGCCGCCGCGGCAAGTCGTCTGGAAAACGCGCCGCGCCGGACCGAACCGGCAAATAATAGAACGGATGTCATGTCTGTTGTCCCTCAAGCCAGGATTTCCTGAACCTGTTTTCCATGATCCAGATCAGTTGCTGACGGGTCACCTGCCACCTGAATCAACCAGCCGACGTGATTACAGCCGGATATTGAGAGGTGAAGGTTAGCAGGTATGTGTTAACGGAAGTTTAAGACGGGCGGATCGATCTGGAGTCGATCAGCCAGCGCGGCCATCGGCTGTGGCGTAAACAAGCGCCTCGATGAACATGTCACGATCAGCGCTGAGCGGAACGAGTTTCACATCTTCGGACAGGCAGACATCAACGACGGTGGCGCCGGCCTGAAGCGCACGATCATTGGCAAGCGCAGTGGCAGCGTCGCGGGCGGCCTGCAAGGCGGCTTCCATATCAGTCATATCCTGCGGGCCGGTTGGCAGATGCACGCGGAAGCGGCCTTCGTCGGGCTGGCTGACCGAGATCATCACACGCTGGCGCACGGTGCCGGCCGCAGCGCCGACAGCCCCCGCCACATCGGCATGATCGGGCACCGTCAGATCAACCCCCATGAGATGCGCCACATGCGGATAATGTGTGGCAGCTGATGCGCCAAGCGCAATGACGCCGGTATCAAGTGACAGCTTCAGATTAACCAGGCCTGCCTGTTGCGGCAGTCCGGCCGTGCCCAGTGTGCCGCGATACAGCTCGTTCAGAAGCGGGTTGCTGCTGGCCTGACCCTCGCCAGCCCCGTCATGTGCAAGCGCAGCATCCATCAGCGCAACGCCTGAACGGCGATGCAACTCGCCAAGGGTGATCTGTGCAAGTGTCGCTGCATCTTTGGCGACAGGCGCGCCAACACCATTGCGCTGGCGGGCCATCAATTCGGCGCCGAGGCGTGCGGCATCACTATCGAATTCATCGAAATCACCGGTGACATGCAGCGCATCAGTGGGTGTAAAAGCAGCGAGGGTAAGAAGTCCGCGTCCGATCAGCCTGTCCACCGCTCCCAGTGCCAGCTGTGTCGAGGCAATTTCGGCAACGCTGGTCGGTCCCATTTCGATTGCCTTGGCCGCAAGTCGCGCCTCCGACCGGGTCAGCCAGCCCGGTACGCCATTGGGCATCAACGGCATGACAAACCGCCCGTCGGTGGCCATCGGCACGCTCACCCCCAGCTGTTCGGCAAGAATGTCTTTGACCTGTGGCCATTGCGTTGCAAGAAGCGACAGCGGGACGGCGCGGCGCGGACCAAGGGTCAGGCCGCCAGCGGTACCGCGAGTGACAGGCAATACCTCGGAATCACCGCCAAGCCCGCAGGTGCGAATATCAGCGGCCTCAACCATGGTTTTCCAGCCACCGACAAGGGCCCCGTCATTTTTCAGGCGCGGTGCACCATTCTGCAACAGCGCTATATCTGTGGTAGTGCCGCCGATATCGGCAACCATGGCGGTTTTTGCCCCGGCCAGAAAGGCAGCGCCAGCAAGGCTGGCAGCCGGACCAGACAGCACGGTTTCAACTGGCCGTGAACGCGCAAAATCAGCGCGCAACAGCGAGCCATCACCCTTGACCACCATCAGCGGGCAGTTCAGCTGCAGATCGGTCATGATGGATTCGGTGGCGGCAATCAGCCGGTCGAGAAGATTGATCAGGCGCGCATTCAGAACCGCGGTAAGCGCACGGCGCGGCCCGCCAAGGGCAGAGGATAATTCATGACTGCATGTTACCGGGCAGCCGGTGATGTCGCGAATGATGTCGCGGGCACGCCGTTCATGCGCCGGGTTGCGCGTGGCAAAATGAGCTGCCACCGCATAGGCCGAAACGTCACTGCCCGTCTTGCTGGCAGCGGCGCGGATGGCACCTTCATCAAGCACTGCCTGTTCAGCCCCGTCAGCAGCATGACCGCCCGAGATGAAAAAGACATCATCCTGACCAAGTGCGCGCGCCAGATCGGCGCGTCCGAGCGCGTCTTCATCGAAACCGATCATGACAAGACAGACACGCCCGCCAACACCCTCAACCACCGCATTGGTAGCAAGTGTCGTCGACAGTGAGATCAGCCCGATGTCACTGGCATCGCCGTCATAATTATCCAGAATACGGCGGATTGCTCCGCCAACACCAATGGACAGATCATCACGCGTGGTCAGTGCCTTGCCAGTGGCAACAACGCGCCCGGCATCAGTGTCGACCAGCGCGGCATCGGTATAGGTGCCGCCAGTATCCAGCCCGATCACACGTGTCATTTTGCTGCCGCCATCAATGGTCCGTCACCTTGCGTCATCGCCACATCAGATAACCGGCTGTCTGGATAACCGACAATCTGAACTGATAAGCTGGCTGTCAATTTACCGCCTCTTCAGGCAGCGGTTTCGGCAGCGCGCGATGCGGCGTGACCGGCAAAGAATGAAAGTATCCAGCGGGCAATGACTATGCCTTCATGCTCCTGCTTCAGCCCTTCGAGGGCGGTGGCAACCTTTTCGGTGCCGATACTGTCTTCGCGCAAGGTGAGCAGCGCACCGGTATAGTCGGCTTCGAATTCAGGGTGACCCTGCATGCAGAAAACAGAATCACCAACATAGAACATGGCGTTGTCACAGAACCCGGTGGCACCCAGATGCGTGGCCCCTTCGGGAAGGCGGGTCACCTGATCCTGATGCACATGGATCAGCCGCACCTGATCGCGTTGCGGCATCCAGCGCGGGGTATTGTCGAGGGCCACATCAAACGGACCAACACCCCAGCCGCCAGGCCATTTGATACAGGTGCCGCCAAGGGCTTCGGCAATGATCTGATGACCAAAACAGACCCCGGCAAGCGGCTTGTCGGCAGCATGAAGATCGCGGATGAAGGCCTTCAGCGGGTCTATCCAGTCATAATCATCATACACACCGGCAGCCGAACCGGTGACCAGATAGCCATCATAATCATCCACCGTGGCAGGAAATTCGCCGTCAAGGACTGGCACAGCGGTAAAGGTAAAGCTGTCAGTATCAGGCGCACCGCCGGTCGCAGAAAGGCTGGCAGCATCAAACATGCTACGGAACATATCGGGGTAACGCGGAAAGCGATCGGCGATCGCGGGATTGATCCGGCCTGTTTCCAGAATGGCGATATGCATTGGTTGTCTCCTGCTAACGATCAGAACCCTGTTAACCGCGCCACGCTATCAATCGGTCACGCCAGAAACTGTCCTGCAAGCGGCGGCCTTTTGTTTGAGGGTCTGCAACACAAAGATGCGGACCGCCGACGACAGGCCAGCCTGCCGGTTCTTGTCAATCTCGGTGATCAATCCGGCGACCGACGTGCCACTTTCATTGGCCAGCAGCAGCAGTTCATCCCAGAAGGGATCTTCAAGGGACAGGCTTGTCCGGTGACCGCGAATGCTGACCGAGCGTTTTTTCATGACGGACCTGTTTCAGGAATCTGGCCAATTGAGCCTAATCCTGCCGTACAAATCCGGCAACCAGTTCAACATGCGGCGCAAAACGGAACTGGTCAATCATCCGCAGCCTGTCAAAGACATAGCCGCCCGCTACCAGCATGGCGGCATCACGGGCAAAGCTGGCCGGATTGCATGACACCATGGCAATGCGTTGCGGCGGCGAAGATGCATCGACAAGGGCGGTTACCTGGGCGGCGGCACCGCTGCGTGGCGGGTCGATGATCGCCAGATCGACAGGTGGCAGCGTTTCACCTGTCAGCGGAGCGTTCGCCAGGTCTGTCTGGCTGATCGTCAGCTGCGCCCCATAACCGGCCGCATCAACACCGGCTTTCAGTGCGGCCAGCGCGTCTGCGTCACTTTCGGCCGCAAGCATCTGTGCACCGCCGGCAAGCAGCGGCAGACCGAGGGTGCCGCAACCAGCATAAAGATCAAGGATGCGCGCCGATGCGGCAAGGCCGGTATCAGCAGCAAATCTGGCGATATCTGCCTGCATGATGGCTTGTGCTTCGCTGGTGGCTTGCAGAAACGCGCCCGGTGGCGGCGCAATATCAATGCCGCCTATGGCAAGGCGCGGCGGTGCCGGGGCATAGATCGTCAGCGCCACTGTACCAGACGGGTTTTCCGGTGCGGCGCGGCCTGTGTCCTCGGCCACCGACAGGCGGGCAAGCCCCTTGCCGTCGGCCCATGTTGCAAGGCCTTCCAGAAGGCCATCATGCCAGCCTTCAGGGCCACGCAGCAACAGGCAGATGCCGTTATCAAGACAGTTGGCCGCCGCATCAATGGTGACGCCAAGCGGGAAATGGCGGCCAGCATGACCGGCAAGCGCCGGCAGAAGCGTGGCGAGTTCCGGACGTAAGATGCTGCAGCCGGTCGGGGTAATAATATGGCTGGAGCCGCGTTCAAGAAAACCGGCTGCCACCCCGCTGGCAAGGCGTTTCAGATGGAATGTGGCGCGCCGTCGACTGTTGCGCGGCGAGATATGCGGGGCAAGGCGGTGGACCGGCGAGATGTTTTCACGCTGCAGAAAACTGTCAAGCTGCGCCTCTTTCCAGAGGGTGACCGGGTCATCCTGCCAATGCTGAAAGGTGCAACCGCCACAGGCCGGGAAGGCCTCACAATCCGGATCGCGGCGTTCGGGTGAGGGAGTGAGAATTTCCTGCGGCACACACCGGATGCCTTGCGCGGTCAGCGACAGGGGCTGTGCCAGAATATCCTCGCCGGGCAGGGTGGCGGGCACAAAGACATTGTGATCGGCGGTACGGTAATTATGCGTGTAGCCGGCCCGCCCGACACCATCACCGCGCCCGCCGATATGGCTGATCTGCAGCTGCAGGGGCGGGGCATTGCGCGGCAGACGCCCATCAGACCGGTTGCGCTTGTTGCCGGCGCGCTTGCGGCCTTGCGCTGAACGCCGGCGCGATGCAGGCCCTGAAGAATATCCGGTCATGTCATACCCCTTTCACGCGGTAACGATAAATGCTCGCGCATAACAGGCTGCATCATCACGGATGTCATAACTACGGATATCATAATTATGGCGCACATCATTGCAGGCTGCGTCCAAACCAGATGACCTGACCGATGATATGCACCTCGTCAAGGTGGCGCTGATAATTCGAATGGGCCGGATTGTCAGATGACAGGCGCAGCATCGGCGGCGTGGTGTTTGGCACCGCATCGACCCGTTTTGCCACCAGCCCCACACCATCATCAAGGATGAAAATGCCGGGAGGTGACGGTTGCTTGCGCGCAGTGTCGATCATCACAAGGTCACCATCGGCCAGGGTCGGGTCCATCGAATCGCCGCTGACCGAGATCAGCTGCAGGCTGGCGGCAGGGGCGCTGGTAATGCGGCGCAGCAGCGAAGAGGGAAAGCCAAGGCCGATTGGCGACAGCACCTCAGGGTTGCCAGCATTGTCCTGACTGTCAGAATTGGCCGAACTGGACAGATCAGGGGGCATGGCCCCGCCACCAGCCGCGGCACGGACGTCGAAAAAGGGAACACTGATCTGCGCGGGCGGACGATCTGACATGGCTGCCGACAGATGCCGGTCGGCCAGTTGCTGCTGGTCGATGTCAAGAATAGTGGCCAAGCGGTGACGCGCCTCCTCAGGCAGGCGGCGTGGCAACTCCCGGTACAGAAACTGCTGCAGATAGGCATCATTCCGGCCGATGGCGCGCGATGCCTCCTTGAGTGACAGACCAGCTGTGGCCAGCGCATCCCGCAAGCGCCGCCGCGGTGCATCAAGACCGGAGGAAGGTGCCTTTGAGCGGCGGACGCGCGTGCCCGGCTTTTCGCCCGAATGCTGCACGCCCGAATGCTGCACGCCCGTATTCCGTTCGCCGTCATGCTGTTTGGAAGTATCAGCAGATGCCGGTGCGGATGATCGATCGGCCGCACTGTTTTCAGCGGGCTGGTAAAGGGGCGTCGGGGAGCGCACGGCACCAGATCCTTTTGGATAATAGTGGGATGATTCTTCTTCATGATAGGAAAAATCCTAAATATATGCAAGACCCGCTTGCGAAGGCGGATAATCACAAGGGTTTCTATTGCGTTCTGGCCTTCGTTTGCAGGTTAACGCGCATGTCACAGGCATCTGCAAGACATAAAGCCAGAACCGGAGGCCCGCAGCATGCCGCCATCACTATCCTGCCCCGATTCCCGGAAACCAGTCGACCCAACCGTCCGCGAATCACCGATCTCCAGATCTGCAACATCCAGATCAGCAACATCTGAGCCGCAGACTTCCTGCCCGGCAGTTGCCGCATGACGTGACGGAGACAGATTCGAAACGGATTGTCTTGGCGCTGGAAACAGCGGCTGATGTGCTGCATCGTCTGTCTCGTCAGGATGATGAGGGGCCGGCAGGTTCATGCAGGGCTTGGCCTGAGATGCTGCGGCCATCGCACGTGGCGGCAAGCGGTAAACGCAGAAGCGGGATGGCCCGCCCGTCACCCGCCGAAATCACAGCGATGGAAGAGATGATTGCGCTGCTATGGTCGGTGACATCGCGGCAACGCCAGCTGCTATGGGCCCGCGCCTGCCGGGTGCGATAGGCCGCGCTGCAAACACGCTATCGGCGAAGCTGCACAACGCTGAACCGTGATTACTGGAAGGCGCTGCTGGCGATGGTGCTGGCCGAACGCAACGCCCGCACCGGCACATTGCGCCTGCGACCGGCCTCACAGGGACAGATACAGAAATGGTGATGCCAATTTATCCATTATTGATCCCCAGGTGATCATTACTGGTCCCTTTGGTAGTCACTGACGACAGATTAGGCTTGACAAATGGTACAAAATAGGATTTTTCCTATTATATGTTGCACAGGTTTGGGCTTACGGGCCCGACGCCGGTGATTGAGCCGGCGGCGGTGCGCAGACTTGTCATTCACCCCAATTACGGATATCCCATGCCACCTTTCGGTTATCAGCCGACGCTGACGTCTGTTGTGAGTATTCTGACGCATGAAGCTTTTAAGCATGATGTGTCTGGTGGTGGGCACCGGCGTTTTGCTTACCGTGACAGCCTTGGCATCCTGAGCATCGGGGTGGGGCGTAACCTGCAGGATCGCGGGCTGGCTGATGACGAGATCGATCTGTTGCCGGCAAATGACATCGCGTTGGCACATCGGATATGCAGCCAGCATTTCGGGACGGCCTTCGAGACTGCCTCATGGCGTCGGCAGGCGGCACTGATATCGATGGCGTTCAATCTGGGTGCCCCGCGACTGGCCGGCTTTCGCCAGATGCACCGCGCCATTCTGGAAGGTGACTGGCAGCGGGCCAGTGCCGAGGCGCTGGACAGCCGCTGGGCGAAACAGACCGGGCATCGGGCGTAGGAGATTGCTGCGAAGCTGCGGCGCGGATAGCGATGGTGGCAGCCATATGCGTCAGCGGTCTTTCGGATATCCAGCTGCTGTGCTGGTTTGCGGTCCGGGTCGCTCTCAGCTGGTGCGCATGGCGGCAAAGCGCGCCGCATCGCAAAGGGCAGCAGCCAGATCGGCGGTGGCCGGATCATCGGCAAAGGGTGCGACAGCCACACAAGCTGCCTCGGCAAAGCCGCTGGCACGCAGGATAGAGCGGTCGATCGCATCGTGCTTTGCCAGCATGGCCTGCGCCGTGGCCAGATCATCCTTGGCAAAACGGGCCTCGCCAAGCGTGCGCTGCCAGAAGGCGCGTTCGTCGTCATCCCCGTCCTGCCACGCAATAATGGTCGGCAGCGTGATCTTCTGGTCGGCGAAATCGTCACCGGCATTCTTGCCCATCGTCGCCGCATCGGCGCTGTAATCCAGAGCATCATCCATGATCTGGAACGCCATTCCGAGTTGCAGGCCATAATCATACATGGCGGCGACTTTGTCAGGGCTGCCACCCGATACCTCGGCACCGGCACCGGCGGCAGCGGCAAACAGCACAGCTGTCTTGCCAGCAATCACATCAAGATAGTCATCCACCGGCGTATCTGGGTTGCCGGTGATCGTCATCTGCCGCACTTCACCCTCGGTGATTTTCGCAGACGCGGCTGCCAGCCGGCCCAGCACGCTGATATTGTCAGCCTCGACCATCAATTCAAAGGCGCGGGCAAACAGGAAATCCCCCACCAGAACCGCCGCATCATTGCCCCACAGCGCATTGGCCGTATCACGGCCGCGCCGCAGGTTTGATTCATCAATCACATCATCATGCAGCAGCGTCGCCGAATGGATGAATTCAACTGCGGTGGCCAGCAGAATGGCCGGGCCGCGTTCATCCGGTGTGGCCGTGGCCATCATCGCGCCGGCGATGGACATCATCGGTCGCATACGCTTTCCGCCAGCAGCCACCAGATGCCCGGCAAGCTTCGGGATCAGGGGTACATCGCTCTGCATGCGCTCGATGATCGTGGCATTCACCCGTTCCATGTCTTTTTCGACAAGGCCCAGCAGTGGCGCCAGCGAGGGCGCACCCACCACAATGTCGGAAACCGGAGTTGACGTCATGAAATCCCACAAGCTGAATGATGGTCTAATTGATATCGCCTGCTGGTGATGAGGGGCAAGAAAATTCATCCGTGCAGCATGGATATTGGTCACCATGTCGCATTCTCCGGAAGACAATTGCCGCAACATTCTGGTGGTCTGGCCAATCCGGCTGTAATTGCAAACAAGAGCGCAGGACCAGACCCATCTATTGGCCAAAGCCCGGCCCCTGCGTTAACCCGGGCATTACGCCCGGCATTACCCCGGCATTACCCCGGGCATTGATCCCAGAATTGATGTGACAGCAAGACAGATTTGCCCCGTTTCTGTTCGCTAGGGGCTTGGCTAAAGATGTGATTTGGCGCATATCATGTGAATGGTTACGATCTTACGGACCACGAATGCGGTAAGGTTGTCGTTCCTTCAGGCCTTGCTTGCCGATTCAGGTATTCGCGCCGAGGTGTTCGATGCAAATATTTCGGCGCTTGAAGCTGGTATCGGTGCGTTTCCGCGGCGACTTGCTGTTGCTCCGGAATATCGCCTTGCTGCTGAAACCGTATTGAGTGATGCCAATGAACTGTTTGATGATTGATGCCGGATGACATCTGACAAAACACCAAGTGGCACTGATATTGCCGACGTCCCCATGATGCAGGTGACACATGATCATCTGCTGAATGAGGCCGTCAAGATCACACAGCCATCCGATGGGTATCGGGTTGGCAGTGATGCGGTGTTGCTGGCGGCATCTGTTGGCACCATAACCGGCCGTGTTCTTGATATGGGGGCCGGTGTGGGCGGTGTGTGCCTGTGTCTGGCGCGCCGTCTGGCAGAACTGCAGATTACCGCTGTGGAAAAGAACGCCGATATGGCGGCTTTGTGCAGCGAAAACGCTGTCCAGAACGGGTTGCAGAACCGGATCCGGGTGTTGTCTGCCGACATTCGCGAGATGCCGCCTGTGCTGGCTGGCAGCTTTGATCACGTGATCAGCAATCCGCCCTACCATAATTCCCACGGTACGCGCCCCCGTCATCCCGATCGGGCTGTTGCGCATATGGGCGATGAAACCTTGATGCGGGACTGGGTAAAAGCGGCGGTCTGGGCAGCCAAGCCGCGCGGGCGGATTACCTTCATCTGTCGCGCTGACCGTGTGCCGGAGCTGATCAACCTGTTCGCCGGTGCCGGTGCCGGTGAGACTGTTCTGTATCCGTTATGGCCGCGCCATTCCAGTCCGGCAGGGCGGGTGATCATTCAGGTGCGCCGTGATGTTGACGGGCCAGGGGCTATTCTGCCGGGCATGGTGTTGCATCGCGATGATGGCGGTTTTTCTGATGCCGCGCAGGACGTAATGAATGGTGGTCCGCTGCATGTGTCGCATCCGGCACGCCCGCAGCAAGCCGACCGACAGCGCGGAGGCTGACCTGATGAACCCGTTCAAAGCCGTTGCCCGGTTGCTGTTTTTCTGGAAAAAGCCGCGCGCGGTGGTGCCTGTAGTGCGCTTGTCTGGCGTGATTGCCAGCAGCAGCCAGATGCGCCGCGGCCTGTCGCTGGAAGGCGTTGAGCCGCAGCTGAAAAAGGCGTTCGCCATGCGCGGTGCCAAAGCTGTGGCCTTGATCATCAATTCGCCGGGTGGGTCGCCGGTGCAATCGGCGCTGATTGGCAAGCGGGTGCGGGATCTGGCGCGCAAGGGCAATGTGCCGGTGCTGGCATTTTGCGAGGATGTGGCGGCAAGCGGCGGTTACTGGCTGGCGGCCAGCGCCGACGAAATTTATGCAAATGCCGCCTCGGTGGTCGGATCGATCGGCGTGGTGTCGGCAGGGTTCGGCTTTGATCGTGCGATTGAACGTCTTGGCGTTGAACGCCGTGTCTATACCGCTGGCACCAACAAGATGATCCTCGATCCATTCCAGCCTGAAAAAGAGGCTGATGTCGTGCGGCTGAAATCGCTGCAGGCGGAAATCCACGAACAATTCATCACCCATGTGACTGACCGGCGTGGTGGCAAGCTGACTGGTGCGCATGAGGATCTGTTCAGCGGTGCTTTCTGGACCGGTGCCGCTGCGGTCAAGCTGGGATTGATCGACGGGCTTGCCGATTGCCGCGGGATGGTGACCGAGCGGTTTGGCGAGGATACCGATCTTGTGACCATCGAGCCAAAGAAGCGCCTGTTTGGCGGCTTTGGCGGTCTGCCGGGAACGCTGGTGGGGCGCGTGGTCGATGATGCCGTTGATGTGGCTGTTGAGCGTGCGCACATGGCGCGGTTCGGTTTATAGCGGGGGCAATGCCGGCAGCGCCGGCAGAAAGGTGGTCTATGTTTTTCTCGCTCCCAAAAATACTGGCTCTGATGGGTGTGATCGGTGCCGTCTGGTACGGCTTTCGCCTGCTGGAAGCGCATCGTAAATCCCGTGATGATGCGGCCGGTGACAGCGCTGGCAAAGATGCTGGCAGCACACAGAAGAAAAGCGGGCCGCTGGATCTGGAAGAATGCCGTGTATGTCATGCGTGGGTTGCCGGCGAGGCGTGCACGCGTGAGGCCTGCCCCTATAACGGCTGATTTTACCTTCATCCTATTTCTCACCGCTTGCAATCAATGCCCGTTTGAGGCTAGTTTGCGGCTCTGATTCAGGCAGTAGAATCGTTCATGGCAAAGACCTTCATCACCCGTCCGGGAACCGACTTCCAGTCCATCCTGCTGAACCTGCAGGCCTATTGGGCAAAGCAGGGCGCTGTGATTCTGCAGCCTTATGATATGGAAGTGGGGGCGGGCACTTTTCATCCGGCAACAACGCTGCGCGCCCTTGGCCCTGACCATCATTGGCGTGCGGCCTATGTGCAGCCGTCGCGGCGGCCTACCGATGGGCGTTTTGGCGAGAACCCGAACCGGTTGCAGCACTTTTATCAGTTCCAGACGATCTTCAAGCCGTCACCACCGGATTCACAGGCGCTGTATCTTGGCAGTCTGGGTGCGATCGGTCTGGACCCGGATGCGCATGACATCCGGTTTGTCGAGGATGATTGGGAATCGCCGACGCTTGGTGCCTGGGGCCTTGGCTGGGAAGTCTGGTGTGACGGGATGGAAGTGTCGCAGTTCACCTATTTTCAGCAGGTGGGGGGACTTGAATGCGATCCGGTGCCGCTGGAACTGACTTATGGGCTGGAACGTCTGGCGATGTTCATTCAGGGCGTCGACAACGTTTATGATCTGGACTGGGACGGCGTGCCAGCAGATCAAGGCGGGAAATGCTATCATGACATCTTTCACCGTGCCGAGGTGGAGTTCTCCTCCTGGAACTTCAATCATGCGGACACCGATATGCTGTTGCAGCATTTTCGCGATGCCGAGGATGAATGCGGGCGGTTGTTGGCGCTTGCCAGACCGTTGGCACTGCCAGCCTATGACCAGTGCATGAAGGCCAGCCACCTGTTTAATCTGCTGGATGCGCGCGGTGTGATTTCAGTCACCGAGCGGGCCGCCTATATCGGACGTGTGCGAACGTTGGCGCGCCGCTGCTGTGAGGCGTGGATCGGTGCTGCCGCCACCGCAGCAGAGGGTGAGGGCGCTGCACATGGCTGATCTGCTGATTGAACTGATCTGCGAGGAAATTCCGGCGCGCATGCAGATGCGGGCGGCGCAGGATCTGGAAAAGCTGGTGTCTGGTGCGCTGAATGATGCTGGCCTGCCACATGGCAGCGCCCGTCATTTCGTGGCGCCGCGCCATCTGGCCGTCTATATCGATGATGTGGCGGACCGGCAGGAAGACGTGTCGGAAGAGCGCCGCGGCCCGCGCGCTGATGCGCCGGAGCAGGCCATCGCCGGGTTCCTGAAATCAACCGGCCTGGCGCGCGATGCTCTGCTGGAACAGGATACGCCGAAGGGCCGTTTTCTGTTCGCCCGCATTGAACGCAAAGGCAGCGCTACCACTGCGCTCTTGCCTGACATGATCACCAGAATTCTGTCCGATTTCCCCTGGCCAAAAAGCCAGCGCTGGGGGGCAACGCGGTTCCGGTGGGTGCGTCCGCTGCACCGGGTCAATGTCCTGTTTGACGGGGCTGCATTGCCGGGTGAGCTGGATATGGGTGGCGGAGCGCTGGCGTTCTCGGCGACCAGCTGCGGGCATTATTTCGAACATGGTGATGATATTTCGCTGGCCGGTGTTGCCAGCGCTGATGACTATGTTGGCCGGTTGCGCGATGGTTATGTGATGGTTGATCGTGCAGAACGCCGCGCCGCAATTGTCGATGGCGCAAGCGCGCTGGTGGACGGGCAGGGCGCAAAACTGCGGGTAAATGAAGGGCTGATCGACGAGATCACCGGCCTTGTTGAATGGCCGCATGCGCTGTTCGGGCGTATTGAAGATGGGTTCATGTCACTGCCGGATGAGGTGCTGGAAGCCTCTATCCGTGTGCATCAGAAATATCTGACAACAGAAGATGAAGACGGGCGGCTGACCCCGGGGTTTGTTGTCGTCAGCAACCGGCTGGCAGATGCGGCGCGCGATGACGTGATCCTTGCCGGTAATCAGCGGGTGCTGCGCGCACGGCTGGCTGATGCTGAATTTTTCTGGCAGGAAGATCGCCAGGCACCGCTTGCCGAAGCCTTGCCGCGTCTGGCTGATATCGTCTTTTATGAAGGGCTGGGATCGGTGCATGACAAGGCGGCGCGTCTGGCACAGCTGGCGGCGCATATTGCACCGGCGATTGCCGGATGTGATGGGGCGGCGGCTGGTGAGGCTGCACGCCTTGCCAAAGCCGATCTTGTCAGCGGAATGGTTGGCGAATTTCCTGAATTGCAGGGCATCATGGGCGGCTATTATGCCGAGGCTGGCGGTGCGCCTGCTGCTGTGGCATCGGCCATTCGCGATCATTATCGCCCGCAGGGACCAGCTGACGGGCTGCCAGCAACGCCGGAAGGTCTGGCGGTATCGCTGGCCGACAAGATTGACAGTCTGGTGGGGTTCTTTGGTGTTGGTGCCAAGCCGACAGGTTCAAAAGACCCGTTCGCACTGCGCCGCGCCGCGCTGGGTGTGATCCGGATCATTCTGGAATCACAGACACGGCTTCCCTTGCGGCCGGTATTGGCAGCATCTGCAGCCGCTTATGGGTTTGCAGCGGTGGATGATGACCTGCTGGCGTTCATTCGTGAACGGTTGCGTGTCAGCTTGCGGGATCGTGACGCTGGCAGTGGCAGCAGCATTGCCCATGATGTCGTAGCGGCGGCGCTGGGTGACGGCATGGCCGAGGGAAGCGATGATATCCTGTTCCTTGCCGAACGTGCCGATGCGCTGGCGGCGTTCCTTGGCAGTGATGACGGGGCCGGTCTTGTTGCGGGATGGCGCCGGGCTGCCAGCATTCTGGAGGCAGAGGAAGGCAAGGCAAAACAGAGCTTTGCCCCGGCGACCGATCCGGCATTGTTTGCACTGCCTGCCGAAACGGGTCTTTATGAACATCTGGACAGCTTGTCCTTTTCAGCGAAAGTGCTGAGCCGGGACGAATTGCTGTCAGGCATGCAGGCGCTTGGCACATTGCGCGGGCCGATTGACGTGTTCTTTGACAGCGTTGTTGTCAATGATGATGATGATAAAGTGAGACTGAACAGGCTGGGGTTGCTGGCAATGGTTCGTGATGCAATGACAAGGGTTGCCGACTTCACCAAACTTGAAGGCTGAAAAAAAGGCTGAATTGGAATGAATGAAACCGCCACCCAATGGGTTTACTCTTTCGGTGCCACAGGCTCGGAAGGTGACAGTTCAATGCGCAACCTTCTTGGCGGGAAGGGGGCCAATCTTGCGGAAATGGCTGGCATCGGCCTGCCTGTGCCGCCCGGCTTTACCATCACGACCGAAGTTTGTTCCTGGTTCTACAGCAATGACAAAAGCTATCCGCAGACGCTGAAGGCAGAGGTTGAGGCCGCAGTCGCCCGTATCGAGGCAGAGACAGGTGCACGCTTTGCCGATCCGGAAAACCCGCTTCTGGTGTCGGTGCGTTCAGGGGCACGCGCGTCAATGCCCGGCATGATGGATACGGTTCTGAATCTGGGGCTGAATGATGCCACCGCCGCCGGGCTTGCCGCGCGCGCTGATGATACGCGATTTGCCTATGACAGTTATCGCCGCTTTATCCAGATGTATGCAGATGTGGTGATGGGTGTCGATCACGGCCTGTTCGAGGACGCGCTGGAAGAAATGAAGCTGCGTTTCGGCGTGTTCGATGATACTGGCCTGACGGGCGATAACCTTGTGGCGTTGGTCGATATCTACAAGGACATTGTGGCGGATGAAGCTGGCGAGGCGTTTCCGCAGGATCCGGGTGACCAGCTGTGGGGTGCGGTCGGTGCTGTTTTCACCAGCTGGATGAACGCGCGGGCAACCACATATCGGCGGCTGAACAATATACCGGCGTCATGGGGCACAGCGGTGAATGTGCAGGCGATGGTCTTTGGCAATATGGGTGATGATTGCGCAACCGGTGTGGCCTTCACGCGCGACCCGTCGACTGGCGAGAACAGTTTTTACGGTGAATATCTGATCAATGCGCAGGGCGAAGATGTGGTGGCCGGCATTCGTACACCGTTGCCGCTGACCAAGACAGCGGCGCAGGCTGCTGAAACCGGCGATGTGTCGATGGAAGAGGCCATGCCCGCGGTATTTGCCCAGCTGGATACAGTGCGCGCCCAGCTTGAGGCGCATTATGCTGACATGCAGGACCTTGAATTCACCGTCCAGCAGGGAAAGCTGTATATGCTGCAGACGCGCAGCGGAAAGCGGACAGCCGCTGCCGCCTTGCGCATGGCGGTGGAGATGGCTGAAGAAGGGCTGATCAGCCGTAATGAGGCGCTGTTGCGTCTTGATCCGGTGGCGCTGGATCAGCTGTTGCACCCGACACTGGACCCCGATGCCAGCAGAACTGTGCTGACGCAGGGTCTGCCTGCATCGCCGGGGGCGGCGTCTGGTGAAATTGTGCTGAGTGCTGATCGCGCCGAAGAGCTGGCAGCTGGTGGCAAGCAGGTGATCCTTGTGCGGCTTGAGACCAGCCCGGAAGATATCCACGGCATGCATGCGGCTGCCGGTATCCTGACGGCGCGCGGCGGTATGACGAGCCATGCGGCTGTTGTTGCGCGCGGCATGGGACGGGCCTGCGTATCGGGTGCGGGCGATCTGCGCTTTGATGAGACAAGCGGCAAGGTGTATATCCGCGACCATGAGCTGAGCGAAGGCGACATCATCACCATTGATGGTGGCACTGGCGAAGTGTTTTCCGGCAGTGTCAAAACTGTTCAGCCTGAAATGTCGGGTGCCTTTGCAACGGTGATGGCCTGGGCTGATGATACGCGGCGAATGGCGGTGCGCACCAACGCAGAGACGCCGGCAGATGCCCGTACGGCCGTTGATTTCGGTGCTGAGGGCATTGGCCTGTGCCGGACAGAGCATATGTTCTTCGATGTTGACCGTATTATCGCGATGCGCGAGATGATCATGGCAGCAGACAGTGTTGGCCGCGAATCTGCACTTGCCAAACTGCTGCCGATGCAGCGACGTGATTTCGAGGAATTGTTTACCATCATGGCTGGCCTGCCGGTGACGATCCGGTTGCTGGACCCGCCGTTGCACGAGTTTCTGCCGCATTCGGCTGATGAACTGGCCGAGGTGGCTGCTGCTGCCGGTATCACCGCTGAAACAGCCCGCCAGCGTTCACTGAAACTGTCGGAATCGAACCCCATGCTGGGCCATCGTGGCTGCCGGCTGGCGGTCACATATCCGGAAATCTGCCGTATGCAGGCGCGTGCAATCTTCGAGGCTGCAAGCAATGTGACAAAGGGCGGGGCAGAAGCGCCGGTCCCCGAAGTGATGATCCCGCTTGCCGCAACGGCAAAAGAGCTGGAAATCTGCAAGGCGGTGATTGATCAGGAGGCGGTTGCGGTTGCTGGCGAGACCGGTATCAGCATCGATTATCTTGTCGGCACCATGGTTGAATTGCCGCGCGCCGCGGTTTGCGCCGATGGTCTGGCCGAACAGGCAGAGTTTTTCTCGTTCGGTACGAATGATCTGACGCAGACAGCGCTTGGCATCAGCCGTGATGATGCTGGCGCTTTCATGCATGCCTATACCGATGCGGAGATCTATCCGGTTGATCCGTTTGTCTCGATCGATGTGGACGGGGTCGGTGCGCTGGTGAAGATGGGGGCTGAACGCGGCCGAAGTGTGCGCAGCGATATCAAGCTGGGCATCTGCGGGGAACATGGCGGTGATCCGGCATCAATCAGCTTTTTCGAGACGGTCGGGTTGGACTACGTGTCCTGTTCACCATACCGGGTGCCCGCTGCACGGCTGGCCGCAGCCCAGGCCACCATTCGCGCACAGGCTGAAACTGCGGACTGACGGGACACAGTCTGCCGGCAAATAAAAAGGCCGGGACATGCCCGGCCTGATCGTCATTCCGTTTATATTATGGACGGTGTTTCCGCTGCATCTCCGCAGCTGTAAACACATGCTGTGGCGGGCGGTGCCCGTCTGGGGCAGTGCCCCGCCAGTTCAGGTGCTGCCAGCCTACTTGATGCCGAGGCCTGAAAAGCGCTTGTTAAAGCGGGCCACCTGGCCACCTGAATCGACGATGCGGTGCTGACCGGTCCACGCGGGATGGGTCTTCGGGTCGATATCAAGCTTCAGCACATCGCCGGGCTTGCCCCAGGTAGAACGCGTCTTGCGCTCGCTACCATCAGTCATCACAATAGTGATTTCGTGATAATCCGGGTGAATTTCCTTTTTCATAACCTGCTCCTGCTTGCAGCGTGGCGGCCGTACAATGCTGGTCTGTAATCCAGACCCTTTGCGGACCGAGGCGTGAACTGCAATGCAGCCCGATCCCGGCCGGCGGCGACGCTGGTCAATATCCAGAAGCGGTGGTATATCCTCAACCACCATGGAAGGCAAGCCCCAATCAATGACCAATAGTGCCGCGAGGAAAGGTCCAGCAACGTGAATGTCAGCCCTGAAGATGCGTCACGCAATGGCGGCTATTCACTGCGCCAGCTTGGCCGTGTCTTCTGGCCCTATTTCAAGCCGTTCAGGCGGCAGATTTCCGGTGCTGTTCTGGCCCTGATGTTGGTCGCCGGCGCGTTGCTGGTGATGGGGCGCGGGCTTGCCTATCTGGTTGATGAAGGGCTGTCCAAGCAAGACCCCGAATTGCTGAACAGGGCCGTTATCGCTACCGCCCTGATCGCGCTGTGTCTTGCCATTGGCAGCTATCTGCGCACGACACTGGTCAATCAGGTGGGTGAACAGGTGTTGGCGCGGATTCGATCAGCGCTGTTCGCGCATGTGCTTGGCCTGTCACCCGGCTGGTTTGAAAGTGCGCGCACCGGCGATATTCTGGCCCGCATAACCACTGATACAGCCATTGTGCAGACGGTCATGACATCAACCATTTCGATGGCTGTGCGCAATCTGATTCTGCTTGTTGGCGGGCTGGTTATGCTGGTTTTGTCCAGTCCGAAAATGTCACTGGTGGTGCTGATTGTTGTACCGCTTGTTGTGGCCCCGATGATCGGTCTTGGCAGGCGGTTGCGGCGTGCATCGCGGCTTGCCCAGGACAGGCTTGCCGATGTGGCGGTGCAGGCGGAAGAAAGCGTGTCGGCCATGCGCACGGTGCAGGCCTTTGCGCGGCAGGGGTTTGTGCTGGCGAAGTTCGATGGATCAGTAGATGACAGCCTGCAGGCTGCGCTGTCGCGGGTGCGTCTGCGCGGTTTGATGAGCGGCATTGTGATCTTCATGGTCTTTGGCGGCATTTCAGCCATTCTGTGGGTTGGCGGACAGGATCTTCTGGCTGGAAACATCTCAGCCGGCGACTTGTCGTCCTTTGTTTTCTATGCGTTCCTGGTTGCTGCTTCGACCGGATTTCTGTCCGACCTTGCTGGCGAGTTGCAACGCGCTGCGGGCGCGGCAGACCGTATTGCGGCGATGTTGCAGGCTGATGAGACCCTGCCGCAGCCGGCCGTTCCGCGCCGTATTGA
>ERZ802822.216-NODE-216-length-42509-cov-7.749882_pt1 | contig 42509 bp, 37 predicted proteins | sample MGYA00345649_ERZ802822 | MGnify/ENA primary metagenome ERZ802822 (study PRJEB30503, sample SAMEA104212359) | marine metagenome | biome: Westerlies Biome; feature: [SRF] surface water layer (ENVO:00010504) within the epipelagic zone...; material: water...
CGTCGACACTAAAAGCGGAGGTGCCACCTGTATTACCGTTGTTAGAATCGTCATTGCCGTTGTCATCCAGGTCTGAGTCGTCCAGGTCTGAGTCATCCCCAGAGTCGGTAACCCCGCATGAACTCATAGGTATGCCTAAGGCTGCTATGAGCGCCAATGGCGTAGCGGTTCGAAGAAAATCGGCGCGAGTGCTCGTTCTCCCACTCACGATACCTTTAAAAGTAGTCACATTGGAATTGTCCTGAACTTCTAAGGAGCTTGGCGCTTCCATAAAGTGGGAAAAATCCTTGTCTCGCTCTGTGTTGTCTTGGTTTGCCATTTTCTCGATGCTAGTGCTAGTTTTGTCTTTTAGTTCTCTCTTGACCCTGTTCGGTTTGGCCTTGCTAGCTGTGACCTTGCTCGGTTTGGTCTTGCTAGGTTTGGCCTTGTTCTTTGATGACCATGCCTTTTGTAGGCGTTGGTTCTTTTCAAGTAGGTCTTTCTTAATGAATAGTTAAAAGTCTAAACTTGATTGAATCGGTTTTTCGTTCCTCTAATCGGTTATTTTTAGCAGTTTTTAAGGCTAGCCTTCGCCTCTTGAATGTTGGAATTTGGTCAAATCGTTGAGCTAGCTGCAAATACACGAACCCGAATGAATAGCAAAAATATTGAGCCAGCTGCAAGTAAAGGAGTTTAGAATGCGCGAATAAAGGTGGATGCATATCTGTCTCGCAGCTAGTATATTGGGTTTTAAGTTTATTTAATGCTTTAATAGCGACGAGTGATGAGTCGAGGTTTATCTTTTTTTGTTTGGTTGGGTATGGTGTGGGCAGTTTCTGGTGTGGCGCAAGCGCAGCAGGATTCGCGGGTGTTATCGCTGTATGACCGGCAGAGTTACGAATACATAAAGCAGTTGCAGGATCGGGGGCATTTGTTGGAGCTTCATCCGACCGACATGCCGTACCGCTACGATGAGCTGCACGAGGCGTTGGAAGGGGTGACGGAGTATGAATTTTCCGGGGTGCAGGCGCAATGGATTCGCTATTTGCGTGATCGAATAGGCTTGGATGCCACCGAAAAGCCTGTGTTGGACCTGCGTGGGGGGAGTTATTTGCAGGCGAATAACTCTGAGCGCGATCATATGTACCGCCCTAGTGACGATATTGCGTATATATGGCCCATGATTGAGTTGGCGCCGGGGATTCGGTACCAAGGCTGGGTGGTGCAGGCGCATGCTCGGTTTGAATATTATGAAGATCGGAATATTGATGGGTTGGATGCGGTGAACCGGTTTTGGGTGCGCAACGAAGAGACTTACGCGGGCTTTTCGAACGAGTTTTTGGAGGTCTACGGAGGCCGGGTGCTTAATCATTGGGGTGTTTATGGGCAGTCTTCGGGGCTGCTGTCGGATCATTCGGTGAGCTATGATCAGGTGAAGATCAATGTGGGAACCAAGCACCTGCAACTTTCCTCGGTGATGGGCTATTTGGATAATTTAAAGTCGGATGATGTGTTCAATGGGGACACGAGGGAAGACCCAATGTCGGTAAAGCGCTATCTGTTCGCCAAGCGATTGGATTGGCGCCCTCGTGAGCACCTGATGTTTTCGTACCGGGAGAGTCTCATTTTTTCGGGTTGGGATGCGGTTCCTCAGCCCAAGTATATGCTTCCCGGTTACATCGGATTTTTTCAGGCGGATAATGCTCCTCAGAACGATTTTATCAACTATTTGACGGGTATTGCTTTTTGGGGGCAGTTTGGGGGCGGTCGGGTTGATGGTGATGGTTTTGCGAAATCTGGTGGTGGTTCGAGAGTAGGTGCAAAATCCCAATCAAGTTCACAAAACATTCTCACGGTGCACACCGAAGTGATCATTGACGATATTATTTTCTTCCGGGAACGCCGCGGCATTGATGAACGAAGTAATTTTAACGTGTTTTTTAACGCCGCTTATGCCCTCAGTCAGCGCCCCCTTACTCTGCAGCTAAACGCGGAGATGGTGAGCGCCCAATCCTACAACACCGACCAAGCCCAAGGCCGTTATTTGTACCTAGGACGCGGATTAGCCACCCAATTTAACGACTATGTGTTTGGGGAGTTTCGGGCTCATCTATTTCTGGGTGGTACATGGCAAGGTCTGCGTGTAAGTCCGTATCTAGGCGGTTTATTTCAAGGGGAACAGGTTATTGACAAGGAGTTCATTGGCTCCCCATTATCCCAAAAAGACAAGGATCCCGATGAATTAGAACCCGTGCCCGATTTTGTGCTTAGTGGTGTTGTGCAAGAAAGTTTTAGAGCTGGAGTTGAATGGGTGTATTACTCGCCTGCGGAACGTGGATGGAAGAAGGGTTGGTGGCTTCGGGGTGATGTTGGGCTGAATGGGATGCGCAACCTCGGGAATGTGGTGGGGAATGATCAGACTCGGCCTGTGGGAATGATAGAACTAGGGGTTCAGTTCGATTTTTCGCTGGTAGACTAAGAAAAAAGTTTGGTTGCTGCCTCGAACATAGCGGGATTATCGACATCCTGCCAGCGGCCCTGGTCAATCGATTCACAGTGAAAACGTAGGTGCTTTTGGTAGGCATCGATCACGCTTGAAACCCCAAATTGTCGCTGATGTTTCGCTAAGGCGCTGCTAATATCAAGCATCTGAGTATCCAAGATAAACCAGCCAGTATCCAGCGCGTTGTAATGGGTTAAGGTTTTGCCTAGTTCTTGTAGCTTGCCTTCTTCATGAAGCACCTTGGTTGCATCATCCAGATCAAAGATTTGTTGAATGTGGGGATCAACAAAGAGCGTGGAGGGATAATTTCCTGCGTGTAGGTACTCTTGCACCTGGGCAACAAAGGCGGCATCGTACACATGATCGGACATGACTAGGTGGCAAAAACGGTGGCTGGGCTGTTCTGGCTCGCTTGGCGTAGGCAAGGATTCAACATGGCCGAAAAGTTTTTTCAATCCTAGGTGTAAGGAATATCCATTTCCTCGCTCTACCATAGTATTAGGAATGAATTCGAGGGTGGCTTTGCCGGTATATTGGTCATTGATGAGTTCTTCAATGGCTTGGGCATGTTCTCCGACCACAATGAGCAGATGTTGGCAGCCCAAGGATTCAAGTTGGTTCATCGTGCGAACAATGAGTGATTGGCCGTTGATTTCCAGACCTTGTTTGACAAATTGGGGCCCGTAATGCCGCTTGAAACGTTCGTTGTTACCGGCAGCGAGTACAATTCCAGCGGGTATAGCGGCATGTATGGCGGTATGTTTGGCGGTATCGCCCATAATTATTCGACTCCTAAGGTCGACAGAAGGGTTCCGTGCTGTTGCATGAGATCATGAACGGCTTGTTCTTGGGCGTGTGGATCTTTGAAATAGAACGACATCCATTCTTGGACTCCGCTCCAACCCTGCCCGTGCGCCCAGTCCAGAAGTAGGGCGAGATCGAGGACGATGGGAGCGGCCAAAATGGAATCTTTACACAAAAAATTGATCTTGATCTGCATGGGATACCCCATCCAACCTACAATATCGATGTTATCCCAACCTTCTTTGGAGTCTCCACGGGGTGGGTAGTAGTTGATCCGCACGGTATGATGCAAATCTCCATAGAGTTCGGGGTAGCGCTCGGCTTCGAAAATGGAATGAAGGCTTTCGAGTTTGGAATGCTCTTTGGTGCGGAAATTGTCCGGCTCGTCGAGCACCAATCCATCTTTATTGCCAAGGATGTTGGTCGAAAACCAGCCTTGAACGCCTAACAGCTTGGCTTTTAATCCAGGAGCAAGCAGCGTTTTCATGAAGGTTTGCCCCGTTTTAAAGTCCTTACCAGCTATGGGTAACCCTTGTTGTAAGGCTAATTCTTGTAGGGCCGGAATTTCTAGTGTCAAGTTTGGAGCTCCGTTGGCCATCGGTACACCTTCCATTAATGCTGCATAGGCATACATCTGTGAGGGGGCAATACTAAGATCGTTATCCGCTAAGCCTTGTTCAAAAGCGGCTAGACTCTGATGCACCGGTTCGGGATCTAAAAAACGCTCGGTTGAAGCACACCAAACCATCACGGCGCGATCGGTTCCGTGCTTGGCTTTTTGTTCGCGAATGTCGGCGCGAAGCGCGTCCACCCATTGGCTACGACTCTGACCTTTTTTGACATAGCTGGGGTCCAGGCGGCGCACATAATCCGAGATAAATACCCCGGGCATAGGCTCTACGGCTTCGAGATCTTCGCGCACCATTTCTAAGTCTTGTGGGCTTAACACCCCTGCATTTTTTGCCGATTCGTAGGCATTCTCAGGCGTGATATCCCAAGCTGCAAAGGCTAAATTGGACAAAGAAGGCAAGCCTAAATGCTCCGAAAGTGGGGTGAAATTCCGTGGGTTAGGCTGACCTGTTGGATCGGAAACCTTATAGTTTTGACTAATGGAGCCCACGACAGGCCGGCCATGACGAATATGAGCAAACACACCGGCTAAAAAGGTGGTTCCCACCGCTCCGAGACCGGGAATTAATACCAGCAATGTGTTATTTTGACTCTTGCTTTGACTCTGATTCATATAGTTCGTGTTTCATACTGTTTTGATACCATAGCTGGCGCGTCTAACTTTAAGCCACCCATACATACTCGAATGTTTACCGGAATGCATACTCGAAGAATATACTTATTTATTGGCTTTTATATCGCCTTGGTTTTGGCGATGGGTTATGCCGCTCGAGATCTTCGGTTCGATGGGAGCCTAGAAAGTTTATTGCCGCATGACAACCCTCATGTACTTGCCTTTGAACAGCTTAAACAGCTTCGATCGAGTGAAGGGGGGATTGATGTAGTCTTAAAAATTACCCCTGATTCATTAGATTCTATTCGTGAATCTATCAGCCAGACCTCTGAGTTAAATCCACTGGACCCAGATTCATTAATACAGCAATTCTTGGTACAAAAAGCGGCTGATTTTGAGCGCACACTTAATAAGGCCATTCTAGAAGAGGGGCTACTGGTTAGTACGATTGAATGGAAGCGAGATCTGCATCTTCTGCAGCCCAGTATTATGTATCTGATGACCAATGAGGAACTCGATGGGGTTTCCTTGAGTATATCCGAGGCCATTCAAAGTAAAAAAGAAGAAGCTAATCCCTTTTATTTTAGTGTGGATCAGGACAGCATTAACCAGAAAAATCCTAGTGAACTCATTGCCGAGTTTACTCAGGAATCTATGCTTTTGGACTACATCAACAATGCCGAAATCTATGAATTGAGCACCAAGGAGGGCACATTGCGGATGAGTTTTTTGCTCTCATTTACCCTCGATGAGTTCGATGCGTTGAAGTCTACCATTGAAAAACTTGAGCTTCTGGGGGCGGAGTGGCAGCAAGATAATCCTGCGATGGAATTGTTCTGGGGGGGTAACTATGTGCATCATTTTAACAGGTTTAATAATGTGACCAGAGCGGTTAGTTCTGCGCTATGGATAGGATTGATTGCCTTATTTGGTTTTTTGTGGGCGTACATGCGAAAAGTAGGTAGGGGGAGCGATCTCCGTAGTGCTGAAATTCTAAAAGATATGGCCTTGATGATAGGTATTTTGCTGTCTGGTGTCGTCATTACCCTGGGATTGTACAGTGCTATTTCGGCCATGTTAAATTTGTTTGTGGTCATCATTTTTACGGTTTTGATTGGGATGAATTTAGATTATTTACTGCACATGTATGCCTTAGCTCGCCGCGGCCAACCCGTGAATTGGCGTTCCACAGCGGCTATACGATACAGTGCACTGACCACAACCTTAGCCATTTCTACCTTGCTATTTGCGCAGATGGACGGCTTTGTCCAATTAGGCACGGTCGTTGTGATTAACGTCCCCATCCATTTTCTTAGCAGCTTGCTGTTTCTGCCAATGTCTGCGGCTGCGCGAAAACATGGGACGCGGTCGCGGGTTGATGTTGAGGATCCGATTCATGATCATGTTCACGAGCAGGTTCATGATCAAGTTCACGAGCAGGATCAGATTCAGAATCAAGTTCCGTACCTGTCGAACACTCGTTTCTTTTGGTGGGGAACAGCCATATTCTTGGTTCTGCTTGTTGGGAGTGGCTTTGGTTTGCAGCGAGTTGTTTTCAACACCGACTTTACCTCACTCGAACCCCAGGATATGCGGTCAGAATATCGCCATCTGTCCCGGTCTTTAGAACCCAGTGATTCTCGGTTCGAACCCTCTTTTGTCTTAGCCCCCGACCTGGCTTCCACCAAGAAGATGTTTTTGGAGATGCGTGAACGATTACAGGCAGAAAATCGAGGGGAGGATTTGCCGGATATAGCTCAGGTCGAATCTCTAGCAGGGAGATTGATGGCCGATTCTTTGGAAACGGCCAATAAAACTCAAAAAATCGAGGAGATTCAGGCGCTCATTCAGAAAAACAAGGAGTTCACCGCTCAACTGGATCAGACGATACTGCGCTACATTCAATGGGCGGAGCAGGCCACCCCAGCCACGCTGCAGAACATGCCAGAATATCTCAAGAACCGGTTTTATCTTCGAAACGGTGAACTGGCACCGCTGTTGTTGGTTTACTCCAAAACCAGTTTGTCATCTGGCGAAGAGTCGATGCGCTATTTGAAGAGTTCGGGTGTGCTGCGCGCGAGTGACGGCCAGGAATTTGTCGCGGCCAGTACCCAGCTCATCGCGGCCAGTGTGCTGGAACGGCTAATGTCAGACACCCAGTTTTTAACCATTGTGCCGTTTGGGATGCTTTTCTTGATCGTCCTACTCCTCTACCGAAATGTGGGATATACGCTGTTGGCCTTGAGTCCGTTGGTGGTCACGTTCATGGTGCTTCTGGCGATCAATAGTTTTTGGACCATTCCACTGCACGTCTATAATGTGGTTATTTTGCCTATTGTCATTGGGGTGTCCATCGATAACGGCATTCATCTGGTGCACAGCATTCGGGCACATGGGCAGAAATTTGCCCGCCCTTTTGTGCAGCAAACGTATCCTGTTTTGGTGAGTTGTTCCTTCACTACGGTCTTGGGTTTTGTGGGGCTGCTTTTCGTGAACCACCCAGGGTTGGTGGATATGGGTGGGCTGGCCATCGGCGCCATTACGATTTCGGTGCTGGTCACCTTAGCCGTGGCATTTTGGTGGAATAGCTGGTTGATGCGAGAGTGACGCGAATGTTCATGCTTGCCTGGTTGATGCGAGATGATGACGGATCATACCTTGAGTGCACAACCTTAATTTACCACCACAACCTAAGGCTGTTTAAAGCCCACCACATCTGCCAGATCCCAATCTTTAATGCGCTCCTCTATGCGTCGATCCACCCGCTGCTGGAGTTTTCCGACGCCTAAAAACAAGAAGTAGGAAAATATGTTGGCGATCACATAAATATCCATTCGCCCAAATAGACTCGATATAATGAGCCCGTTTCGCATCACATTAGATCCGCATACCCAAGCCCAAAGTGCGAGCAGTTTTCGGGATTCTTGGATGTAGATGTCTTTGAATTCTTCTGGTTTGTAGGCTCGTGCTTTTTCGAACAGGGCGGTGGTTGCATCAACCCGGAATTTATTCTGATTTTGGCGCCTCACATAATCGATGAGAATGGGGTAGGTGATGCTACGAATGAGGCCGGTTCGGTCGAAGTTTTCGCGGATATATTCGAGGCTGTAGTTGCGGTTTTTGGAGTCGGTGAGCGAGAAGTGTAGGAATTCGCCCTTGTAGTATTCATAGATATTGGATTTGAGGCTGTGCATGTAGCCGGAAAGTAGGCCGAGTCCCCAGAAACCGTACCATGTGTAGGTATCCACAAAGTAGTAAAGCCCACCGGCGTAGCACGCAATGAAGACCAACATGTCGTTGAACATATCCAGATACCGCCCCATTTCTGTATGGGTATTGTAGAGTCGCGCGGCTTGCCCGTCGGAGCTGTCCAGAATGCCGGCGAAAGTGACCAGTAACCCACCAAGAGCAGTGTAGAACAGTACATTTTGCTGAGATAGCATAACGCCACCCGAGACCCCGATGAGCATTCCTACAACCGAGATATTGGTTGGGGATAACTTGAGAGCCGATAACCATTTTGCAAAGATAAAACCCAGTGGACGGCTGAAGTACAAATCGTAGCCTTCTTCTACAATTCGGTTTTTAATCGAACGATCGTAATCGGCAAAAAAGGAGGTAAACAAAGGGGCAGACATAGGCAAAAAGTACTATTTCATGCGATTGAGCCCTATATATAAGGTATAGTTACTGGGTTTTGGGTGCTTGGCTTCATGGCCGAAGTGCGGCTTGAATTTTTTGCGCCAGCCCAGCATCGCGCCGTACAATAACCAATTCTTGCTCAAAAAGGTAGCTGATCAGATCAAAATTACTCGAGCCATAAATGACCGTTTCCCCATCGAGGATCATCACCTTGGCATGCAACATTTCCTCGGGCGATCCTGGGATGGTTTGAATGTTTAGTTTGCGGTATCGAGGCAGCCGGCTGGTCAGTTGCACCAGCGCCTTGTTGTTATGCTCGGGCATCCAAACCGTGTGATCGACCACCTTGGCCACCGAATCCAGCATAGGGTAGGTGATATATGGCGAAAAAACTTCCACTTTTTGGGCCTGTTCTACCTGTGTTTGAAGCCGGCGGTAAGCTGTTTTTGTGGACAGACCGCTGAGTAGGTAAAGTTCGGTGTTCGGGTCAATTCGTTGATACGCGGGGGGGGTTGTGGTTGATGTGTCCCGGGTTGATTGGGTTGTTGTCGTGGCTGGGTCCGAGGTAGTGGTTGGGTTAGAGGTCTTGGCTGGGTTGAATTTTTGCAGTTTTTGAGGCAAAAATCCTGCCTGCCAATCTGCTTGGAATGATGCATGTAAGGCGCTTGCTAACTGTTCATCTTGCTGGCGGATCATGAGGTCCTTCCAACCAAAATTATGGTCGGTAATATTGATCCCACCCACATAGGAAATCTGGTGGTCGATGAGTACGCACTTTTTGTGATTGCGCATCGGATATTTCATCCAAAGTAGGCCTAATGGATTGGTAAATCGAATGTCAATTCCATTGCCTTGTGCATGTTGAAGTAGTGGCCACAATGCTTTGAGCTCTTGTTTGGCTGCATGCAAACGCGGGCTACGACGGCCTGGCTTTCGGGTCCATGTATCGTTGACTACGATGGTAGAGTAGGCATCAACCAGTAATAGCCGCTTAAGCTGGGGGTAGTTGCTCAGCATCTCGATAATCTGCCTGCCCGCCTGGTCGGCCTCGAAGGACATCACCTGGATGGCAATGGAGTGGGATGCACTTGCTAGGTCTTGGCGTAAAGCTTGTATGAATCCATCTCCACCTGTGTGGAGGGTTGTTGCCGTAGGATATGTGGTGGAGGTAGGCATGTTGGGGTAAATTAATGCTTTTAGGCATGAATTGAATTATTAGTTACCGCCTTCCAATTTAGATTTTGAACTAATTGTCAGATAAATCGAAGACTCCAATACCACGGGCCAAAAAGTAGCGACCTTGGTGGACACACATGAACCCGCGGGGTATCATACCGCTACCTTTGATGCTTCGCAGCTCTCATCGGGAGTGTATTTGTACAAGCTCACGACACCCGGCTTCACCCAGACCAAGAAGATGTTGTTGATTAAGTAGATTTTAATCTCGATAATGCATGAGATAGCGCTGCCTTGTGCGTAGTCGAATTAATAACTGCAGCAGATATAACGTGCGTTCAAAAAATAAATGGTTATGGTTTAAGCGAATGGGTATGGAAGCTCTTTTTTTGAGCTTTTTATACGCAATTTCGCCGGTTCTGGCAGAGCAGGCCAACCGCACAGAGTCCACCGGTATGGTGCATGGAGGGGATTATTACACCATACCACTAGGGGCTCAAAGTCAAAACGGAGTGGAAGTAAGTACTGGGACTTTTGATCCATTTGAGGGAGTTTTTTACGGGTATAATGAGCAGAACGGACTTTTTATTCGATCGGATAAGGACGGTTTTCAAATTCTAGATACCTTAGATCCAGGGCTCCTTACGCAGGTTCGGATCCAATCTATTTCGGATTCTGAAAGAGTTCTATTTGTAGATGCGGGATTAGGGCGAGTTTTTGTGTACGATCTCAAAGATTCTAACCTAACTCGCATCGATAATTCGTATGATTTTAGGGCATTTTATAGTTTTAGTGGCTTCGTGGATGAAGGTTTCAACGTGTTCTCAATGGGTGGGTATGGAGAGTTTAGACATAAAAACATCCATTTGCGCTTTTATTCGCAACGGGGTCAGTGGGAAGAGCTTGCTACGGGAGGTAGGGTGCCTGAACCTGATGAAATGGGATTCATCTTCGAAGTAAATGAAATTACTAATACGGCTTATTTTGTTGTCACGAATAAGGGTGCCATTCGAATTTATGTGTTAGATCGAGCCAGTTTGGAGTGGAAGTTTAAAGGTACTTTTGATGTGGTGTTGCCCCCCAATGAGATGGGGTATTATTTGAATTATTTTACTAATCATAAACAAATTGGGTCCCTTCTTCATATCCGCGGCAATATTTTCTACGATTACATCGCCAATGAAATCAACATTTGGAAAGGTGGATTTGACAAAATTGCCGGTATCTACAGCACCTCAGAAACCTCAGATTCATTGTATTGCATCCATTCGAAATCGGGCCGAGGCACAAGTATATATAGCCATGATCTAGTGGTGGGACGACTCCCTATGGAACCATTTTTAGTGGAATCTAATTTCGAGTCTATTCGTCCCAGACACCAGGTACTATGGACCTACGGGATCATGTTGTTTATCACCCTGGCCGGAGTGTTGACCGTGGTCTTTATTGTGCGTAGCCCGAGAGAACTGCGTCTAAAACGATCTACACCTATCACCTTTCATGCCGATCGAGTAGAGCTAAACTCAAAGTATGTTTCCGAAAAAGTTCTCTTCTTCGACGAATTGGATATTATATTTTGGAAGTACATGCAGCAGATCTTGGAACAAAATATCCAGAAAATTAGTCTAGAGGAGTTGGATGACACACTTTTTAAAGGTTTGGCTAACCCAACGCAGCGTTCAAGTAAGCGTACTAAACTCATTTCTCGCATTAATAAGGAGCTTGGTTATACGTTTTTAACCATCGAACGTGCGGAGTCTGATAAACGAAGAAAGCTCATTAATATAGACTGGGATGTCCTGCTTTAATCTCGCATTTGTGCTACCTTTATGGTTCACAAATTTCTCACTATGACTTTCATCTGGATATTGCTTAAAGCAATTGGGTTTTTATGTACAGCGATTATACTTTGGTACTTAGCTTCGCCGGTGTTCGGGGCTAAAGCCTCTAAAGCCGAACTACAAAAATATGCGGAATCGGCGCAGTTTCAGGATCAAGTATTTTCAAATAGCCGTCCCATTGATATGGGCTTTTCCTTTGAAGATATGAGTAGTTTACTGGGCGATTATTGGTCTTCACGGAAAGTTGCCCGCCCGCCCGTGCCCACACCTGTTCAAAAAGTGGACTTGAATCATTGGTTCGATTCAAACTCAGAAGGCTTTGCTGGCACAGAGTATGTTTGGTTGGGTCATTCAACCTTTTTGCTTCGCATTGAGCAAACTCATATTCTCATAGATCCAATGTTTAGTCAGGTTCCTTCACCTTCGCCATTTTTAGGAGGTAAGCGATTCTCTGAAGAGTTACCCTTTGATCCGCAAAATCTACCGGCCGTTGACCTGGTACTAATTTCTCACGACCATTATGATCATTTAGACTATCGTTCTATCAAACTGTTATCGGCTAAAGTTAACCAGTTTGTTGTGCCTTTAGGAATTGGTGGGCATTTGAAGCGCTGGGGTGTTGCCTCAGAGAAGATAATCGAACTTGATTGGTGGGATGAGTTTTCTACCGCTTCAGTGAATCTGACCCTTACGCCCGCACAGCATTTTTCTGGGAGAGCCTTAGCGGATCGTTTCCACACGCTTTGGGGGTCCTGGGCTATTAAAGGGAGTAGCGAAGCCATTTTCTTTAGTGGCGATAGTGGGTATGCCCCACATTTTAAGGAAATTGGGGAACAACTGGGGCCTTTTGACATTGCCTTTATGGAAGCAGGGCAATACAACAAACGGTGGCCAGATGTGCATATGTTCCCTGACCAAACCTATCAGGCAGCTAAAGATATTCGTGCTAAGGCGGTTATGCCTATACATTGGGGCGCTTTTTCATTGGCCATGCACCCCTGGCAGGAACCCGCAGAGCTGTTGAAAAGCAACGCCGAAAAGGATACCATACAGGTGATCATTCCTGAGATAGGCCAGCGAACCCGATTGGATTCCCTCACCGTTACAACAATGGATCCCTGGTGGACACGTATCCAAGAACCTAAATAAAGTAGATAGATATCATGACCATACGTTTCGAACAACAAAATAAGGCCGTACACTTGGTAGCGACCAATGATGATGGGCATCAAGCACATTTAGATGGTTCGGAGGCCATTGGTGGAGAGGGGAAAGGCTTTAGACCCATGCAAATGCTTCTGGTAGGATTGGGCGCGTGTACGTCAATGGATGTAATTAGTGTGCTTAACAAGCAAAAACAGGAAATGGATTCCTATCATGTGGACGTGCAGGGATTGAGAACATCGGAGGGAATCCCAGCGGTCTTTGAACATATTCATGTACTTTTTAAGGTCAATGGTCCGGTATTAGAGGCAAAATTGGCTCGGGCTATTTTCTTGTCCATGACCAAGTACTGCTCGGTTACCCGAATGCTTGAAGGTACCGCTAAAATCACGAGTGCTTATATCCTGAATGATGGCGAAGAAGTACCTGTAGCTACCGTAGGTCCAGAACATTTGGTGCCTAAAACCGAAGACTAGTAAGAGGGCGTTTAATCCACTGTTGCTGGATCAATACGAGTAGGTGTTTGCTCACCGGAAATCATCCCCATTGCAGCTCTAGCGATGGCTTTGATGGTATTATTTAGGTGATACAAGTTAATGGTGTCGAATTCATCACTAACTTGATGATAATCCGGATCCACGTCGATGGGGGTGGTACTGATGGAATGAGCAGGAACTCCTAAACGGGCCAAGGTTCTGTTATCTGAGCGGTAAAATAGGTTTTGATTCGGATAGGGGTCGGCGTAAAACGTGTAGATAGAATCTGGAGCGCTATCGGTTAGGATTTGACCAAAGGTTGAACGTTCGTACCCAGTGATCCATGCCGAATTGGGTCCTGAGACGGCTGGCTTACCAATCATCTCGATGTTGAACATAGCTACTATTTGATCGGGATTGAGTTGTTCTGAAAAGTACTGCGATCCGTAGCCGCCCATTTCTTCGGCCGTGAATGTCACAAAATAGATGCTTCGCTCGGGAGTTGGTTGGCTAGCAAAATGATGGGCTAGTTGAATAACCGCAGTGACCCCGGAAGCATTGTCGTTAGCTCCATTGGCTATGGAGTCACCCTCAACAGCCGTGCGAATACCTATATGATCATGATGGGCAGAAAACAGGATAATTTCATCGCTTCGTTTGCCTGGTATATAGCCGGCCACATTGGCTAGGCGATGTTCAGTTTTATCGGTATATATCCGCAAATCAAATGCATGGTCTTGTGGATTAAAGCGCTCGGGAGCTAACACAAAGACGACATCGGTGTTCACGGATTTCATGGTTCTCGAAGGCCTTGAATAATACTGTTGGTAGCGGCTGAATATCTCGGAGTGGTCAGCATTTACAAAAATAAGGCTGGCTTCTGTACTGCTGCTGAGTTCGTTGAACCGGGCACGGAAGGGCTCACCTGGCCCTATGCTATGCACATTAAATGAGCTCATTTGGTCCGATGTCCAGTGCAGACTGTCAGAGTAGACGCGGCCAAAAAGTGTATTGGATGCTAAAGGTACTGCCCCTAAAGAACCTTCGGCGCGCCGAATTTGATATTCTGATATGCTAAATTCCTGCCTAAAACCCGGTAATTCAGGTAATTTCTTAAGACCTGCTTGGTTAAATTCTTGAGCGATGAATTCTTCAACGGTGACGATTTCTTGGCTAAAGGCCTGACGCCCTTTATGTTCGTCAGCGGCTAAAAAAGCCAATAATTCAGTGGTTTTTTCCACTTCTATAGCCTGTTCTTGGGCGCACGAAGCACCAAATAACCATCCCACGCACAGTATAGAAAAGATCAAAGAATACCTGATGGTCTTCGTTGATCTGCAATGAACGATCATACAATTCCGATATAGTTAGTGTCGCATTCGCACATTGGCTTAAACGGTTTTTTTACCTTGCCAATATGTAGTAGTTGCTTCATTATAATGAAATAGACACTTAGCTAAAACTATCGATACGTAAAAAGCTATGAATTTATGCCGCGGCTAGGGGCGATTCTTCTTGGTAGCTAAAGTTTGGGTCTCCAAACTGCTTAAGCGTGCGATAGTGAGAGGCAACCGCTTCGCCGAAGGTTTCATGACAGTTGTAAGGAATGCCAAATTCTTTAGCGGTCTGTTCTACAATGGGACTAATAGCTGGATAATGAATGCTGCACACCTTAGGGAAAAGATGATGCTCTATCTGAAAATTCAACCCACCAACATACCAGCAAAGGGCCTTATTGGACCGGGCAAAGTTATTCGTGGTAAGCATTTCATGAATAACCCAGTGATTTTCGATCATGTTATCTTCATTAGGGATGGGATGGGTAGTCGATTCTACCACATGAGCCAGCTGAAAAATTACGCCTAAAATCAATCCTGCTACCAAATGCAGTGAGGTAAATCCAATGAGAAGTTGCCACCAAGTAATGTCTAAAAATAGTAGCGGCAACACAATGATATAGGTATAGTAAAAGGCTTTGGTCACAAATAACTTAATCCACTCGGAAACCGGGTGTTTTTTATCCTCATAAGGTCCTAACGGATTCTTGATGAAATACCAATAGTCTTTGATAAATACCCAAAAGAAGGTGGCAAAACTGTAGGCTGGAAATGCCAGTACATGTTGAAGGCGGTGAATGGGTTTATGCTCGGTGTGTGGGGATAGACGAATAAATTCAGCTACCTCTAAATCCTCATCATGACCGTGAATATTCGTATACGTATGGTGAATAATGTTGTGCGTAATTTTCCAGATGTATCCGTTTGCTCCCACTAAATCAAAAAATAAGCCTACAAAGTTATTTACACGCTGATTTGACGAATACGCACCATGAAGTGCGTCATGGGTTATAGAAAAACCTATACCCGCCATTCCAATACCCATGACCACAGCCAGCGCCCACATCCAATTCAGACTTAATCCACCCAGCATGATGAGTGCATAGGCACCCCAGTACACACCAAGGATAACCGCTGTTTTAATTACCATAGCGGCATTGGCATGCTTGGAAATATTTTGCTCTTCAAAATAAGCATTGACGCGTTTTTTAACCTCTTGGCTAAACTCGCGGTTGATCTTGTTGTTGAAGGTGACCATGGATGGCATAAGCGAAGAATGTATTAAATCAGTTCAGTGTTTGAGCGCTCTGTTCCGCTGCTTTTAAAAAAAAAGATGAACATGAAAACGCAATGACGACGGATGTTGAAAAACCGACGTATTCATTCATAAAGACTAAGTGAAAAAAAATACAAAAAATTCCCTTTTAAATATGTATTTCATACCCATTGCTAATTAGTTGCTGTTCTAAAGCCTCTCCAAAAGCAGTGTATGGGGTGTGAAAACCGGCCGGTGCCAACGACTTAGCTTCGAGTTGTTTAAGGAGTAAAATGGAGGATTGAACCAGAAAAAAAACAGTAGCTTTATTGCTTGGATCACCCGAAAAGGCACACTGAAGGTGTTCTTTTTGGCCCGAACTACTTTCTGCAAAGACATTTAGTTGCATAAATCCCTGTTCAATGGACTCCTCAGAGGGGCCTTCTCCGGGAGATGGAACAAAGTTTGAAAGTAAGGAGCGGAACCAGGCAAAGGGTCCAAGGGTGGTGAGGGTGAGAAGTAATAAGGTGGTCATGATAAACGATCCTGGGGCATACCACCGGCCTAAGCTGCTTTGCTCAGAATATCCAAAGCGCTTGAAGGCATAGCTCCCCAAAAATTGTTGGTGACTCATGGAGCGGTACACTACTCGTGCGTTGACTCCACTCATAATGAACGGAGTGCTCCAACGCTGAATGCGTCCAACGAAGCCGAAAAATTGTGCGCCCTTAGGTTGAACCAAGGTGGGTAGCTCTGGGGTAGTACTCTCGTTTTCTGCTGTAATTTTTCCTGCAACCTCGTTGTACTTGCCTGCAGCGACCAACACATCAGGCCCAATATGTTGGTTATCCCCATCAGAGGCCAGTTTATTGAGCATCGTGGCAATAGTGCCACCATTTAGCCCTCCTTTGGTGGTGTAATAGGATTGAATAATAAGTTGGTCTTCGGGACCAAATCGTTGTGCAAGTTTGTGGACGGCTATCTCAGCGGGAACACTATCAAAGCCACAAAACGAAACCAATCGCGCACCTGAAGCTTGTGCCTTGTCTGCGTAGCGTTCGCTCATGCGAGCAATAAAATCAACTTCTCCGGTTATATCGGTGTAATGAGTGCCGAGCTGGGCGCAGGCGGCAATGACCGATTCACCATACAGTGCATAAGGCCCAGCAGTACTCACGATCAAGCGAGTGAGTCCAACCACTTCTCGGACGCGTTCAGCATCGGTGGTGTCCACGGTGAAGCAATCCTTGGCAGGTAGACCGAGTTGGTCAGCCAAGGCCTCTAGGCGTTGCTTATTTCGCGCAGCCAGCCCAATTCGGTAGCTAGAAGAATACTGGTTTATTAACTCACGAGCTGCACGTCGACCGGTGAAGCCGGTTGCGCCTAGAACGATGATGTCATAGTCTCGTTGTTTTGCGATCAGGTCTGCGGTCACGTCTGTCGAAACGTCCGGCGCAAGATCTCCCGCCTTATTCATGGAGCCTCACCCCAAGAATCATCATTATTTGGGCAAAATAACCGGTCAATAATGGCCATTGTTTCCATAGAATCTTCAAGAGTAATAGGCAAAGGTTTCTGCTCCTCGATAGCGTGTTGCATCTCTTGAGCCATTAGCGCATAGGCATTGGCTTGGTCAAAGGTTTTTTCTTCTACGCCATTCTGGGTAATTATACGAATGCTCCGGAGCTCTTCGTCCGAGGCAGAATTAAAGGGAATTTCGACTTCTATGCGGCCTTGGGTTCCGTGAATACAGACTTGCTGAAAAGGGAAGGTTTGGGTAGAACACACTAGTGTGGCGGTACCCCGTTCAAATTCCAATAAACCAGTGGTTAGCCGGTCGGTTCCAAAGTTGGAGTCATAGTCGATATGAGACTGAGCGCTTTTAGGGTTTCCATTAAAGATCATCTTCGCCACATCTACGCAGTAACATCCGATGTCTAACAGACCACCCCCACCCAGGTCGTCTTGATTGCGAACATTTTGTGGATCGTCATTAAAATAGGTGAATATAGAATGTACGTGGGTAATCTCTCCAATAATTTGGTCACGAATAAGCGCACAAATGTAGCGCCATTGTGGGTGAAAACGGTACATGAAACCCTCCATAACCCGAGCCAGTGGGTATTGCTGCTGAGCCTGAACCAGCTGCTCTAGTTCTCCAGTAGTTAAGGCGATAGGTTTCTCGCAAAGTACGTGTTTGCCGTGCTCTAGGGCCTGGATGCTCAGAGGTACATGGAGGTGATTCGGGGTTGGGTTGTACAAGATATCGATATCGGGTTGTTCCAGGAGTTCCTGATAACTTCCATACGCTCGGGGTATGCCGCATTCTTCGGCAAAAACTTCGGCCGCTTGAAGATTTCGTGAGGCCACCGCGACCACCTTTACGTTGGGCATGGATTGAAGGGCAGGGATGAATCGTGTTCGCCCAATATTTGCCGTACTAAGAACCCCCCAACGCCATCGTTTTTCGTTCATTATTCCCCGTATATATCGTTAATAACTCCAGCCATTCGCACCCCTGCTTGCAGTAAACGAAGTTGAACCGCATCAAAATTTTTAAACATGTATTCATAGCTTAAGCGCCCATTTTCCGGCAGCTCATAGACCTGGTCTAGTAACGACTGAGATTCCATAGCCCAATCGTACCAATGTGTAGATTGCCACTCTTCAATGACTATTTCATCGAGGCCGTCATTGATAAAGTCAGCCAATTCGGTAAAGCTAAGTTGCTTAGAGTTGATCATCTCACTGTCCCAAACCCGGTGTAAATTAGACCGTTCACCAAACCATTCGAGCCGCACATCATTTCCACCACGATCCGTGCCGTTACCCACATGCAAGGGCTGGTGTAAATCCCCAATTAGATGCACTAATACCTTCAGGTTGATGGCTTCCTGTTCGGGACTTAATCCACCTGCCTTGAGCTCACTAACTACGTTATCTAGTGCCCAAAGTACATCGCCACCCTCGGCTTTTTCGGCTGTTTCATAGGTTTTACCCGGTGGAATGGTTACATAATGCCATGGGCCCATAAAATCAAAACTTCGATCCGAACGTACTTCGTCCATCCAGGTGCTTACCTCGGCCAAGGAATTCCCATCCAATACGCGCTGGACCGCTTGCCGGGCTTGAGGGCTTAAAAGATCTTGTGCAATCCAACCGGTGGCGCGATGACCTATTTGTCCCCACCAGAAATACGATGCGGGATACATTGGTTCGTTGAGGCTTATTTCTGCAGTTGTCCACTTATTTGTTGGCATAAGTCCAGAATAGCCATTAAGACTTGGTGAGCCAAAAAAGGTAATGCACAGTGCGGCAAAAAAAGCGGGGATGAATGTATTTTGAGTGAATATGATGGGTTGTTTACTGTACATGTGAATTGGGTTTGTAGGAACAGAAAGTTAAAAAATATCGGCTCCTATTGCCGGAATGATTACCTGTATTTCTTCGTCTTCTTCCACAAAATACTTGAATTCAATCGGGTCCGAAGCAATCGCTTCCCAGGTGCCATAATGAATGGGAATAGCCAGTTTTGGATCAATCAGTTGAACGGCATAAGCGGCTTCTTCCGGACCCATTGTGTAATGATCACCAATCGGAGCTAGGACAATATCAGGCTCATACAATTCCCCATAGAGTTCTAGGTCCCCAAAAATATTGGTATCTCCCATATGATAGATGCAGATATCATCTTCAAACGAAAATATAAGCCCGGTCGCCTCACCAGCATAAGCTCCTTTGTACGATGAAGAGTGATTGGCGTGGACCATGGTCACTGAGAAATCATCGAAATGCACACTGCCCCCTTTGTTAAAATCTATACTTTGGGATGCAGGAAGTCCCTCAAGTTGAAGTAAACCCATTAATTCAACCATGCCACCTACTTTGCAGCCTGTTTTTGTTGCTATATCTAGCGTGTCCCCAACGTGGTCATCATGGCCATGGGTCAAAAAGATAAAATCAGCCTCGTCAACTTTTTTCCATGGGTCGGGTGTGCTTGGGTTTTGAGATAGAAAGGGATCAATATAGATAATGTGGCCGTCAGGACTGATGATGCGAAAAGCAGAATGTCCAAGCCACTGCATTTGAGTTTTAGTTGTCATAAGTGGACGTACATGAATAGGGTGAAAAATAATGTTCAAATGAAGTATTTAGGGGTGGCAAACAATCGTATAAAGCCCTGCTCTGCGGACTTAGCTCCGAATACAACCCCCTTTTACAAGGTGATTCCAAACGATCGAAATGCCTAAAAGGACCCCCGAATACTTAAGTAACAAAGCTCGTATATTAGAAACAACGAAAGTAGCTAAACTTATTGTTAATTTTTTCCATGGGATTTTTAAACAAACTATTTGGTAAGGGCGCGGAAGAAACCGACTGGATGCAATTGGAGTCCGAGGATTCCGTAGAAGAAGTATTCACAGCTTCTGGTGCTCGAGTACAACTCATTTTAAAGCATTCGCAGAGCTGTGCAGTAAGTTTCTTTGCCAAACAAAACTTGGACAGTGTCCCCCTAGAAGAGTGGCCAGAAATGGATCGTAGTATGGTCGAAGTAGTTCGATTCCGACCTATTTCTCAATACTTAGCTCAAAAAACGGGCGTTCGACACGAATCCCCTCAGGTATTGGTCATCGCCAACGGAGAGGTCATATTCCACACCTCTCACAGCGAAGTGAACAAGGTGAACATTCAACAGGCCTACGAAAAAGCCTTAGGTTTGCTCTGACCACTACTCAGGCTCTTATCAGGCTCTTAGGTTTGCTCGGAAGCTCCAATACTAATACCCGGCCGCGTACCCATCGCCCCGAGGATCCACTCCCCCGGTGAGACGTCCTTGTGAATCGACTACAATCGAATGCACTCGCGCTAGTGTGGTTTGAGCAAGGGAATGTCCTTTGGCACACAATAAATCTTGGGTATCTGCGCTTAGGCTCATGGGGTCAAAGAGCAGCCGGTCGGGGTACCACTGATGATGAATGCGCGGCGCGGCGTTAGCCTGTTGAGCATTCATATCGAAAAGCACTACATTAAGTACGTTTTGCAGGGTAGCGGTGATAATTCGGGGCCCACCTGCAGCACCCGCAACCATCCTAACCTGTCCATCTTTACTTACAATAATCGGTGTCATACTACTGAGCATTCGTTTTCCAGGCGCTATGGCATTGGCTTCACCCCCTAATAGTCCAAACATATTAGGCGTGCCAGGCTGGGCGGAAAAGTCATCCATCTCGTTATTGAGTAAAAAACCTGCTCCATCCACGGCCAGTTTACTACCAAAAGAGCCGTTCAGCGTAGTCGTGATTCCAACCGCATTGCCCTGAGCATCCATAATCGAAAAATGGGTGGTTTCATCGCTTTCTTTGAGCATAGAAATCTGGCCATGACGTATTTTGTTAGAGGGTGTTGCCCGGTCTGGATCAAAACTAGCCATTCTTTCGGCAGCATAATCGCTCTCGCTAAGCGCTTGGCTCGGCACCGGGTAAAAATCTGGATCCCCCAAATAGTGAGCCCGATCAGCAAATGCCCTTCGCATCGCCTCGGCCAAAAGATGGTAATAGGCGGCTGAATGATGCTCCAAAGAATCCAATTCTTGAGTTTCCATCATCCGCAAAATCTGCCCAACCGCAATACTTCCCGAACTCGGTGGCGGCATTATGTGTAAACGATACCCCCGAAAATCCACCTCATATGGTTCCCTCCACACACTTTCATAGGCCTTTAAATCCTCATGGCTAATCAAACCATCATACTTTTCCATGGTCTGCACAATCCGATCGGCGACCCAGCCCCCATAAAAACCCTCCCGACCTTTTTCCGCAACAGCCTCCAAAGTCCGAGCCAAATCGGTTTGCTGAAAATGCTCACCCTCCTCAAAAGCCCGGCAGGCCTCGCCCGAGGGTTTCTCCGTATCCTTACCGCTCATAATGGCCGCTTTCGCCCCAGGATCGTTAGCCCTTGCAGTATTAGTTACGTTACTGGTTGATGTGTTTGCGGCCTTGGCGGTGTTGGTTGCTTTGGCTGCGTTTGAGGCCATGGCTAGGTTCGTGGCCTTGGCTGTGTTTGTTGAAACGCTGAGCTTTTCACACGGCGCCCAAAAATATTTCCGAGATGCTTCAAAGGGTGCAAACACCGACCCGGTATAGTTTAATGAAGAAGCTTGGGAGTAGGAGAGGGCGTAGCCTTCGCGCGCTAGCGCGATGGCGGGGGCTACCAGATCTGCCCAGGGCAAACTTCCGAAGCGCGCATGCGCATTCACCATACCATCCACCGTTCCAGGCACGCCCACCGCAAGGGCGCCGGTTTTGCTAAGGTCGGAGAGGTAATTCCCGCCGGAGTCCAGGTACATGTCGCGGTGGGCGAGCCCGGGTGCGCGCTCGCGGAAGTCCAGGGAGGCGACCGTACCGTCGGCCATATGCACCACCATGAAGCCCCCGCCGCCGAGGTTGCCGGCTCTTGGGAGTGTGACGGCGAGTGCGAATTGTACAGCGATGGCTGCGTCGACGGCGTTTCCGCCTTGTTGGAGGATGTGCCGGCCGACCTCGGAGGCTACGCCCTCGGCCGAAACCACTAAACCGTTCTCGTAGGCTTTGTTCCATCCGACCTGTGCCCAAATAGAGGAGCTTGCAAGCATTGTAAGAGCAAAAATGAGTAGAATATGTGGCACTTTACTGAATGAAATAGGCTTTGTATACATGAACCCGAGGAGAGAATGTACAGCTACAGCTTGATAAGGGGAAACAGTGATATTGGGCATTGCGTTGACGTTAGTGAATCGTATTGGACGCAAAGTAGTCAAACCCGATAACATTTTCACTAGCTAGCCGCGTGGATGAAACTGGATATGGGTATCGCGGAGCAGGCTGCGGTCGACGTGGGTGTAAATTTCTGTGGTCACAATGGAGCTGTGGCCAAGCATTTCTTGCACGGCGCGTAGGTCCGCACCGCCTTCGAGTAGGTGGGTGGCAAAGGAATGCCGAAAAATGTGAGGGTAGACACTTTTGGTAATACCGGCATCTAGGGCTGCTTTTTGGACAATGTTCCACACACTCATACGGCTTAGTGCGCCACCTCGTTGGTTCAAAAAGACCTTGTTTTTTGCTTTATCGGCTTTCTTGGGGTTGAAAAACAGCGGCCGTACGTGCTCTATATAGTGCTCCAAGGCATCTTGAGCCATTTCTCCTACTGGCACTAAGCGCTCTTTTCGGCCTTTACCTATGACTCGGATAAAACCGATTTCGAAGAACAGCCGATCGGTTTCTAGGTCGGTGAGTTCGCTTACTCTCATGCCCGTGCCGTAAAGTGTTTCTAGGATGGCTCGATCGCGTATGCCTGCAGGTGTTTTTATGTCGGGACTTTCTAAGAGTGCCGAAACCTCGAAGGGATCCAATACTTCGGGCAGTTTTTTGGCCTTTTTGGGTAGCTCGATGAGCTCGGCGGGATTGGCGTGGCTGAAGTTTTCGACGACCGCAAACTCGTGAAAGCCCCTAATGCTCGAAATGTTGCGAGCTAAACTGCTGCTTGAGAGTAGGCTTTCATCGATTAGATAATGTAAAAAGGACTCAATGTGGGTCATAGTAACCCCGGCTATGTCATGAATTTTGGCGTGATGAACCAAAAACTGGAAATAGCGTTTTAGGTCGTGTTCATAGGACTGAACGGAGTGGGCGCTGAGGCCTTTTTCTAGGCGAATGAATTGTAGGTAATGACTTAGCTGAGCTTTGTAGGCAGCTGGAATGGTGGATAGATCAGGGTCCTTGGCCTCTTTAGCCATTACTGCTTCGTTGGTTCGGAGTTTGCTGGTTCATCCGAAGATGGAGGTTCCTCGTTGTTTTCTGGCTCGTTGTTTGCCTCGGGCTTGGAATCGACCTCGGACTTGGAATCGGCCTCGGGCTTGGAATCGACCTCAGTAGTCTGCTGCGTTTTATCTTCTGGATACTCTACCCTGTGGTGATAGATACCCATGAGCACATTCATAAACGCTTCTTTGATGAGTTGTAGATCACGGAAAGTAAGCGGGCAATGTCCAAGCTGACCTTCTTTGACGCGTTCATCTACCATTCGATTGACTAGGTTTTCTAAACGAGGATATGTGGGGCTTTTCATAGCTCGGGAGGCGGCCTCAATCCCATCAGCCAGTAGAAGTATTCCTGTTTCTTTGGTGGCAGGTAAGGGTCCATCATAGCGGAATTTTTCCTCGGCGGTGACTTCTTTCATGCTGTCATTGTCTTTGGCTTTTTCGAAGAAGTACCGGATGACCGAGGTCCCGTGGTGGGTGCTGATGAAGTCTATTAGTTTGTTGGGCAACCCCGCTTCTTGGGCGATCTTTATGCCTTCACTCACGTGGGCTTTAATGACCATTGCACTCATTTGGGGTTTTAATTTGTCGTGTTCGTTGACCCCGGAGGATTGGTTTTCGACGTAGTATTCGGGTTTGAGTATTTTTCCAATGTCATGGTAGAGTGCCCCCACTCGGCTCAGTAGCGCTTTTGCACCAATGGCTGAGGCGGCGGATTCGGCTAGGTTGGCTACGTGCATGCTGTGATGGAAGGTCCCGGGAGCCTTGTTCATTAGTTCTTTGAGCAAGGGTTGATTGGTGTCCCCGAGTTCGAGTAGGGTGAAATCGGTGACCACGTCGAATAATTTTTCGATCAGTAGAATGAGCGGATAGGTGAATAGTATTAGTATGGAGCTAATGGTAATGTAGAACAGGTAATTGCTCATCACATCGAAGTTGTTCATTTTTGCGAGGCTGAAAGCTCCTAAGGTCAGTAAAAAGGTTCCCCAGACAATACTCGGTGTGCCGAAGAAAAACTGGGAGCGATCCCTGATATCTCGCACCGAAAATACCCCCATCGAGCAGGCTACTATGGAAGATATGGTGTACTCAAAGTCGTACCCGTGCACCAAGCCTATGAGGGAGGCGAGGGTAAGGGAGGCGATAATACCTACGCGAGAGTCAAAAATAATGGTCAGAATGATGGGAGCAATGGCAATGGGGATGATGAGAGGATGCACCAAATCGAAATACAGCAAAGCCCCGGCTGGTGCGGTGATTAAACTCATGACCAAGAAAACGAGTAGAAATTGGGCGTTGTCGTCAAAGATTTTCCGACGGTAGAGATGCAGGTAGATGTAGAAGACAAAACTGATTACCACGACCAAGATTATTCCGCCAAGTAAGCGTAAATATCGTTCGAATGTGGAGGCATTTAGAGTGCGGGCGGCGTCAAGGCTTTGTAAGGTGTTGGCAATTTCTTCGGTTACTATGTCCCCGCGTCGTACAATAACCTGGCCCTGGGCAATAGCGCCTTTGGTGGGAGAGATATTGGCAATGGCTTCGTTTATTCGTTGCTGATGACGGGTAGGGCTGTTGAGATAATTGGCCTTCATCACTTTGTTGTAGATTTCAACGGCTAATCGGGTTTCTTCTGCATTCAAACGCGCATTTAATTGCACAAGACTGTATTCGTTGGCTTCTCGTAGGTCTCGCACTCGGGCGATATTCATGGGTTGTTCGGTGCTTGCGGAAATATTGAGCAGAGTGAATACGTCGTAGCCCACCATAGACTTGTTTACGTCCACAATGCCTTGGTTTAATAAGCTATTGAGTAAGGCAATTAGGGTATTTTTTATCTTATTTCCTACAAAATCGGGATTGGCAAAGACCTGATTTACCGTGAGGTTTACCGCATCACCGGCTACTTGGTGATAGCTTTGCATGAGTAAATCTAAAGAAGGATCGGTGAGTCCTAGGGAAGCATTTTGTAACTCATTTGAAAAACGAACACTATCCTCTAAGGCCGTTGGATTGTTGTTGGCAACAGACACTTGCCACAGGTGATAGGCTTGTAGTAGCGACTCTGTACCTATGTAGATAGAATCGATTTCGGACTGTATACTTACTTGAGCAGTGTTGTCTACCACAAAAACAGGGGGTATTTGCTCTTGTATTTCTGTGCGTTCTTGCTCTATTTCTACCGGAGTTTTGTTGATGGCAAAGGTGAACGGAGCCGTTAAATCATCGGCGCGCCAGGGTTGCCCGGTGGTGTAATTGGTGGTAGTACGGACCTCACTGCGTGGAAGGGATAGGATGGAAATGAGAATGAAGATCCCAAAAATAGTCCAACGGATGTAGGGATTTTTCTTGAGGCTGTAGGCCTCTTCCTCTTTTTTTAACTTTTCCCCTTTGAATGGCAGGGTTTGTTGTTTTTTTGTGCCTAAGCCAAATTTATTGAACATGTTCATGATGCGGTGTTAGATCATTTCCTAAGCAACTTCTACTCTACAACTTTCTTATGCAAATTTTCCTTTGCATATTTTTTATGCTAAATAGAATTCATGTTGGAAGAAATCACATGGAATTTTTATTCCAGTACGCCATTTCTTCTAGACTCAAATGTCCTTCATAATACGCCTTTCCAACCACAACAGCATCAATGCCTGCATGGTCTAGTGCTTCTAGGTCACTCGCTCCACTCACTCCACCTGATGCGATCCATCGGAGGTCAGGAAAAGAGCTCTTTAATTGTACATATAAATCTAGGTTTGTGCCACTTAAGGTTCCGTCTTTTGAAATATCGGTGCAGAGCACTTCTTGGAGTCCTTGCTGCTGCATACGCGCTACCATAGATTCTGGCGGCTCCGACGCTGTTTCAAGCCAACCACCAAAGGCCATCTGACCTTCTTTTAAGTCCAACCCAAGGATGGATTGTTGGGGATATTCCTGCACTAAACGCAACCAATCAGCCTCATTCTGTATAGCCATAGAACTGCATATGACCTTGGATAGGCCAGCATCCAAAAGGCTTTTAGCATCTTCGAAGCGGCGTATGCCACCACCTGTCTGGACAGAGAGTCCTAATTGGTGAATCATTTCTTGGATATGCACTAGATTTACAAATTCGCCCTGTTTTGCCCCGTTTAAATCCACCACATGAATGTGAGTGAAGCCAGCGTCTGCAAAGGCCTTAGCCTGGCTTAAGGGGTGATCATTGTACACGGTGGCTTGATCGTAATCTCCTTTATGAAGACGTACACAAGCTCCGTCTAGTAGGTCAATTGCTGGGATTACTTGCATGAATGGCTCCGTACGATTTCGTGAAAATTGTGTAATAGTTGCGCACCGGTGGCCCCACTTTTTTCTGGATGAAACTGCACCCCCAGGTAATTATCGCGCTCCACAACTGCCGAGAATTCACGGATGTATTCACAAGTGGCCAGGGTCCATGGGGTAATGGGAGCAAAGTAGGAATGCACAAAGTAAAAGGTGCTACCCGAAGGAATATCATTGAATAGCGGATGTGCTTGGGTATAGTTAATCTGATTCCAGCCCATATGCGGCACCTTGTACTCTTTGTTTCCTTTAGGCTCGAAGCGTTTTAAACTCCCACTTAGGCAGCCTAAAGCTTGTGTCGGGGTTCCATTTGGAGTGGCTTCTGCGGATGCATCGAATAGAAGCTGCATGCCAACACAAATACCGAGGAGTGGTTTGGTTATTTGTTGCAGATAGCTAATAAGTTGTTGTTCTCGTAGCGAATCCATCGCGGAAGATGCATGCCCAACGCCAGGAAATATAATTCCATCGGCGGGTTCTAGTTCTTCTGGATGTTTGGCTAAATAATAGGGAATCTGTCCCCGATCCAGTGCATGTTGAACAGAAGCTAAGTTACCGGCTTTATAGGAAATGACTGCAATCATGGTTGCTGAGTGTTATAGGCTCCCTTTGGAACTGGGTACTTGGCCCGAAATTCTAGGATTGTGTTCAATTGCTTGTTTAAGTGCACGCGCAAGCCCTTTGAAACAAGCTTCTACTTTATGATGATCGTTAGCGCCAAGTACATCGATATGTAAGGTAGCCTGCATATGGGTAGCCAGGCTGTAAAAAAAGTGCTCGATCATATCGGTGGGAATATCTCCCACATACACCCGGTCAAAGCTTGCATTGAATACTAGGTAAGGACGGCCCGATAAATCCAATGCGACCGTCGCTCTCGCCTCGTCCATGGGCAAAACAAAGCCGTAACGATCAATTCCTCGTTTATCCCCGTAGGCCTGCGATAAGGCTTGTCCGAGTGCAATACCTACATCTTCCATAGTGTGATGTTCATCGATGTGTAAATCACCCTGACATTGTATGTCAAGGTCAATGAGTCCATGCCGGGCTATTTGTTCGAGCATGTGATCAAAAAATCGTAAACCGGTTTGAATATGGTGCACTCCTGTGCCGTCTAGATTGAGGGTGATGTCAATCTTAGTTTCGCTGGTGTGCCGGCGAACCGTAGCTTTTCGCGGGGCCTGGGCAACATTGGTGGGCTGGGCTGCGTTGGCGCCCTGGGCTGTAGCGGTGTTCTGAGCTGTGTCTTGCTGAGCTAAAGCCGAGTGTTTTGGTTGCAGGTCGAGCTCTTTTACTATGTTTTTGTACGCTGGCCCCTGGTAGCCAAGAACAGTGATTAACGCCTCAAAAAAGTGGTTATTTTCTTCTCTGGAGCCAATACTTAGGCGAAGACTGTTTTCACAATGCAGTTCGTTACCACGATAACGAACGATTACTTTTTGCTCAGCTAAGGCCTGTTGAATACGCAGTGCTTGGTCTATTTGAAAGAGTACAAAGTTAGCTTGCGAAGGAAAAATAGCCCCCAGACAGATAGGTCCAGAATTCATTATCTGTTTGAGTAATTCTAGGCGCTCGGTCACATAAGCCCGCTCCGTGAGAATTTCCTGCACTTTTGCGCGCATGATTTCTGGTTGCTGTAATGCCGATAAGGCGACCTGTGCGCTGAGGCTGTTTATGTTGTAGGGCGCTTTTATTTTATCGAAATAGGCGATGATATTCTTCGATGCCAAGGCGATGCCTAATCGGATACCGGCTAAACCAAAGGATTTAGATAGGGTCTGAAGCACGATTAGATTTGGGAATTCTTCCAATGATTTGGCCATACTTTCGGCTTGGGCAAAGTCGATGTATGCCTCGTCAATGACGACCAGACATCCGGCATGCTCACAAAGATATCGCAGATCCGACTCGTTGGCTATAGTTCCTGTAGGATTGTTCGGTGAACAGAGAAAAAGTACGCGTGTGTCTGGGCTAATGGCATCGATAATGGCCTTTGGATGAAGGCTAAAATCGGGGTTCAAGGGTGCTTGGTCGATCGCTATGTCGTGTATGCGTGCGCTTACTGTGTACATGCCATAGGTGGGGGGGGTGCACATTATCCGGTGTTTAGCAGGTTCACAAAACAGTCTGATGATAAGATCTATGGCTTCATCGCTCCCATTTCCTGTGAATACCTGATCTGCATGGACCCCCCGAAGCGTTGCGATCGCTGTGCGCAACTCGCGCTGATAGGGGTCTGGATATCGATGGAGGGTACTGGTTGAAACCGACTGACCGGCATCTGTACCGGGAATAGCCGGTCCTAACCCAAGCTCATTGGCATCGAGTAAAATACCTTGGTCCTGTCCATACTGATCACGAGCGCTGGTATAGCTGGTGAGTTCTTGAATATTGGGGCGAACCCAGTCGGTGAGTGAAAAAGACTTATTCATGAGTGGAAGATAGATGTTTTAAACGAATACTGACCGCGTTTTTGTGGGCTTGTAATCCTTCTCTTTCAGCCAAAATTTCGACGGTTGGCCCCACATTCTGCAGTCCAGTAGCGCTTAATTGTTGCACGGTCATGGATTTCTGAAAGGATGCGAGATGCACTCCAGAATACATGCGCGCGTAGCCATAGGTTGGCAGGGTGTGGTTGGTACCTGAAGCGTAATCTCCAACACTTTCCGGGGTGTAGGCTCCAAGGAAAACAGATCCTGCATGCTGAATAGATGGAAGGGTTTTTTCTGGTTCCCAAACATTTATTATAAGGTGCTCTGGGGCATATTGATTCGAAAAGTCTAGGGCCGATGCTAGATCCATGCAGCTTAAAGCAAAAGAATTTTGCAGCGCCTTAGCGGCCATCTGCTTTCTTGGGAGAACATTGAGTTGCTCTGCTAATTCACGTTGTAGTTCCTCAATGGCGAAGTCTGGCGTAAAAAGAAGCACCACTTGGGAATCGACTCCATGCTCGGCTTGTGAGAGCAGGTCAGCAGCAACAAAATCGGGACGAGCGTGCCCGTCAGCAATAATGAGCACTTCCGAGGGGCCGGCTGGCATATCGATGCTCACTTGCGCTTCGGATTGTTGTACCATCATTTTTGCCGCGGTCACATATTGATTTCCAGGCCCGAAGAGTTTGTCAACTTTTGGAACACTTTGGGTGCCGTAAGCCATAGCGGCTATGGCCTGTGCACCGCCCGCCTTAAGCAAATGGGTGATGCCTGCTTTTTGAGCTATGTACACGATTTCGGGGGCCAACCTACCATCGGGGCCTGGGGGCGATGCTAATACTCGCGTGCGGCACCCAGCAATCATGGCAGGGATAGCCAACATCATAGCCGTAGAAGGTAATATGGCCGTCCCTCCTGGCACATATAGACCTACTGATTCAATCCCACGAGTATGTTTTTCGCAGACAACACCCGCCATAGTTTCTACCTGTAAAGGAGGTTGTACTTGGGCTCGATGGAATCGTTCAATATTCGCAAAAGCTACGTCAATCGCCTGCTTTACCGAAGCACTGAGCGTAGCGTTTTCAGTGGCCGGATTACTCACTAGCGGATGGGCACTTTGGCCATCGAATTGGGTATTCCAATGCATAACGGCCGGATCGCCTTGTTGTGCTACCCGCTCTAGCACGGGCTTAACAATGCTAAAAACGGCTTCGAAATCCATTTTGGGTCGTTGTAAAAGGGTATTCAACTCCTGGGTAGAGAGTTTGGCAAGGATATGTTCTTTGAGCATTTCGGGCATTGAATTAGATGTTGCTTAGGCAATCATACTTTCGATTGGTAACATGACAATATCGGAGGCTCCCGCATCCTGAAGTTGCTCCATAACATCCCAAAATTGATCAAAAGGAATAACGCTGTGGATGGCAACCATCTCTGTTTCAGCTAAGGGCATAATGGTCGGGCTCTTCATCGAAGGCAGCAGCGCTTTAATGGTTTCTACTGAGTCAAGAGGAGCGTTCATAAGTATGTAGCGACTTTTTTTAGCTGTTTGATACCCATCGATTCGTTGTAAGAACTTTTGAATGAGTTGCTGTTTTCCTTCCGAAAGTGTTTGTTGGGTTTGAATAAGCTTGGTTTCGGATTCTAGTAAGGTAAAACGTTCAACCAGTCCATTAGCTTTTAGGGTTCCACCTGTAGAAACCAAATCGGAGATAGCATCGGCTACATGTAACTGCGGGGTTATTTCTACGGCGCCTGAAATTTCTACCATTTCGATAGAAATGCCTTGATCTTCGAAAAAACGCTTAGTTAAATAAGGGTAGGAAGTGGCTATTTTTTTCCCTTCAAAGTCCGAAGGATTCACGAGTGCAGAGTCTTTAGGTGAGGCCACTGCGAGTCGACAATTTCCATAATTCAAGCCGCGTAAGACGGTAACCTGGGTGTTTTTTTCAAAGACTTCGTTCGCTCCAACAAAGCCCAAATCACAAACCCCATCTTGAACATATTCCGGAATATCATCGTCCCGAAGAAGAAGTAATTCAACATCGAAATTTCGAGTTTTAACCATAAGATTTCGCTTATAGTTATCGAATTCAATTCCGATTCCATGCAGTAAGTCGATAGTTTTGTCGGTTAATCGGCCACTTTTTTGGATGGCAATACGTAATGAAGTCGTGTGGTCAAGAGATCGGTTCATGAGAGTAATAAAAAATTGGGTGAAAATGAGTTATCAGGCGCAGGTGAGTGGAAGAAGGGGATTTGCGCGTTTAATCAATCGAAGGGATATCCATCGTGCGATTAGCAGGGATGAAGATGCACAAATCCCCTGGGATGAACATGATGAACATGATCAGAGGTGTGCATAAGAATCGTATGTAGTGGTGATTTATACATAAGTGAGACTTAAATATAGGCATTAAATAACAAAGGAGGTACGGGAATTTTATTCCCACGAAAAGCCGTTAATGCTACAGAATATTTACCGCTTTAATGCTATATTACCCCAATAAACGTAATTTTATACTATGCACACAATTGCTCAATTAACATACATTCCTTTAGCTACTCACAACCCGACTGAATTGGTTCAGGATTTGTTGGAACATCTAGCACAGTACGAGGTAAAAATTGAGGTAGGTTATCTTTCATCAACGGTCATTGGAGAGCCAGAGGAAGTTTTTAAATTGATTAAAGAAACCTACGAAATGATGTCCGTAGAGCAAGAACGATTTAGGTTTCATATAGAGTTACTTAGTCCAGAGAAGTAACCATTTTTTCATCAAGATTGCCCCAAAAGTTGGGGACGTAGGTTAAAGTATACCTTATAATATATGTCAGATATCAGGAATTTTTGCATCATAGCTCATATCGATCACGGTAAGAGCACCCTAGCAGATCGGTTACTGCAAATCACCGGTACAATTACCGAACGAGAAATGCAGGAGCAAATGCTCGATGACATGGACTTAGAACGTGAGCGTGGTATTACCATTAAAAGTCATGCTATCAAGCTCAATTATGTACGTCCAAATGGAGAAAAGTATTTCTTTAATCTGATTGATACACCCGGTCACGTAGACTTTGCTTACGAGGTGTCGAGAGCGCTTAAAGCATGCGAAGGAGCCATTTTGGTCGTAGATGCTACCCAGGGCATCGAAGCGCAGACCATATCGAATTTGTACCAAGCCATTGAGCAGGGCCTTGAAATTATACCGGTGCTCAACAAAATAGACTTACCTTCTTCCGATCCCGAGGGAGTGGGCCAGCAAGTGGTGGATTTAATAGGCTGTAAAATGGAGGAGATCCTGCATGTTTCTGGGAAAACGGGTGAAGGAGTTCCGGAACTCTTAGAGGCCATTGTAGAACGAGTACCCGCGCCTAAAGAAGAGGTTGATAAACCCTTACGTGCCTTAATTTTTGATTCCATTTTTAATACCTACCGGGGATCGGTTGCCTATGTCCGCGTAATCGAAGGTGTGTTGAGAAAAGGGGAGCGATTCCGGTTTATGGCCAATGACATGGAGTATAATGCCGAAGATGTAGGCTATTTGCGCATGAGTTATGAGCCTACTCAGGAGCTTCGGGCTGGTGATGTAGGCTATGTGATTGGAAGCGTTAAATCACTTCAAGATGTGCGTGTGGGGGATACCATTACCCATGTAAAGAATGGGGCTACGGTGCCTATTCCTGGTTATCAAGAAGCCAAACCGATGGTATTTAGTGGGATTTTCCCGACTCAATCGGAAGATTTCGAGGACTTACGGTCGGCCTTGGAAAAGCTCCAACTAAACGATGCCTCCTTGACCTATGAGCCTGAAACCTCTAAAGCCTTAGGCTTTGGTTTTAGGGCTGGTTTCCTTGGTTTGTTGCATATGGAGATTGTTCAAGAGCGTTTAGATCGAGAGTTCGACATTGACATTATTACCACGGTGCCTAATGTTCAGTACGAGGTTGAGCTCGAAGATAAATCAAAGATTAGGGTGGATAACCCTAGTCAGATGCCCGAAGTAGGAGAAATCAGTACTATTTATGAGCCGTACATTAAGGCTAATATCATCACACCAGCGGAATACATTGGTCCTATAATGAAACTTTGTCAGGAACGACGAGGCATTTATGTGAACCAGATGTTCATGCAAAATAACCGGGTGGAAATAACCTATGAACTACCCATGGCCGAAGTTGTTTTTGATTTTTATGATCGCCTGAAATCTGGCACTCGTGGTTATGCTTCGTTGGATTATGAATTCATTGAGTACCGGCCAGGCCAGTTAGTGCGGTTGGATATTTTGTTGAACGGAGATCAGGTAGATGCATTGTCGTCCATTTCGCACAGGGATAAGGCGTACTATCAAGGACGAAAAGTGTGTGCTAAATTAAAAGAACTTATTCCCAGACAACAATTCGAAGTGGCGGTACAGGCAGCCATCGGTTCTCGTATTATTGCTCGTGATTCAGTTCGAGCACTTCGTAAAGATGTTACGGCGAAGTGTTATGGAGGGGATATTTCTCGTAAACGAAAGTTACTCGAGAAACAAAAAGAGGGTAAGAAGCGGATGAAGCAGGTGGGTGCAGTGGAAATTCCACAGGAAGCTTTCCTAGCGGTTCTATCCATGGACGACGATGACCGGTAATCACAAATAAGAACTACAGCTATACAAGCCACTATGTCTACTATGTTGAATACAGAAGAATTATTACACAGCAAAACCTCGTTCTTACACTCATGCAAGACAGCCGTAGCGGTTTTTTTTCTCATCATGCTGGTAAGTACCTCCAATATTAATGCCCAATTTGAGGAGCCTGTGATAAAAAAAGTGTCAACAGAAGATGCGGCAGCCTTTGAAGCAGAGTTTAAAGACATTAAATGGACAGGGCAGGGATTCAACTACAATGAGTTAGACCGTGTGCCAGCTATTGAATTACGCGCGCGATTGGAATCCGTATTTGGAGAACCCACAAAAACTATAGAGGATATTGTCGAGCGAGGGAAGCTAAGAGCGGGTAAAGCCATACAATTTGAGTATTGGTTTATTGTAGATGGCGAGATACCCATGATGATTTTAGATTTGGATGGTCCTTTTGCGGATGGGTTGGTGTATGTTGGTGCAAGTCGCTACATCGATTTAATGCCAGCAGTTAAACGGAGTTTGACAAGGCAGTTATTGGAAACCGAGCCAAAAGCCTACATAGATTATTTTTATTCTCCAGAACGTGAGCAGTGGTACGAAGTTCGTTATCAGAATGGCGAGTACACTAAGAAAGAAGTGGATAAACCCTCTCATATACGATTGTATTAAAGCCACGAACCAAGTATAATGTCCAGGTATATCGTTTGGCTTGAATGGCCAATTTGCCGTATACATGAAATACTGCAACAATCACTAATAGCCTCATAGTATTGGAAACTTCCCATTCTTCTCAAGATCCTGATTCATCATCTGCTAAAAATGCGGGTAAATCCAACCAAGAACTCCCCACAAAATCAGTGCTTCGCGAGTGGCTAGATGCCTTTGTTTTTGCCTTCGTCGTGGCCGCAATTCTTCGGGCTTTTTTGTTTGGCTCGTATAAAATACCTACTGGATCTATGGAGAAAGATCTGTTGATTGGGGATTTTTTGATTGTTTCCAACGCCGCCTATGGTGCCCGTACACCCATGTCTCTTTGTGTGCCATTTACCCAATGGTGTTTACCAGGCGTCACCTTGCCTTTTACCCGATTGCCTGGTTACCGTTCAATTGCTCGGAACGACGTATTTGTATTTAATGTGCCTTGGGAAGTAAAACCTATATCCCAAAAAACAAATTATATTAAACGAGCGGTTGGAATTCCTGGTGATACCCTTGAGTTCAAAGACAAAGTATTGTTTGTTAATGGAGCGGCTGAACCTACTCACGATGGGGTTCAGAAATTCCACACCTTGGTTTTGAAGGAAGGCGTTAGGCTGACTAATGCAAAAATGGAAGAAATTGACGCAGGAACCATAGGCGCTAGTAGTCGCTATTTTCAGCAGGTATCTAACGTTGAGTATCGAGTAAATTTAACCGATGATGCAGCCCAACAAGTGGCTTCTTGGGCTGAAACTGACACACTATACCCTACCGTTATCCCTACCAATCAAGTGGTTTCTGCCTATACCCAAAGTGCAGGTTATTTTTCTAGAGCATTCAATAATCCAGATCATTTTGGGCCTGTTGTAGTTCCTTTTGAGGGTCAAGAAGTTGTATTGAATGCATCAAATTGGCCTGTTTACAAAGACCTGATTGAGCGCTATGAGCATAATGAGGTGCAAACTCAGGGCGGGGTTTTCGTTATAAACGGGGAGCAGACGAATCGCTATGTTGTTCAGCAAGATTATTACTTTGCCATGGGGGATAATCGCGACTCCAGTGAAGATTCTAGGTTTTGGGGTTTTGTACCCAAAGATCATGTGATTGGCAGGGCAGGTATTGTCTGGATGTCATTGAATAATGGCCTGCCAAGAATGAACCGGTTTTTTCAGATCATCGACTAGTTTCAGGACATCGACTAGCTCTGCTGATTGAATAGCTTTGATCATTGAATGCTCTGCTCATTGAATGTTTCATTCCATGGAAGCGCTCTAGCGTAACCTAAGCAATACTCTTTCCCCGGGGAGCTCCTTCCCGTATAGCTAATTGTCCGCAACCCGCATCAATATCATCACCCCGGGATCGACGTACGGTCGCTCGAATTTTGTGCTTGGACAATCGGTTCATGAATCGATCTAGTCTGTCTTCGCGCGCTCGGTGAAGGGCCACTCCGGCTACATTATTGTACATAATGATGTTCACTTTGCTTGGAGCCCACCCTACAATGGCGGCAAGTGCATCGGCGTCTTCTATTGTATCGTTGAATTCGTCGAATAATAGATATTCGTAGGTGATGGCCCGTTCGGTCGCTTGATAATAGTATTGGACCGCCTGCTTTAGTTGAACCAGGTTCATGGAGCTGTTGATGGGCATGATTTTATCGCGCTTATCATCAATGGCGGCATGAAGTGAGATGGCAAGATTGAACGGCTGTTCTTCGTCAGCTAACTTTTTTATTTGTTTGGTGAGTCCTACGGTAGATACAGTGATCCGTTTTGGAGATAACTCAATACTGAGAGGATCGGAAATGATGGAGGCTGACTGGGTGATGGCTGTATAGTTATGAAGAGGCTCACCCATACCCATATAGACGATGTTGGTAATTTTTTTTCCGTATTTCTCCATGGCAACCTCATTTATGTATTGTACTTGGTCGACTATTTCGCCGTGACTGAGATTACGGAAAAAGCCCATTTTACCAGTAGCGCAAAATCGACAGCCAAATACGCAGCCTACTTGAGAACTTACACAAACGGTTAGCCGGTTGGCAGCTCCATCGGGATAAAAGTCAGGTATGAGTACGGCTTCTATCTTATCGTTTTCCTGTCGGTCGTTTAGCTGGAACAAAAACTTAATAGTGCCGTCCTTGGATTGCTGCTCTAGCGAAGGGGTAATGCGATTGATGAAGGCATTCTCTTGCAGATATTCGCGCATTTTTTTAGGGAGATTAGTCATGTCTTCGAACTCATGAACTCCTTTTTGATATAACCATTGAAAGAGTTGGTCGGCTCGGAAACGAGGCCATCCATGTTCGGCGCAATAGGCTAGGAGTTCTTCCTTGGTCAGTGATTTGACATCCAGTTTACGGGTATCATCGTTCAAATTGGTGGATGTGCTCAAGGATGAATCCTCTGTTTGGGTAGAGGCCTGGTCACTGGATAATTCGCGCATGCAGATATGGGTATAAATTGTGCCTTTTAAAAGCGGGTGTTTACCACACTATCATAAATAGATCCAAAGCTAATTTCAAATCCTGCTCTTACGCGATACGAATAAGAAGTTGCCTGCTGACGGGTATTAGCAATGGCTTCTTTATCGGTAACGCCTCCTGCGGAGAGTGATAGTTGGTTATTTATGATTGAGTATTCATTATTGACAAATACTGATAAACCTCTAATTATTCTCATACTTAATTCAAGCTCAATATTGAGTCTATTTTTACTTAAATCATGCAAATAAGTAGTCCCTTCCATAGTCGCCTGTAAACTACCCCATGGCTTAGTGTAGTCCATATTAAAATTTAACTCCTGCTCAAACAATATTTCTTCTGTTTTACCAAATAGAGTCTTTTCAGTGTAAAAAACTTTTCGTGGATTAATACCATATTTAAGAGTTACTTCTCTTCGTGCAAATTCTCTGTAAGGATAAAATGAAAATTCAACTGTAGGAGCAATACCATATGCTAGATCAATATTTTCTCTGGTAGATGAACTCCCCCCGAAATAAGTTCCTATTGACCAATGCTCACTCAAAGAGTAAACTAATTGGCCATAAACATATTGCCTCTCTGTTACAAATTCGTCATTGATATTGTTGTCTAGAGAATCTTTGGTTGTAAATGTTCTTCGGCTATAGTTGTTGTTAAACCAAAGTCTAAACTTCCATGTTTCAGTTGTATGTCTAATATTTACTCGATTTTCGATAACTAGAGTTTTTTGATTCTCTTCGCCATCTATTGAACCATTGCTACCAATTTCAAATATCCAATTATTCCATTTATCCTCATTATTAGAAGATAATTCTCGGAGATCGCCAGTATATTTTAAATCAAAATTATTAAGAGCATCTTTTTTGCTTAGATAAGTTACTAGGCCTAATTTGATGTGCTTTACAAGTCCATTACGTTCTTCGTCATCTGTATCAGAATCAAATGAGGTGTAAGTTATGTCTTGGTTTATATTTATATAACTTTTATTGCCTAGATATGAGATTTGGTATTGACTACCCCCAGAAGCTGTGCGACGCTGAGTTATTATTAAATGGACCTCGGCATCAGCCATGTCACGAACAAAGTTCACAAAAATAATTTCGCTCTTGATAAAGCCCTCTCTACAACCACGACAGTCTAAGAAAATATTGAGAAGCCCTTCTGGATTGGGTGCTTGTTCAACGGAAGTGGTGGGTTTATTTGCTCCTGGACTAAATACTTGAGCAGATATAATGGGGGATATCGTAAGATTGGTAGCAAATAAAACCAGCAAAAATACATTACTCTTTTGATATAGAAGTAACCAAGAAAAGCGGTGTAAAATTCGATTCATTAAGTTTGGGTAATGATAAATAAATAATTTCATGTATTGGCTGAGTTTTTAAGCCATACATTGCGATCGTGCTATGATATTTTATTCACTGATTACAATAACCCTTGAAGTGAAAGATTTTTGAATATCACAAATAGGCTAATTTAAAATCAGAATAGTTGTAAAACATTGCATTAGTGCATTAAAAATACAGTTAATTCAAATACTCGATTGCAAAAAAATATTAATAACTGTTAAATAAATGAATAGAAATGTGACCACATTTCGTTCCAAATAGAAACCAAAACACTTATTAATAGCGTTAATGGGAGATGAGTATCTGGAACCCAGCCATACCCATAATGGCTAAACTTATCCACCAAGCGACCGTAGCTCCATCGGAGTGTTCTAGTGATTCTGGAATAAGTTCTGCAAAGACCATCCATATCATAGCGCCGGCGGCTAACCCAAGACCAAAGGGTAGATAAGCTTGGAATTGTTCCACAAACAAAAAGGCAGGAACGGCCATAAGTGGTTGAGGGAAGCTGGAAAAAATACTCCACCAAACGGCTTTAATTGGTGATGTTCCTTTGGGTATCATGACTAAACTGATCGCTAAACCTTCTGGGATGTTGTGTACGGCAATGGCTATAGCAATGAAGATCCCAAATTCCATTGTGTTGGCGAAGGAAACACCTACACTAATACCCTCGGCAAATGAATGAATAGTCATAATCCCCAAAAAGAGCAGCATTTTCTTGGTGCTAGCCCCGATCAGGTCTCCGATTTCTACATGTGAGCTGTTCTTCATCCATTTATTTGAGAGTACCACAAAGAGTAAACCAGCCGACATGCCAGCGATGGTCATCCATTCAGCAATTTTATATCCTTCAAAAATAAGGTTGAAACTAGCCGAAAGCATAAGTCCACCTGCGAGGGCGTTTGATTTGGCCAAAAAACTGTTGGAGATATTCTTTATGAAAAAAAACGGTAAGGCACCGAGTCCGGTTGCTAAGGCGGTAATCATTGCATAGTTGAAGACTTGCACAAGAGGTTCTTGAAAAAAAGAGGTGGCAGTAAGTAGTTCCGTATTCTCCACGTAGGCAGATATTAGATTATGTATGAGCCTAAAATGTAGAGCTTTATTCATTTAGAACGGAATTAAATTGCACCTATACTCATAGATTTATTCGATAATTGCGATAGTTTTTATACCAAATGTGCCCAGTTATAGCTATACTTTCGCCATGTTAGATCGAAGATTTGCCAAACCGCGCCAACGACTGGTAGAACAGCTGGTTGAAAAGGGAATTCAAGATCCTATGGTTCTTAACGCTATAGGATCATTACCTCGTCATATTCTAATCGATACCGCTCTTCATCATCGAGCATATGAGGATTCTGCTTTACCCATTGGTCTCGGTCAAACTATTTCTCAACCCTTCACAGTTGCCAAGCAAACCGAACTCTTAGGGGTAAAACCGGGAGATAAAATCTTAGAAATTGGAACGGGTTCTGGTTATCAGTGTATGGTATTATGCGAGCTTAAAGCACAGGTGTATAGTGTGGAACGTCATAATGAATTGTATCACCGTGCTAAAGAGGCCTTACGTGATTTGGGGTACCGGCCCCAAATCAAATGTGGCGATGGGACCTTGGGTTGGTCCACTTATGCACCTTATCATGGTATCGTTGTTACTGCCGGTGCTCCAGTAGTGCCGGATGATCTTATTCGGCAACTACATATCGGAGGCCGATTGATCATTCCCGTAGGAAGTAATACCGAACAAAAAATGTTGCGTATTACTCGCCATTCAGAGGAGGAATATGCCCAGGAAGAGTTTGAAGGGTTTACCTTTGTTCCACTAATTGGCCAAAAAGGATGGAAAGAATAATCGCTGATAAAACTATGGCCGATAAAGCAAGAAAATACCCATCTTTAGACTCCTCAGAAAAAGACCAAAGTTCATTAAAAGAATTCCCAATGCTCTGGTTAAAGGGATTTTTTATGGGCTCGGCTGATGTGGTTCCAGGTGTGAGTGGGGGGACCATGGCGCTCATTTTAGGAATCTATGAGCGGTTTTTGTCCGCTATAAAAAGTGTGAATGGCGCCGTTTTAAGAGATCTGTTTTCACTACGTTTGGCAAAAGCTGTGCGCCAAATTCATTTATTATTTCTAGTCATGTTGTTTTCTGGGATTGCTACAGCTCTTGCCTTCTTTACCAAAATTGTACCCCTTCAAGTGTATATGTTTACTCATCCTGAAATAGTGTTTGGGCTCTTTTTTGGTCTTATACTAGGCTCCATTTACGTACTATTGAAAGCCATAGAACAGCATCACCTGAGTATTATGGTATTTATTTTGGTGGGAACAGCTATTGGGCTCTGGGTAGTCCAATTAGTACCAACTCAAACGCCCGAACATCCTCTTTTTATTTTTTTTAGTGGTGTGGTTGCCATAACGGCGATGATTTTGCCCGGTATATCGGGCTCTTATCTGCTATTGATTATGCGTAAGTATGATTTTGTATTGAGTAACATTGGCAAACTAGGTGGGCCAGAGACGATGGTAGGATTTTGGGCGCTCTTACCTTTTATTATTGGGGCGGTAGTTGGTTTAGCTCTTTTTTCTAGGGTGTTATCTTGGCTTTTGGCACGCTATCATCGGGCTACTTTGTCGGTATTGATTGGGTTTTTATTGGGTTCGTTACTGGTTATCTGGCCATTTCAAGACAGAGAGTATATTGAACAGGTTCGCGAGGTTGAAGTAGTGCTGGCGAATGAGGCTACCGTCCAAGATTTACCAGGTATTGGCGATGACGCCCCTGCTTTACCGGAATATAAGAGGGTGGTACCTGCCCCAATAGAATCCTCTCTAGTTGACGGGGTGCCATCTACGCAGGGAACCGTTCTGGTCGAAACGGTGAAACGTAAACTTATTTCATCTACGCCTTATTGGCCTGATGCTACCAATGAACCCAACCGTTGGATGGGCTTTACAAGCATATTGATGGGCTTATTGTTGGTGGCGGGTTTGGAACGGCTTCGATGATGCAGGTTACTTTTAAGATAGGGTATGGTTATAGGGACTAGGCCAATATTCAATAAATTATAAAAGGATTGTCATGAAAGTTTTAAGAATATTTATGGCTTTTTTTTCTGGGCATTCTATGCAGTGCCTAAGTTTTAGCTTTGCCAGTCGGGGGTGGTCTTCAGGGATGAGCTGGTATCCATGAAATATCCAGAATTGAAAGTAGATCTTGAAAACAGTGGTTTTTAAGGGTGTTTCGGCACATCACGAAATCGTGGATTATGCAGACAAACACGGCGATTTAATGGTCATGAGTACGCATGTTCGTACAGGTTTGGCGCACATTCTTATTGGCTCAATCACAGAGCAGGCGGCACGACACAGTAAAAAACGTATGCTTACCATCCGAAGCCTTAGCTAAGTTATTAATTAAGTTATGCGTACCTTGAGGCATGAGTACGGATCGATTTAGAACCAAAAAACGCCTAGGCCAGCACTTTCTCACCGATAAGAATGTGCTCAGCAATATAGTTACCGCTTTTCCAGCTGCTTCGAATGATTGGGTGCTTGAAATTGGTCCGGGGACAGGGGCTCTGACTCAGTATCTTTGGCCACGCTACTCGCGGTTGGAGTTGGTTGAGGTGGATGCTGAAGCAGTGGCTGTGCTTAATGAGCGGTTTGAAGGGGTGCTTATTCATCAGCAGGACATACTCAAGGTCAATTTACAGGAGCTCATTCCTCAGCAGCTAGATGCAGATCAGGAAGCGGCAAAGCCTAAAAATTTTATCATTGGAAATCTACCATATTATATCACCAGCCCTATTTTATTTGCTCTTTTGGAGCATAGAAGTAGATTAGCTGGTGCTTTATTGATGATGCAAAAGGAAGTCGCTCAGCGCTTGGTGGCGAAACCAAGGACCAAGGATTATGGAATTTTAAGTGTGCAAACTCAACTCATGAGTAGCCCGGAATATCTTTTTGACGTGAAGCCAGGATCTTTTAGCCCGCCACCTAAAGTAACCAGTGCCATGGTGTACGTACATTTTGACAAGCCGGCATTAGCCTGTTCCGACAAAATGCTCAAAACTGTTGTGCGAACGGCTTTTAACCAGCGTAGGAAAAAGCTCAGTAATGCCCTGAAATCTATGATTCAAGAGGTTGATTGTTCGCATTTTGACTTAAATGTTCGAGCGGAGGAATGGACACCTGACATTTATGCAGAGTTTGCGACTTATTTAGAAGCGCAATTTTCTGAATAGGGCTTTGGTACGGGTTTTGCATTGTGATAAAACAAACAAAGACAAGCATTAGGTGGCTACCCATTTTGAGGAAGAACCTATTCAGCTTGCAAAACGAATTCAAACCAATAACTAAACTAAT